>OGOV01003399.1_pt1 | contig 10608 bp, 9 predicted proteins | sample 1552711 | NCBI WGS metagenome assembly OGOV01 (sample SAMEA2580216, study PRJEB22360) | human gut metagenome | biome: human gut; feature: human-associated habitat; material: faeces | place: Denmark | collected 2008/2010 | reverse complement strand
GACGAAAAATTTGACGACGCATCTGTCGCACAATCTTTGTGCGGTATTGCCCAAGGAAATGTGGAAAATCATCTGACAGGAGCGTTTGACTTTTCCCGGAAAAGTGTTATACTGGAAAGTATGTAGAACGTAACAGAAAAGGAGAATGTATCAATGAAACGTTTTTTGCAATGGTGGAAAGGACAGCCGGTGCTGGGGATCTCGCTTTTGGCGGCGCTGGTGTCCATGTGCTTTGTGCCGCCGGATGCCGGCTATTTGTCCTACTGCAACCGGGCTGTGCTGATTCAGCTGTTTTGTCTGATGCTCACGGTGGCAGGACTGCGCAGCATCGGCGTGTTTGAACAGGTGACGCAAAACTTGTTGAAACGTGCCGGGACGGTGCGGCGTGTGGGAATGTTCCTCGTTCAGCTTTGTTTTTTCAGTGCAATGCTGGTGACCAATGATGTGGCGCTGCTCACTTTTGTGCCGCTGACACTGCTGCTGTTCCAGGAAATCGGGGATGAGAAAAGCCGCATCTGGGTCATTGTTCTGGAGACAGCCGCCGCCAATCTGGGCAGCATGATGACACCGGTAGGCAATCCTCAGAACCTATACCTCTATGCGGCGTATCAGCTGCATACCGCAGACTTCTTCCGTACCATGCTCCCCGCCGGCGTGCTGAGCTGGCTGATCCTTCTGGGACTGTCGTTCCTGCTGCCGAAAACGCCCTGCGCCGGAAAGCCTGTGGAAACGGCTTCGTCTGCCATACCGAAAAAGCCGGCGGCGGTATATCTGCTGCTGTTTCTGGCGTGTCTGTTGACTGTGTTCCGGGTGCTTCCGGACTGGCTCTGCCTTCTGCTGACTGCTGTACTGGTATTTCTCTGTGACAAAAAGCTCTTTGCCCAGGCAGATTACTGTCTCCTGGGGACATTTGTCTGCTTTTTCGTGTTCGTGGGCAATATTGCACGGGTCGATGTGATTCGGGATTTCTTTGCCGGCGTGATGCAGGGCAGGGAACTGTGGGTCTCGGCAGCACTTTCGCAGTGTATCAGCAATGTGCCGGCGGCGGTGATGCTGTCCGGCTTTACAGAAAATGCAAATGCACTGCTGCTGGGCGTGAATCTGGGCGGCCTTGGAACGCCTATCGCATCTCTGGCGAGTCTGATCTCCTATCAGTTTTACAGTAAGGCAGTGCATTCCCGTCCGGGAAAATATCTGGGCATTTTTTCTGCTGTGAATTTCGGGATGCTGGCGATTTTGCTGGCAGTGGGATGGCTACAGCTGCGATCCTTCTAAGCGGATTCCCTCGTATGCCAGACAATGCGCCTCCGGCTGATGCCCCAATTCTGTGGTCACGGCAATGGGCAGCGCAGGATCGTCTATGATGTCCTGCACCAACCGGTACAGCGTCGGGAGCTGCTGCTTTTCCGCCAGTTCCGAAAAGTTCCCCAGCAACACGCCGCTGCATCGGGAGAACATTTCCATTTGCCGGTATTGGTGCAGCATAGTCTCCATTCGAGCAAAACTGCCGGAATAGCTCTCCAGAAACAGTACCCGTCCCGTGGGATCTGGCTGCCACGGTGTGCCGGTGAGCTTCAGCGTGCAGCGGATATTGCCGCCGCAGACCCTTCCGGAGAGCGAACTGCCCTGCAAAAAGGCATAGTGAAATCGAAACAGGGCATCGTCCTGCTGCTGTATCCAGCGCGCAAACCGTTCTTTGGCGGCGGAACAGCTTGCCAGAAAGCGCGCCTGCAAACAAAACACCGGGATGTCTCCGAAATCCTGCAGCGGATTGAGCAGAACCGAGACGTCGCTGTACCCAAAAAAGGGCTTTGAGCATCTGGCGATCTCTTTAAAATCGAGATGGGGCAGAATGGCATTTGCTGCGTCACCGCCGGTCAGATCGAATAAAGCATCCACTTCCGGGTCTGCAAACGCGGCTTGTATGTCTGCGGCGCGTCGTTTTGCCGGCTGCGGCTTGCCGGCAGCAGTCTGGTATAGGGATGGAAAAATCACGGTGTGCAGTCCCAGTGATTCCAGAACAGCACAAAGACGCGAAACCGTATCACTGTCCCGGGGCAGCCCGTCGGAACTGCCCACCAGTGCAATGGTACTGCGGGGAGAAAGCTGTAACATGAAAAGACCTCCGTTCTTATTTATAAGGCAATACCGCACAATCTTTGTGCGGTATTGCCTTATAAATCTGCTTTAGTATAACACATCAGATCGTCACCGTCAAAGCTGAAATTGGACCTGCAATTTTACAAACGAAACAGGAAATGCGATTTTGCTTTTCTTTTTTTTAAGAGGAATCCAACAAATCGCCGGAAAAGATCAAAAAGTAAGGTTTTGCAAAAAAAAATCTTGGGAATTTGCAAGAAACCTATTGACATCGTAGTTGAGATGTGATATTATTAAGACAGATCAAAACACAGTCCTCTGACGGCAAAAAACACGTCGTGCAAGCGTCGTGAAAATTGCCTGCCCAAAAGATTGTGCTTTGGAAAAATCCAAATCAAATTTCGCCGGTTTATCCGGCAAAGGGGAGATCTTAAAATGGCAGAGACAATGGCAAAAGCATGGGAAGGCTTCGTTGGCGGTGCTTGGGAAAAGACCATCGACGTTCGTGACTTCATCCAGAAGAACTACACTCCGTATGAGGGTGACGAAAGCTTCCTGGCTGGCCCGACAGAATCCACAACAAAGCTGTGGAGCGAAGTAATGGATCTGTTCCAGAAAGAACGTGAAAACGGCGGCGTTCTGGACATGGATACCAAGCTGGTATCGACAGTAGATTCTCACGAAGCAGGTTATATCGACAAGGATCTGGAAACTATCGTAGGTTTGCAGACTGACAAGCCGCTGAAGCGTTCTCTGCAGCCGTTCGGCGGTATCCGTATGGCTGAAGAAGCATGCAAGGCTTACGGCTATGAAGTAGATCCGGAAATCACCTATATCTTCACACACTACAGAAAGACACATAACGAGGGCGTATTCGATGTTTACACACCGGAAATGCGTGCTGCTCGTCATAATGCAATCATCACCGGTCTGCCGGATGCTTATGGTCGCGGCCGTATCATCGGTGACTATCGCCGTGTGGCTCTGTACGGTATCGATCGCCTGATCGAAGACAAGAACTACCAGAAGGCAATTACTTCCGGCACCATGACCGAAGAAAAGATCCGCCTGCGTGAAGAACTGGCAGACCAGATCAAGGCTCTGAAGGCTCTGAAGAACATGGCAAAGAAGTACGGCTATGATATTTCTGTTCCGGCTACCAATGCAAAGGAAGCAATCCAGTGGACATACTTTGCATATCTGGGTGCTGTCAAGGATCAGAACGGTGCAGCAATGAGCCTCGGCCGTACCTCCACATTCCTGGACATCTACATTCAGCGTGATCTGGACAACGGCACTCTGACTGAAGAACAGGCTCAGGAATACATCGACCACTTCATCATGAAGCTGCGTATGGTCAAGTTCGCAAGAACTCCGGAATACAACGCACTGTTCTCCGGCGACCCGCAGTGGGTTACTGAATCTATCGGTGGTATGGGCATCGACGGCAGAACTCTGGTTACCAAGAACAGCTTCCGTTATCTGCATACTCTGGAAAATCTGGGTACTGCTCCGGAGCCGAACCTGACCGTTCTGTGGTCCAAGCGTCTGCCGAAGGCATTCAAGCACTACTGTGCAAAGCTGTCCATCAACACCTCCTCGTTCCAGTATGAGAACGATGATCTGATGCGTGTGACACACGGTGATGACTATGCGATCGCTTGCTGCGTATCCTCCATGCGTGTTGGTAAGGAAATGCAGTTCTTCGGTGCACGTGCAAACCTGGCAAAGTGCCTGCTGTACGCAATCAACGGCGGTGTCGATGAAAGACTGGACGCTAAGACCGGCAAGCACAATCAGGTTGGTCCGAAGTATCGTCCGGTAGAAGGCGATTATCTGGATTATGATGACGTTATGGCAAAGTACACAGACATGATGACATGGCTGGCTAAGCTGTACGTAGATACCCTGAACTGCATCCACTACATGCACGACAAGTACTGCTACGAAGCAATCCAGATGGCTCTGCACGACAGAGATGTAAAGCGTTATTTCGCAACCGGTATCGCTGGTATGTCTGTTGTTGCTGACTCCCTGTCTGCAATCAAGTATGCAAAGGTAAAGTGCATTCGTGACGAATACGGCGTTGTAACTGACTTCGAAGTAGAAGGCGACTTCCCGAAGTACGGCAACAACGACGACCGTGTAGACAGCATTGCTGTTGAGATCCTGGACAAGTTCATGGATATGATCCGCAGCAACTACTGCTACAGAGGCGGCGTTCCGACCACTTCTATCCTGACCATCACTTCCAACGTTGTATACGGCAAGAAGACCGGTAACACTCCGGACGGCCGTAAGAAGGGTCAGCCGCTGGCTCCGGGTGCAAACCCGATGCACGGCCGTGACACTCACGGTGCAGCAGCATCTATGGCATCTGTTGCAAAGCTGCCGTGGAAGAATGCACAGGACGGTATCTCCAACACCTTCACCATCATTCCGGATGCTCTAGGTAAGGATTCCAAGGTATTCGCTGGTGATATTGACATCGCTTCTATCCGCGAGGAAATGGAAAAGCAGTAAGTCTGAAAAGGACTATTTGAAAGGAGGCACAGGGTCATGGCAGAACATGAAGTCAAGGAACAGGATAAGTCGGACGAACTGGTGGACATGATTGAAAAGCTCATGGAAGATGGTAGCGGTCATCTCACGATTTCGGAAGACGATCTCATGGGCGAGGGCTTGAATGTGAAGACCTATCGCAGCATGGATTGCTCGAAGGGGAACATGGCTTGCTGTCAGCCGACTGAATTTATAGAGGACGAGTGAGTTTTTCACCAGTCCCGCGTATATCCCGATTTGTAAATTCTCAAGGAGGAATTTATCATGGCAAACGAAAAGCAAATTGAAAATCTGGTAGGTCTGTTGGACGGCTATGCAGAAAAAGGCGGACACCACCTGAACGTAAACGTTCTGAACCGCGAAACTCTGCTGGACGCTCAGGCACATCCGGAAAAGTATCCGCAGCTGACGATCCGTGTCAGCGGCTATGCTGTTAACTTCATCAAGCTGACCAAGGAACAGCAGGACGACGTTATCACCAGAACTTTCCACGCTTCTCTGTAAGCGGAAACGTACTGAAACAGCAAAATTAGCATAACATAATGTTAGCAGTGGGCGTGCAGTTTCTGTACGCCCATTGTTGTATCAAAATGATCGGAGTGCGGCAGAATATTCGTGAAATGCTGCATTTCAGGAAAGGAGTACAACATGGAAGGACACATTCATTCTACCGAAAGCTTCGGCACCGTTGACGGCCCCGGCATTCGCTTTGTGATTTTCTTTCAGGGCTGTCCCATGCGGTGTCAGTACTGCCACAATCCGGACACGTGGACGATCGACAACAGCAACACCGAAAATCTGCGTTCTGTGGAATCCCTGTTGAAAGAGTATGACGGCATCAAGGAATTTCTCCATGACGGCGGCATTACCGCCACCGGCGGCGAGCCGCTGGTGCAAATGGAGTTCCTGACAGAACTGTTTGAAACTGCCAAGAAAAAGGGCATCCATACCTGTCTGGACACCTCCGGAATCCTGTTCCGGCAGGAACGCCGCGAGGAATTCGACCGCCTTATGGCAGTGACAGATCTGGTCATGCTGGACATCAAGCACATTGACGACACCGAGCACCAGAAGCTGACCAAGCAGAGCAACAAGCACATTCTGGAATTCGCGGAGTACCTGAACGAAAAGGGCGTTCCCGTCTGGATCCGCCACGTGGTCGTGCCGACCATTACGCTAAACGATACCTATCTGAAACAGCTGGGGCATTTTATCGGCGGACTGGATAACCTGAAAGCTCTGGACGTGCTGCCGTATCACACCATGGGCGAAGTCAAGTACGAAAATCTGGGCATCGACTATCCGCTGAAAGGCATTCCGGCGGCAACCAAGGAACAGGCGATCCACGCAAAACAGGTGATTTTCGAGGGCATCAAGGAACGGATTCGGGAAGATATTCACAAGAAGTGAAAGATCTGCACGCAGACCGCATGCAATAGAAACAACAAAAGCCGCATCACGGAGAAAGCTCCGGTGATGCGGCTTTTTGATTCCTTCAGTGTTTCCCTAAAACAATTCCGGACAGTTACACTGGCATAGAATCATTCTGCGGTTTGATGACAATACGGTTCTTATTTTTCTTATCCTGATATAGCTTCTGATCGGCGTACTTGACGTAGTTCTGCACCTGTTCCCCGCCCTGACATGTCATGGTATACACACCGACACTCAGCGTGATGTTATAGGGAATGGCACTGGTGGCGTTATACTGCTGGGCAGCCTTTTTGATGCTGTCGTAGATCTGCTTTCCGGCAGTTTCCGGATCATCGACCATGACGAAGCCGGCAAACTCGTCGCCGCCTACTCTGCCGATCGCGTCCAGCAGCGGCGTTGCAGAACTGAGATACTGCACGCAGGTTTTCAGGGCATGGTCGCCGCCGTCGTGTCCGAATGTATCGTTGATGATCTTCAGATTGTCCAAGTCTGCCAGAATCAGTACGCAGCCTTTCCCAGCGGATTCCTGACTGCTCAGCATGGCATTTGCCGCACGATAGAAGCCGCGGCGGTTGTACACACCAGTCAGTTCGTCCGAGTCGGAGATCAGCTTCAGACGGCTGTTGGCGAATCGTGCTTCCTCCAGATTGCCCTCCAGTTCCTTGACCAGACGCGTCATCTTAATGGCGGAGCAGATCTGCGGTGCTACGGAATAGATCTGGGAGAAATGGTTATAGTCCAGTTCACAGATAAACAGCCCGTACTGCTCCTCGTTGGAGAACAGCGGCACCATGACAAACGTATACCGCCGATCCTGCGGCATATAGCGGTTGGCAATGCAGGAGTAAACGGAAACCTGCTGTTCCGGCGGCTCTACCCGCTGTAACTTCTGCCCGATATGGTAGGATTTCAGGTACAGGTTTTCCGGCATGATCCACTGCTCATACTGATAGTGCACCACCGGCGAATGGAACACGTAGATATAGCTGCTCTTGAAGCTGACCCGATAGAGGTTTTTCACAATGGAGAAAAAGCTTTTTTCCTCGTCATTGCTGTTAATCATCATGTCCTTGTTGATGTTGCTGATCAGGAAATTGCTGTACACCAGATTGGTGCGGAGCAGATACTGCTGCTGCATGCTGTAGTCCAGCAGGTTATCCAGAAAGAACGCATGGAGCCGTTCTACTGCCAGCAGATTTTCCGGCTGTTCCCGACAGATCTGCACGGCAAATTCTTTCGCATGCGTCACAACTTTTTTCAGCAGCGGCACCTGTATCGGAATCACGTCCGTCTGGTCGAACATCTCGGAGATTTCCTTCTGGTATTCCGCCAGCGGCAGCGGTTCATGGCTGCAAACTGCCTGAAATTCTTTTATCAGCAGTTCCCACACCCGCTGAATGAATCTGGTCTTTGTCGTGCTCTCCAGATCGCCGATGTACTTGTTGAAGATCATACCCACAATTTCTTCCGCCGCACAGTGATCTGCCGGATTCTGGATCTGTTCCTCTGTCAGGTCGCAGGATTCCCGCACGATCAGCCGTGCGTCCAGCGTCCTGCTCCGGGTTTTCCCTGTCTGGATCAGTTCCACCAAAGCCTGCACCGACTGGTAGCCCATACTTCTGATATTGGTACGCACGGTCGTCAGCATGGGTTTCAGACTGGTGGCAACTTCGGAATCGTCAAAGCCGGTGACCAGAATATCCTCGCCGACACGCATTTTCCGTTCCTTGAACACCTCATAGCCGCCGATGCACATCTTATCATTGGCAAAGCAGATCGCCTCTAGATCGGGGTGCAGATCCAGCAGATTCCGCACCACTTCTTCCGAAGCCTCGGAGAAGTTGCCGTATACCACCTTGGTGCAGTCATACGGAATATGATTTTCCTCCAGCACTGCACGGTAGCATTGCAGACGCTCCATGGCATCCTGATTTCCCATAGGACCGGAAACAAAGCCGATCTTCCGGCAGCCATGGTGGTGTATCAGATGTTCTACAGCCAGCTTCATGGCGTTGGTATTGAACCGAATGCAGGGGTATCCCGGGAATTCCACTTCCATAGTCAGCAGAGGCAGCGGATCATAGGAGTGGAGAAACTGTGCCATTTCCTCCCGACTGATATAGGAGCCGACAGTGCCTACCGACACCAGCAGACCGTCCAGATTCCTTTCAGAAACATAGTTGTAGATCACGTTGTACTGATAATCATAGATCGAGTATTTTTCATCATCTTCTACTGCATTGATGCCTCTGCCCGGCAGCAGGATCAGGTTGATGTCCAGTTCTTCTGCCGCAGCAATCGCACCCTTGAGAATTTCGCTTGCATATTCATTTTCCAGATGGTGTATCATCAGACCGATCTGGAGCCTTTTTTTCTCAGTCATGATTGCTCTCCCCTGTCTTCTATCCAAAACTCCACTTGTCATTGCGATGAAACCACACAAAATGATTTGTGCGGTGCTGCTTTATGGGAATATTATGAAAGGCAATACCGCACAAAGAGCGTCTGGCGACTTTGCACGCCATCTGCCGCACAATCTTTGTGCGGTATTGCCGAAAGCATTATAGCATTTGATTGCATGCATTCTGTATTCATGCACTTCTGTAGTATAACATATTTGATTTGGAAATGCAAGAGTTTTTTCACATTTTATTTCCATAAAAGTAATGACTAAATTGCATAATTTAACTTTCTCATTATACTTCATTTTCCAGCGTATAGCGGCATTCGGGATAGTTGGTACAGCCGTAAAAAGAGCCGTATCTGCCCTGCCGCAGCACCAGCTTTCCGCCGCAGCGGGGACAAAGTCCCCTCCGCAGGGCAAACCGCCGATAAGCGATCTCGTCATCGATCTGGGAGAGGTGCTGTTCCCGTGCCTGCGGGTCCTCGATGTTGGCACACAAAATCACGCCGGCGTAATAGCGGACATCGTCCCACAGCAGCAGGGGCTGTTTCCGGCGGCGGACGGCACGGCACACCTTGGAAATAGGCACCAGCTGTTCTGTACTGTCCTCCGGCTGTACCACCTGTAAGACGGCATCATCTGCGAACGCCACAACGGAAAAGAAACAGTCCCGTTCCAGCCCCAGCAAACTGGCAAGTGCCTGCACATGGGCATAATTCTGGCGAAAGGGATTCCGCAGGTCATACTGCCTGCCGTGACACTCCTGCACCCAGAACTCTTTCCAGATGCTGCCGGAAATGGTGCCGTGATAATTCTTGGTTTCGATCACGAAAATGCCGTAGACGGACACCACCACGTGGTCGATCTGTGTCAGACGGCTGCCGCAGGGAAGCAGCAGGTCGGACAGCACGATGTACTGTCGGGAATCCAGCCGCCGCAGCCGGCGGGCAACCTGTTTTTCGCCCTGTATGCCTTTTTTGCCGGACGCTGCCAGCCACTTCATGTTCTTCCCTCCGGTCTATGCAAAAACGGCAAAGCAGTGATGCTCTGCCGCTGCCGTTATTCTCCCGCGTTTTCTGCCGGCTGTGTCGAAGCGGCTCTGCCGGAAGAAGCGTCCACCAGAATCGAGGAATCCGAGGAAACCACATTGGGGTATTCGCCGTTCCACTTTTCGATCTGCTGGTACTTCAGAACGTTTTCGTTCAGGGACGCGTTGATCTTTTCGTTTGCCTCGGCTTCTGCCTCTGCCTTTTGCCGAATGGCATCCGCCTCCGCCTTGGCGGCGATCACCTTTTGTTCGGCATCTGCCTGTGCTTCAATGACTTTCTGTTCCTTTTCGGTTTCTGCCCGCAGCTTGTTCTGCTCGGCAACCTGTTTCTGTTCGATCGCCGCGTTGAACTCCTCGGAGAAGTCAAAGTTGATGATATTGAACTTGTCGATGAGAATGCCGTATTCCTGCACCTTTTCCGCCAGTGTGGCACCGATTTCCTCGCCTACGGCGGAACGCTTGGTAATCAGTTCTTCCGCGGTATACTGGGCGGTAATGGCTTTCATGGATTCCTGAATTGCCGGCTGGAGCACGGTGTCGGCATAGCCCTCGCCGATGCTCTGATAGATCTTGGCGGAATCGTCCTTGTTGATGTGGTAGTTGATCGCCACGCCGCTGGAAACGGTTTGCAGATCCTTGGAAACACCGTTGGAATCGATCTCGGTCTTTTGGATCTTGTTGTTCATCATCACGATCTGCTGGGCAAAGGGCACTTTCAGATGCATGCCCTCGCTCAGTACCCGATCAGAAACCTTTCCCATGGTGACGATCACGCCGGTGTGTCCCGCCGGAACGATGGTCACAGCAGACGTGCCGGCAATCAGAGCCAGAAGCACTACCGCACCAATGAGGATCCCGTTCCGCAGTTTGTTGTTTTTCATAGACATTCCTTTCCTGAACAGTTGAAATGTTCGTTTTTCTTTGGGTGTTTCCTTAATTATAGCATAATTTCGCTCTTTTTGTCAAGATATGCACGTTCCGGTGCCACGGAAATCAATTTTCATGATAGCCTCCCCTGAAAGGGGTGACTCCCCACGGGGTGGGGAGATGCCCGCAGGGC
>OGOV01003384.1_pt1 | contig 10665 bp, 8 predicted proteins | sample 1552711 | NCBI WGS metagenome assembly OGOV01 (sample SAMEA2580216, study PRJEB22360) | human gut metagenome | biome: human gut; feature: human-associated habitat; material: faeces | place: Denmark | collected 2008/2010 | reverse complement strand
GCATCCTTGCAGAAAAGCCCAAGGATTACGAAGATTTTCTGCAAAAACTGGAACAGCAAGGTTATGAGGTCAAGCGTGGAAAATACACCTCCGTCAAGGGCGCACGGCAAAAACGGTTCATACGCTTCAAAACACTGGGGGCTGGGTACAGCGAGGATGAACTGCAAGCGGTGATTGCGGGAAAAACTGAACACCATCCACGTCAAATACAGCCGCTCCAAGAGCCGCCCTTCCAATTGCTGGTTGACATTCAGGCAAAGCTGGCCGAGGGAAAAAGCGAAGGCTATGCACGATGGGCGAAAAAATATAATTTGAAAGAAATGTCCAAGACGCTGATTTTCTTGCAGGAGCACAAAATTGGAAGCGCAGATGAACTGAATGAACGCACAGCGGCGGCAACAGAAAAATACCACCAGCTGGGAGATTCCATCAAAGCCGCTGAAACACGGATGGCGGAAATTGCTGTGCTGAAAACGCACATCGTCAATTACGCCAAGACCCACCCAGTCTACGATGCCTACCGGAAAGCGGGATATAGCAAAAAGTTTCTGGATACTCACCGGGAAGAAATCACACTGCACAAAGCAGCCAAGGCCGCTTTCGATGAAACTGGCTTAAAAAAGCTGCCGAAGGTCAAAGCACTGAATGCAGAGTATTCCGATCTTCTGACCCAAAAGAAAGCAGCCTACCCGGACTATCGCAAGGCACGAGAAGAAATGCAGGAGTTGGTAAAGGCACAGAAAAATATTGAATTGTTCTTCGCAGAAGAAAAAGACGCACAGGAAAAGCAGCAGACCCGATAAACGAAAGTCGCCGAGGATTCTAACCCTTTCATGGGGCGGAATCCTCGGCGACTTTTTTAGTTTATGTAGCAGCGATCCTGCGTTACGAGCCAATCTTCACACAGCCGTTGGGCTTCATCTGTTGAGCGGCACACGCAATTGAACAGCTTGCCGTGCAGGGAGCAGTAGGTGTAACGGATTTTCGGCACACCGTTCTCATCCTGAAATTTTGTGTAGCGTTCGTCACCGGGCATCAGATATAGCTGCTCCATTTCTGCATCGTCCTTTCCGTTTTCATGTGTCAGGCACACAACGCACCTATTCTATCATGAACTTAGGAATTATGCCATTGACGCTTGCACCAAAAAGCGCCCCGGATTTTCGGAGAGAGTGTGCATTGACACATTCAATAGCGTTCGGAAAGAATGCGCAGCCTGCACCGGAACGGTGCAGATCAGAAAGGGTTTGGGATTTCCCAACAAGCATTTTGCAACGCAAAATTTGCATTTGTGCGCACGAATGCACTGCTTGCAACAACAATTTTTTACTCCACTATGTTTTACTTTGCGGTTATTGTTATTCCGTAGCTTTCCATTCCCGCATAGTTCAAATGATACGTCTTTCCGGCTTTGATGGTCAGTGCCTTTCCGCTTTCACCACTAAATGTTTCCACTCCGTATCCATCTGCTCTTTTTACAGTCGTTCCTGCCGGGACTGTAAATGCTGCCCCATAGCTTTTTCTCGACACTTCCAGTATTGGCTGTGAGAAAATAAGTTTGGTGTCCCAGTCGATATCTACTACACCATTATTGAAAAAAGTTTCCCGAACGCGAAGCGTTGTTCCTCCAATTCCATAGGTAACTGTAGCTTGAGAAGACCAGCCCGGGTATCCCGCCGAGTCCAAGGTTTGAGATGCACTATATGAAGTCATTTGTACATCTGCCGCGACGGGCTTCGGCGCTTCTTTCTTTTTGAAATCGCCCTTGGGCTTATCATTCTCCCATGTATAAGTTTCGGCAGTCAGGTCCGTTTTGGTAGGATTCAGAATGAACCACAGACCTTCACCCTCACGGCTGCGGTTTTCATGACCGCCATAATATACATACAGCTTGCCCAGAGACACTGCACTTATATCTTCCGCACTAGGGTCAGCAACTGTCAGATCTTCTGCGGTGATCATGCCGTTTTCTTCTTCATTCACATCTGCCCAAGCCGTTGTATCTGTGTAAACCGCCAGCATCTTACCATCGGCGTCGTAATAGCGCAGCTGATAACCCCGGGCCAGAAGGTTCTGCATTGCAGCTTTTGCTTCGTCAGTAGAAAGAGTCTCTTTGATTTTATCGTAAGCTTTTACCCCGTCTGCCTTGGCCTGCTCTGCGGCCTGTTTCAGGATATTTTCGGCCTCTGTCAGCTGAATGCTTGCCGCATAGTCCGCGTGATTCACCTCACCCAGCCAGTTATTCGAACTGTTCAGGTCACCTGCTTTGCTCTTGGCAAGGCTCATAGCTCTCAGGATCGCATCCCTGTCAGCAGTCTTGTCCTCGCCCAAGTCGATCAGGGCATCGTAATCCGGCAGGACTTCTTCATACTTTTCCTGTGCCGCATTGGCATCTGCACGGCCGGTGTACGACTCTATCTTTGCGGCTTTTACATCCAGAACCTCTGCATCGTCCGGAAGCTTGGCCAGACTGTCGATAGCCTTCGTGTAGCTGGCCGCTGCCGCCTCGTTTCTGCCAAAAAATGCATTCAGACGCGCACAAGCATTATAGACTTTGATCTTCAGCGCTTCCAGCATCTGTTCTGTGACATCGGTGATTTTTTCCACATCGACCTTATCCAATGCGGTAGATGCCGCCTCATAGTCGCTCAGAGCATCCTCGTTGGAAGTTGTCAGTTCGTTCACCTCAGCACGTCCAACGTAAGCTTCGGCCTGCGTATAGGGCTGTTCTTCCGTTTTTTCGATAGCCGTGGTGTAATCTACCTTTGCGTCGTCGTACTGCTTCAGACCGACATACGCCTGTGCACGTCCCATATAAGCCGGAATATTCTCCGGGTCAAGGCCGATAGCCTCTGTAAAGGACGCTACAGCCTCCGTATAATTCAGCTCTGTCAGGTATTTCTGGCCAAGTTCGACTTTTTCCACAGCCTTGGCAGCTTTAGAACTGCAGGCGGTAAAAAGCAGAAGCACCAGAACGATTCCACAAAGGGACAGTTTCCAAAACCTTTTCTTCATTTTCACTCTGCCTCCCAATAGCCAGATCCATTATAGGTCAAAATGTTTCGTGTCAGCTCTCCCGTTTCTGCATCTACACTAGCGGCCGCCACTACCTTTTTGTCTGCATCGATTTCAACATAGATTTCCCAGCAGCCTCCGGCCTCCCAATAAGCTCTCTCACTCTGCGTGTAGCGCACCCCCAGAGCTTCCGGCACACCCAGATCAGCGGCTAGTCCTTTCAACTGGGTCTCGGACAACATACGGTTCAGATATTCTTCTCTTGAGGCAAACTGCTCCTCATATTCTTCTCCGGGCATCCGCTCCACTTCGATGAAGCGTCCATTCTCTTCCCTATAGACGACTCGCTCATCTAAGTTTTCTGTTGCAATGTGGCTTTCATCGACTTTTTCCGGGAATCCAATGAGATAGTTCTGCGTGACCTGCTCTCCTACCGCACCAAGCAATATGTTCTGGTATTCACTGGATGGATGTCCTATTTCAAAGCTCAGGAATGTTTTGTTTCCCAGTGTGATGAGATTATCTGAAAGATCGGTTTGTTCCGGGTCAGATACTTTTTCTGGCCGTCCGACCACATCCCCGTCCATTTTGATTTCTTCCGCCTGACCATCTGAATGGATATAGTAAAGTTTCAGTTTCTGCCAGTTTTCATTATCACTATTCCAGATACCGGTAAAAGCAAAAGCTTCCTGAGCTCCATCCCCATTGTAGTCACTTACGATCAAATAGCAGTTGTCCGCATCCGCCACATCATCCAGCGCCTTCTGGAATATCGCATCGCTGTTCGGTTCTTCCACTTCTTCTTGAGAAGATACGGACGTTGTTCGCTCGCTAGAAGCACTTTGCACCGATGCTACCTGTTCCTCGGACTCCGCTTTTGGGGGGGCACAGGACGTCAGTATCGCCATTGTAAGAAGTACCACTGCAACAGCTCTTCCCGCCTGATCTCGTTTCATTATTTTTTTCATTGCAAATTCCTTCGTTCTTATCAGTTATCTCCACGGAAAATCATTCTGCATTTCCATGTTCGCATATGTTCACCCGCTTCGCCGCTTATTTGTCTTCCCGGAATTCAATTCGGAAAGAGCCATTCGCATCACTACTGGTGTCCCACTCGTAGATCGGCGTTGCCGGATCATTTATACCCCCGTATAAAGAATCCGTCATATCAATCGTTTCAGCCCTTCCACTGTACGACGTGAAAGTCATCTGTCCCGTTACAAGCTTCGTTCCTGTGGGCACATAAATGTAAAGAACGTCTGATGTTTTTTCCACTCTGCTGACAAGATGGCTCAGTACGAGCGTTTCAATGACCTGCGGTTTCCAGTCTATTCCCGCCCATTTTTCCATCTCATTTTCATACCGCTGAATAGCATCGCCATATTTGGCTTCAAGCGCTTCCCACTGAGCTGAAATCGCTTCCAACTCCTTCATTTGCGCTTCTGTTACATGGTTGGGATCGATCTGGGCGGACACTTTGCTGCCTTTTTCTGATAGCTTTTGCATTTCCTTCTGAGCCTGCAATAATTCAGGATCATTTTTTTGCATTTTATAATATGCGATCATGGAGCCGACTTCTGCTTCCGGCGGATATTCCACTGCAGCATTCAATTGGTCGCTTCCGGCCTGCACAGTAAGCAGCATTTGGGTGACATTGCCCTCATCATCTGTGTAGCTCCACACATACGCACCACCGGCGGACGACTCATCCTGCTGAGAAGATTCGGGGGCGTCGTCTTCCGACATATTCACGCCCAGTTCTTCCAGCTTTGCATAATCCTCCATCGCTTTATCGTACAGGCCGAGCTTCATGCAGACTTCCGCATGGAACTGCAGGACTTTGATCTTCAGCTCACGAATCAGCTTCTCGGCGATATTTTCTTTTTTGCCGACATCCTCGTTTTCCAACAGGCCGAGTGCTGCACTGTAGTCGCTTTCTGCTGCAGTGGTGTCATCCGTCAGGTCGTACACCTCTGCACGACCTGCATAGGCCTGCGCCTGCGTATACGGCATATCATCTGCTTTTTCAATGACCGTCGTATAGTCGGCCTTTGCTTCTTCATACTGCTTCAAGCCCTTGTAAGCTTCTGCACGGCCCGCATACGCTTCAATGTTGGAAGGGTCGATTTTTATCACTTCCGTAAATGCCGCCACCGCCTCGGTATAATTCAGTTCTGTCAGGTACTTCTGTCCCAGTTCAATCTTTTCATTTGCTTTCGATGCACCTGATGCACAAGCAGTAAACAGAAACACTTCCAGCAGGACTGCCACTATCAGCCGTAGCCCTGTCCTTCTTTTTTCTGTAACCATATAGATTTTACACCTCCGCTTTACTCTGCACAGAAAACAACGCCGCCGATATCACTTATCCACCCATCCACAGTTCCATTCACCATTTGATACATTGTGCCTTTCTGAATCGTCACGCTCTCTGCACAGGCAACATTCGCATTTTCAACTTCACTATCAGACATGACACGATTCGTTTCTATCCAGTTAAAAGTGCATGGATCTGCTCGATTCGAATATTTTCCATCCTGATATGAGTAGGACATCGTGATAGTCGTTCCTTCCGGGACATAAAAAATCACATGTCCATCATAGCCCTTTTCAACCCGCTTGGCAGACTGAAGCGGCACAGACAAATGATAAATCGTTTTGCTTTCGACTCTGTCATCTTCAGCGTCTTCTGTCTCTTGAACCGTAATGTTCTTTTCTCCGATTCCATATTTCACATGTAAGATACAATTACTCCCCATAAAGGATGTTTTTGTCTCCGTATAGGTCACCCAGTTTGTTTTTTCTTCTTCTGGCTGAGTAGATGCTTTCTCTTGGCTGGCCGCAGCTTCTTCCGTATCTGCCGCCTGTTCCGAACTTGAAGCGGGCTCTTCCGATTTTGTTTCTTCGCTTGCTGGCTGGCTTTCGGATGCAGAAGAAGCTTTCTGCTCCGCGGCAGGTTCTTCTGTCGGTTTCTCTTCAACAGGCTCTTCCGTATCCGGTTCTGGTGCAACTTTGTCTGCTTCTGTTCCAAGCAGGCCGTTTTCTTCCTCAATGGACTCTCCCAACTGGGACAAAATCTCATCCCGCTTGGATTCTACCTTCTCGCCCAATTCCAGCAGGGCGTTGTAATCTTGCAGCGCATTATTATATTTTTTCAGAGTCTCACAAAGTGCCGCATGGGCGTACAGCACCTGCACCAGTTTCACGCCAACGCCTTCTTCCGAAACATCTTCCGCTTTTCCGGCGTCGCTGGCGTTCAGCAGGGCTTTCGACAGCTCATAATCCGAGAGTGCTTTTTCTGGTTTGCCCGTCCTTTCATACACTTCTGCCTGTCCAATGTAGGAAAGTGCACGGGTATAGGGCATTTCTTCCGTTTTTCCACAGACGAACTGGTAATCTTTCAAAGCCTTGTCGTATTCACCCAGCGCCAGATAAGCTTCTGCACGTCCCATGTAGGCCTGAATATTATTCGGGTCAAGCTTGATTGCCTCTGTAAAAGAGGCAATAGCTTCCGTGTAGTTCAGTTCGGTCAGATACTTCTGGCCCAATTTGATTTTGTCCGTTGCCGTGGCCGCTTTAGAACCGCAGGCCGTCAATAACACCGCCGCCAGCACTATAACCGCAATCAGTTGGCTCCATAGCTTTCTTTTTCTCGCAATCATGTTTGTACCTCCGCATTACTGTGCACAAAAGATGATGCCACCATCATCACTTACCCAGCTAAAATGGGTTACGTAGTCCCACTCCTGCACCTGTTGATACATTATATTCTTCCTGACAGTCATGCTCGTTTCCATCTGCACATCTGAGTCATTTACGTTTTGCAGTTCGTCTTCCGAAAAGATGTGGCTTACTTCGATCCAGCGAAGCATCGCCCCATCGACGCCCGACCAGTCTGCCGTAACTGTAGTTCCTTCCGGCACATAAAAAACGAAGTGCTCATAGTCGCCCTTTTTGACCCGCTGCACGGACTGGAGCGGTGCGGACAAGTGATACGTCTTAGGTTCTCCATCATACAGGAGTTGGATACTTTTTGCTCCAATGCTGTATCGTACACTTACACTATTACTACAATATTTTGACTTTACTGTTTCTTCTACCCAGTTGATTTCTGTTATTTCTTCCTGCAATGAAGCAGCCTCTTCTTGTGACTGTTTCGAACTTGAAGCCGGCTCTTCCGGTTTTGTTTCCTCGCTTGCCGGCTGGCTTTCGGATGCAGAAGAAGCTTTCTGCTCCGCGGCAGGTTCTTCTGTCAGTTTCTCTTCAATAGGCTCTTCCGTATTCGGTTCTGACGCAACTTTGTCTGCTTCTGTTCCAAGCAGGCCGTTTTCTTCCTCAATGGACTCTCCCAACTGGGACAAAATCTCACCCCGCTTGGCCTCTACTTTTTCGCCCAGTTTCAATAGTTCCTCGTAGTCTTCCAGCGCATTGTCATAAACTTTTATCTTCTCACTGAGCATTGCATGGGCATAGAGGGCTTCGACCAGTTTGATTTTTATATCATCTTCCGAGACAGACTCTGCCTTGCCCACATCGCTTGCCGTCAGCAGAACCTTTGCAAGGCCATAGTCTGCGAGCGCACGGTCCTGCTTATCTATCTTTTCGTACACCTCGGCCTGTCCCATATAGGAAATCGCCCGTGTGTACGGCATTTCTTCCGTTTTTTGGCTCACGAACCGGTAATCTTCCAGTGCTTTTTCATACTCGCCCAGAGCCAGATAAGCTTCCGCACGGCCCATGTATGCCTGAATGTTGTCCGGGTCCAGCTTGATGGCTTCGGTAAAAGATGCCACGGCCTCGGTATAGTTCAGTTCGGTCAGATACTTCTGGCCCAGTTCAATTTTATCTGCCGCATTCACCGCCTTTGAAACGCAGGCGGTAAAAAACAGGGCCGCAAGCAGACTCACCAACAAACAGACCGCACCAGCTCTTATCGTTTTTTTCTCTGACATTTTGCTTTCCTCCTGTTTTTGCTATGTTTATTCCTCAAACATCTTCCAGCTGACACACCCGTCCAGCCAGAATTTTCCATTTCCAGAGGTCATACGCACTTTGTTCTGGGCATCCAGATCATTAAAGTGCCACCACTCCGAGGCCAGCGGTGTCATGCCTGCATTGGTGCAGTAGCTCTGCAGCCGCCGTGCACCGTCTGTCATGGATGCCGACGCTGTGGCCCGCTTCCATGCAGTGGCGGAGTTGGAGGTCACCGGTCCGGTAAAGCAGGCCGCCGCACTGCTCAGCTCGTGCATGGCAGAGGGCATGGCATATTCCTCGCCCGTCACCTGTACAAAGGGACATCCAGCTATTTTGTGCTCCGTCTGCTCTGTGATGCGCAGCAGAGTCGTGTCCATCGCCACCCCTCGTTGATGGTTGGAAAGAGACGTTGCAATGAACCAGCCGATATTCCACGCTCCCTTATTCAGCTCCGTCATCAAATCCTTGTCGGCACGCGCCTTGGCATATACCGCATCCTTTACCAGCATCTGCACCTCATAAGGTCGGAACGTCTCTACGATCTTCAAACAATCGCCCGCCTGCAGCGCACTTTTTTGAGCCGCGCCAACTTTTTTTGCCATAGCGTAGTTGATGGGCATAACAAATTCATCCCGTCCGAGACGCTGGTTGTAGAACAGGCCATCATATAGCTTTTGTCCAGTAATGCCTTCAATGTCCTCTCCGCACGTTCTGAAGATGGATGCCGCAGCATTGGGATTTTCGTACACGATAGAGGGCAAAACATCAGGCAGATTGATCATACACAATTCATTTTCTAACCAGCCCACGGTGCCATCCAGCAGGCAGACCTGCCAATATGAACCCGATTCCTGCCGGATGTAGAACATATCTCCTGCCGCAAGTCTGCGCAGCACCGCACTGGTCTCATCCGGTTTCTCGTACAGCGGCATCACAGCTGCCCCTGCAAAGCCCGTTGATCCTTCCAGCGGCAGTTCAAAGTTCTGTGGGATTCGGATTCCCTCCCGCAGAACGGCATCATCGTCCAGCGCCGCATTCAGCATCAGATCAGATTCAGAGGCCGGTCCGCTGCTTCCCTGCTGTGGCTGCCAGCTGACTGCCCGCTCTTCCACAGTGGGCTGCTGACACCCCGTCAGAAGCCAGGCACATGCCATGGCCGAAAGGCACAGAAAATCACGTCTTGTCGTTTTCATGTGTTTTCCGTCCCTTCTTCCTGCTGTTCTATTGCCGGTGTTTCCAGTTCTATCGGTGTCTCCGGGATGGTCTCCGGTGCTGCCGCAGGTTCCTCTGCAGGCTGCGTCTGCTGCTCCGTTGCCGGAGTGGTCTGTCCATCTTCCGTTTCCGTCTGCGCAGGCTGCTCTTCCAACAGTTCTTCTTCTGGCGGTTCGCCCTCGGCATCCTCTGCAAGGTCTTCCTCCGGTGCTGCATTTCCACCCGGCTGAACGCTTCCGCTGCCGTTCAGATCGCTGTTCAGCGTGCCTTCCCGGAACATGCCCGCCTGGCTGATGCCGTTGATAAAGTAGTAGCTTTTTTCATGGGAATGGTCCCATCCCTGCTTCAGTTCACCACCTGCATCAAAGGCATAGGGCTGGCCATCGATCACACACCACCCTGTCATCTGGTTTCCGTTTCCATCCAGATAGTGCGTACCCGCATCCGTCTCGACCCATCCAGCCTGACTGATACCATCCACAAAAAAGTAATCTTTTCCTTCAAGCTGTATCCAGCCCTGTGCTGGAGCGCCGGTCTCATCGTAGTATTTCAGGATGCCCTCCACCTTTTTCCACCCATTCAGTCGGCCCTTCACCCGGCCGTCAGAATCAAGCTCCCAAGTCTTGCCATCCTCTTGATAGGTTCCGGTGCGCGGGTGTCCCGTTTCGTCAAAGCAGTACTCCACACCATCCAATGTGAGCCAGCCGGTATACAGTTGTCCGGTCTCTGGCTGAAAGTAGTAGTATTTTCCGTCCACCTTGGCTTCACCCCGGGTGATTTTTCCATCCTCGTCAGCATAGCCGATATAGCCATCCTCTTCGATCCAGCCGATCTTCAAAAAATGATTGCTGCCAAAGTAGTAGAGACTATGGTTGATCTCATACAGGCCCTGCACGCGTGTGCCAGTGGCCGGCGAAACAAAATAGCGGTGCAGGCCTTCTCCCTGCCACCCCACAGCCTTGCTCCGGATCATCTTGTAGCACCCGAAGGCAGCTCCTGCAAGCAAGCATAGGCACACCAACACCACACCCGCTGATTTCAGCGGTTCTGGCGATTTTTTCCTTCTTGTGTTTTGCGTCACGCTAAACCGATAGCGCTTGATCTTCTGGCGTTTCATTCTCATCTTTCCATATAAAGATTCAGCCCCCGGTGGAATGCCAGAGGCCGAATTTCATGTTCAATAGGCGTCCTGTACCGTCTCTTTGCCGTTTTCACGGTAAGTCGTCACCGTAAATCCATCATAATACAGCAGTCCGTCTTCACCGTCACCGATGCAGCTGGACGCATACTCCGAACTGGTCGGCTTGCCAATGGCAGCATACAGCTTGGAGACATCCTTGCCCACATACTTCAGGGCAGTTTCCAGGCTGGCAGTTTCTGCCGGAGCAGTCTCTGTAACGGGCTTGCTTTCCACAGGCTCCGTCTTTTCTTCTTTGGAGGAAGCAGCCGTCTCCTGCTTTGCAG
>OGOV01003383.1_pt1 | contig 10672 bp, 7 predicted proteins | sample 1552711 | NCBI WGS metagenome assembly OGOV01 (sample SAMEA2580216, study PRJEB22360) | human gut metagenome | biome: human gut; feature: human-associated habitat; material: faeces | place: Denmark | collected 2008/2010 | reverse complement strand
TGTTTTTGGGAGGATAATTTAGCGTTAGCTAAATTTCAATGCCCGACCGACACTCCGCTAAACAATAATTTATCTAAATGAATATTATTTTCAAAACTTAAAATAATAATATCGGTGATGAAAAATGTATAAAGATATGCCGTTAGGCTTTGTAAATGCACTTGCAAAAAATGAAAGTGCAATGCAAAAATTTGCTCAAATGGAAAAAGACGAAAAGAAAATCGTGCTTGAAAAAGCGCACAATGTTTCATCCAAACAGGAAATGCAAAACCTCATCAACAGTATAGGCTCATAACTAAAGACGGTCTTTCGACCGCCTTTTTTCTTTAAAATAATTTACAAATTTGAACTGTTATCAAAGCGTTTTCGTAAAAGTTTTAAAGCCTTGGTTTCAATTCTGCTTACATACGAACGGGAAATATTCAATTTCTGTGCAATCTTTTTCTGTGTAAGCGGCTCGCTCCCGTCAAGTCCATAGCGCATAACAATTATCATTTTTTCCCTTGGTGAAAGTTCTTCGTTAATAAACTGACTGAGCTTTTTACTGTTGAGTTGAAAATCAATCTGCTCAAGTATATTGTCATCAACCGCCATTATATCAAGCAAAGTCAGCGGATTTCCGTCCTTATCGCTGTCAATCGCTTCGTTGAGTGAAATATCCTGCGCCGTCTTTTTAGCATTACGGAAATGCATTAATATTTCATTCTCGATACATCGTGACGCATAACTTGAAAGCTTAATTTTTTTGCTTATGTCATAGGTATTTATCGCTTTTATAAGTCCGATAGTGCCGATTGACACAAGATCATCTTGTTCACTCTGATTGCCGTAATATTTTTTTATAATGTGTGCCACAAGCCTTAAATTATGTTCAACAAGAATATTTCTCGCCTCTATATCCCCTTTTGCACTCCGCACAAGATACTCGTGCTCCTCTTTTTCGGAAAGAGGTTTTGGAAAAGAGCCGTTTCCGCAGATATGAAGAATAAAAAAGCAAAGGTACTGCCCCAGAAAATTAATTAATTCAATCAAAAAATCACCCCTGACAATGCTTATAATCGGATTTATACCTAATTATAAGTATTCAGTCAGGAGTGAGATTTTGCTTGTACCCACCTAAATATCGTAAGAAATAATTTTTTTATTCTTAATTACAATTTCTTTGTTGCAAATTTCTTTTGCCGCCATTTTATGAGAAATCAAAATACAAGTTTTATCTTTGAGTGTTTTAAGATTTTTAAGCAGTTGAACTTCTGTTTCGGCGTCAAGTGCCGAGGTTGCCTCATCAAAAATAATAATCGGAGAATTACAGTAAACCGCTCTCGCAATCGCAATTCTTTGTATCTGACCCTCCGACAAGCCCTTTCCGTTCTCACCCACGACAGTATCAAGTCCATTTGGCAATCTGCTGATAAAATCATAAGCGCAGGCAATTTTCGCAGACTCAATAATTCTTTCGTCATCGGGATTATTCGACACAAATGCAATGTTATCTCTGATTGTACCCGAAAGCAGAAAATTACCTTGCGGTACATACGAAAACATACATCTTATATTTTTATCGACAAACACATTTTCTCCGTTTGAAAGTGAAAGATAAATCTCGCCTTTATCGGGTGAAATTACATTAAGCAAAAGCTTTGTAAGCGTACTTTTGCCTATTCCCGAAATTCCCGCAAGCAATGCAAAATCACCTTTTTTTAGCACAAGACTTGTATTTTCAAGCACATTTTCCCTGCCGTAGCTGAAAGTAATATTATCAAAAACTATTTTTTCTGTCATATCATACAGCTTTTCGGTATCGATTGCAGAATTATTTACCACATCTTCATTATCGAGATTTTCAATATCCATAAGTCGCTCCGCACTTGCAAGAGCAGAATAATATGACGGCAAAATACTGCTGATACCACGAACAGGGCCTTGAATTTGCGACACAAGCGCAAGCATAGAAGTCAATACACCGTATGTAATGGTATGGTCGCTGATTGCAAAAGCACCCCAAATTAAAGCATACATATATCCGAGGGCAAATATAAAAGAAAATCCGGTTGTGGCAACTATAGAGATATAATTTCTTATTCGTTTTATTTTAAAATTATTCTGTTGCAAATTCATAGCATTTTCAGACACCTTATTTTCAGCGCCAAAAACTTTTACCACAAGCAGACTTGAAAAAATCTCCTGAAAAAATGACCTTGTCTTACCGTCAGATTCCTGTACCGCCTTATGCAATGTTTTCATTTTTGACTTAAAAAGCAGCACAACAACAAACATCAGCGCACCGCCGAAAACAAAAACAAGGCAGAAAGTTTTATCAATAGCAAACAGTACAACAAAAACACCAACCAATTTTACGATAAAATACACCATATTCGGCACTATAGAAATAATCGAACTGACTAAAAACGACACATCGCTTGTTATTCTGTTAAGTAGTTCGCCGGTGTGTATGCTTGAAATCTCATTATATTTTTTTCTGATAATGTTATCGAAAATATCTTGTTTAATAGAAATTTCAAGTTTTGACGATACATTGAAAGTCAGCACCTTACTTATAATTCTTATGACAAGCTGTGCGATCGTAAGTGAAATAAGTATAATTGCGAAATACACAATTCCGCCGACATCAGAGTTAACCGCCGAATCCACAATACCCCTCGACAAAGTAGCGACCGCAACACCGAGATATGCCATTCCGCCGAAAATAACAGACATAATTATAATACCGAAAACCTGTGGTTTGGCTTTTTTTACTATCCACTTATTGGTTTCGGAATCAAGTATTTTTTTCAGCTTTTCCATAGCTATCTCCTGTCAGTAAAAATTTTTCGCAAATTTCCGCCGATTCAATATTCATATTGCATTTTAGCAAATAGAAATAATTTTCCTTAATCAACTTATCAGCCGTATTTAACATATATCCCGCATATTCATCATCAAGAGAAAATTTAATCGTATTTTTATATATTCTTGAAAAAATACTGTTTTTGTCAAGGACTTCAATACTGTTCTCCTCTGCCCTTTCAAGAAAAACAATGCCGCCGAGTTTTGCACGGATATTTTTATTTATGCCCGTTCCACCGTCAAAAGGCGAACCGTACACATACCAATCATTGTCAATAAATCTGATAATCGGCTTATCATCATTGATTATCTGTACATTTTCAGCGCCGAATTTTTTTATCCACAGTTTTGTGTGCGTTGACTTGCCCACTCCCGAATCGGCAGAAAAAAGATACGCTTTGCCTTTATAAAGGATTGCAGACGAATGGAGAAATATTGCATTATATTTCAGAATTTTTTTATTGAATGTATCGGCAAGAAAAATTGATTCCAAATTACCAAGTGTTAAGTGAGTATTTTTTTCTGCTCTTTTTCGTATATAATCCTCACGAATCGAAATTTTAATTTGAACAGGTTCATTGCCTGTATATAAATAATCTTCTGCGATACTTTCAAAGTAGCGAAACTTAGGTTTTATATCAGTTATAATATCAGCAATTTTGTAAATCGGCATAACATCACCAAATTTTATTATATAACAAAATCTAAAAATAAGCAAGAAAAAGCACAGATGTTGCCACCTGTGCTTAAGTTTAATAATTTAGTTTTGACCGTGAGCGATAAATGTCTGAATTGCTGTAGCATCAATTACATCAATAATTCTGTCTTTGTTAAAGTCGGCAACCTTAACAGCGTCATCTGTTAATACAGACTCACCTGCAATGTAACGCTGTAGAAGTGTTACATCATTAACATCTATCTTGCCGTCAAGATTAACATCACCCGAAATCACCTTTTTATCAAGATGAACAAAAGGAATGTTGTTCTGCTCGGCATAGCTTTCTGCAACTGTATCGTAATAGCCATATAAAGTTAGGTTAGGACAGTTGTAAAAAGCACCGTTTGCAATGTCTGTAATGTTCTTTGAAAGTGTAAGCTCGGTAAGTGCAGAGCAGTTATAAAAAGCATAGCTGCCAAGAGACTTTACTGTACTTGGAATATTAATCTTCTCAAGCGAAATGCAGTTGCCAAATGCCTGCTCGGGAATTACGGAAACATTGCTGTAAATTGACACCGACTTTAAAGCTGTGCAATCCTGAAAAGCAAACTCGCCAATGCTGTTTAGCCAACCGGGAATTATAATTTCCTCAATAGAACTGCAAGCGTAAAAAGCATATTTGCCAATGCTCTTTAAAGACATAGCGTCTGTAAATGAAATGCTTGTAAGCTTAGTATTGTTTGAAAATGCACGAGGAGCAATTTTTGTTACAGGGTAATCACTGATTGTGTTCGGCACTACAATATCGGTAGTACGATTATTATAATCATATCCGTAAATTACCGCCTCAGAATTTTCAATCAAATAATAAAAACCGTCTTTACTTACAAGGTATGAGTCTGCACTAAACTGAACGGCAGACATTAAAAGCAATGATAAAGCTAAAACAAAAACAGAAAGTTTTTTTGCAATGGTTTTAATCATAAAAATCACCTTTTATAGTAAGGCAGTCAAAAGACTGCCTTACCAAAATTATGTGTTATTATTAGAGGTCGCCCTCTTCACCGCCGGATTCGTAACCTGGATTCTCAGGATTGCTATATTTTAAACCAGGGTCATCGGTTCCGCCACCAGCAAGAATATCCTCAAAAGAGAATTTTTGAATCTCAATTTCAGGGGAAATATAAGATTTTTTCATAATTGCCTCCTTTTCTATTGCTTAACCTTCATATGTCTTATTGCCAACATTGAAGAATTTGAATTCCTGAGGAGCAGAAACGCTATATTCATCAGTAGTAGCATTGTAAATGTATGAGTAAGCAAGTATTGTGAGATTCTGGTTGTTTTCAGTGTTGTTTACATTCCAGCTATATTCAAGTCTGTTCTTGTTATCAAGATTTTTCTTGTTAAGCTTGTAGTTGTAAACCTTAGCGTCACCCATTGTCTTATCTGATGAGTTGCCGCTGTTAAGAGCCTTAACTTTTGCAAGTAAATCAGACTCATCTACTGTGAACTTATCAGTAGCGTCAGCAGCTGAACTGTGTTTGCTGTTTACAACAAATACTACACCGCAAACTACATCATTATTAATGTCAGCACAAAGCTTTTTGCCGTTGTAATTATAAGAAACTGCAAAGTCAGCATATACCTTATCTCTGCCTGAATCATACTGGTTTCTTGAATACTCAAGGAACTGCATTGTAGCAGATACGCTTAACTTAGAAGCATCTACATCATTCTTACCGTAGCAAGCAGTAATGAGATAATTGTCATAAGCAAGGAAGTTAAACTCTCTTGTATAACACTTAGCTACTTCAATGCCGTTGCTGTCATCAGTCTGGATTGTCCAGTAACTGAACTTTTCACCATTAGCATTTGTTTCAGGAGCAACAAAGAGGTAATCCTCATCATTAGAACTCTGAGTTGTTGGGCCTACAAGATTCTTAGGTGTAACGAGTGAAGCATAGTTTACTGAATATGTCTGCTTTGGCTTACCATCGCCTAAGTTGGCTGTAACAGTTACAAAACCGTTGTCATACTTAGCTGGAACAGTAGCTGTTACTGAGAGCATAGCGTTGGTTGTAGAATAAACAACATTGTTAAGATCCCAAGTAATTGACTGAACGAAGTTGTCTTCATATGGAGCAACCTTTAAGAGGAATGATTCCTTGAATTTATACTGACCATCTACATAATCAAAGTACTTGTCAATGTCAGAACCGTAGAATGTACCGTTTACTGTGTAATTTTTCCACCAATTCTTATCAATAGCACCTTCAGGAATCTGCTCCTGATTAAAGCCGTTAGTATTGTAATACTTTCTGCTCTCGTAGCCAAGATACTTAAATGTTACATTGTAGTTAAATTCATCGGCAGTAAAGTCAGTGTAAAGATTTATTGTATTAGTATAGAACTTATTATTAGGAATATCATATATCTCAGAAAGCTGAATTTCTACTGTATTGCCTATTTCCTTATAAGTATAACTGCCTGAATCATTTTGCTGATAATATGACTTACCAACATAACAATGCTTATCTTCTACAGAATTGAGCTTAATTGAGATTGTGTAATCAGTACCATTAGCAGCATTTGCTACATAATCCTCAATAATACTCTTAATGTTGCCGTTAGCCTTAAGAGTTAAGCTACTTAAATCACCGGTTGTAGTAAATACCGGATCAGTTTCACCATTCTTAGTAATAGTAAGAGTAAATGTTGTTTTACCATTACCCTTACCGGCAACAGGATCTGGATTTGGAGCTGTGTTGTAAGGGTTGTAGTTAAATGTAATATTTGACTCAACCTCAGGCAACTTAAGATCTGAATAGTAGTTAAGAGCCATTACAGTCTGCTTGTCATTAACAAAGAGGTCTGAAACCTTAACCATATAAGTTATAGTTGCAGGACCAGCAGCAGTACATTCCTTATCGTAAAATTTACCGTTATCCTCTTTCTTCAATGTAGAAACACCATTTAAAACACTTGGATAATAGAAGTTAAGGAAGTGTGACTTAGCATATGACTGAGTAGTAAGAATTACTTTGATATAAGCATCTGGTCTGTTCGTAATTTTAAGTTCAACTGAACCCACATTACTCTGTGTAGTAGCAGTATCTGAGTTAGTTGGAATAGCATTACCCTGCTTATCTACCTGCTCTGCTGTTACATAGAACAAGCCAAGACCATTATGTGAATCTGCACCGGTGTACTTTGAGTGGGTGATTGTAACAGAACCTGGTTTATATGGCTCATACATTGCATAAAGCTCTGTATTTGTACCTACAGTATATGTTGCGTTAAGGTCTGTAAGGTTAAGATCTGTGTAACCTGTAACTTTACCGTCTGCACCATACTTTGGTGTAGCCCAACCTATAAACTTATACTGAGTACCGTTAGTAGCGTTCAATGTAATGATTGTATTTCTTTCTACAGAATCAGAAGCTAAGTTAGTGTGAGTAGAACCAACGCTATCCGTATAGTCAAAGGAAGCTGAGCCGCCTGTTACCTTACCGGTAATTTTAGAATCACCAGAAGGCTTATCAACTGTCCAAGCATCATTTTCAGAATTTCTGTAAACGATACCAACATTTACATCCAGCTTATCGGTAGAACGAGCATAGTACCAACGACCGTCAATACGATAACCTGTGTTTTTAGGTTCAACAGATGTTGAAGCACCCATTCTGTTTTCATAAGAAATTTTAGCACTGTTATACTTTAAACCGGCTTTTACAATAGCTTGATATGCTTCTGTCTGCTCAGAAGGAGCTGCCTCAGTAAAGTTGCCGTGTTCGTCAACAGAACCTCTTGGAATAAAGTCAGATGGCATGCCCTGAGTAACATAATCTCCGGCGGAATTATATACATACCAAATAGTTGACCATTTGTTATTAATTGTACCTATTTGCATACTCTGGTTACCAACAGAAATAATCTGGAGTGGTTCAGCAGTATTAAGGCCGGTATTATTATTATTCTTAGCAGTTTCATTTGTATAACCAAGAATACTTACAAGCTCACCGTCAATGTTGGTAAGATCTTCATAATCTGTAGCAGTTTTATCAATAATTGTAGTACCTGCCATAGGTTTGTTATTTGTAGCATTATTAACAAGTAACTTCTGGTTTGACTCGGTTTTATCAGCGTAATACTTTACATCAAACTCAACGGTATCGTATCCCATACCGGTAAGCTTTTCAAAGTCATCATAGTCGTATGTCTGGTTATTATGTAACTGAACTTCGTTTAAGAAGAGCTTATGAACATCTTCGTTTTCGTAGTAGTTGTTATTAGTAATACCTAATACCTGTTTGGTTTTATCACAAGTAAATTTACCGTTAACATTAGTATAAGCGTACTTAGAAACCTTAGCGGCAAATCTGCCCTGAGAGTCACGCATCATAAGCTGACCGGGATAAGCACCGTCCATATTAATGTCTGTATCATTATACCAAGAATAAATTGAAATTGAATTTCCCCAAGGTGTCTGGAGTGACTCTGGAGCATTGGTGTAAATAGTAATATAGTTACCGTCTGCCTCAATTACTTTATTATAGTAAATTGGAGTGATTTCAAGATCCTTTGTTACAGTAATAGGTGAAGCAGTCTGATAAACATTATTGCCGTTATCTACTACATCTACCTTTTCGCCGTTTACAACAAAAGCATATACATAATAGCCAAGGTCTGCCTCTTCTTTGTTTACAGTACATGATACAGTAATCTGCTCTTTATCATTAACAACATAAAGATTATAGAAATCCTTAACACTTGTTTTGAGAGGTTTGTCACCACTCAACAAGGAAATAGTTGTTGTACCAAATTTATGACCAACTTGGCTACCCATTGTAGCGTAAACCTTATGAGAATTAGCCGGAGCTACAAAATATGTACCATTGATGATATATGTCTGTGTTTTAGAATTGTAAGTTACCTCGATATTAGTAATATCGTCAGTATTTTGGAACTGAACCAGTGGGAAATGTTTTCCACCCCATTCTTTATTTTGAGCTTGTTTTACATAATTCTTAAAGTGATCATCAACTTTCACCGTAAAGGTGCTGTTGTTAGGAACTAAACCAGAATTTTTACCGTCTGTTGAGAAGGATAAAAACTGAGTATTATTTGATGAAATTGCAGAAACAGGGAATGTTACAGAATATGTACCATTGTTCTCATATACTGGATAGTTTGTTTTATATTTACCAGCGCTATCCTCAGAAAGTGCCTTATCAGAATCTGATAACATAAACTTCCAATCTGAAAGAGTGCCCGGGTGCTCTTCAAAAGTTGCAGTTACCTTTACATCGCCAACAACATTAATTGTAATTGAAGTTGAGAAAGAGTCCTGACCAGTTGCAAATACTACATTGCTTTCATTGTCAAATTCCCAACCGCTGAATACATAGTCTTTGACTGCATTAGCTTTAAGTGTGATAGTTGAGTTAGACGCAACAGAAATAGCAGAAGAAGTTGTGCCTTCGGCAACTGTGCCTGCTGTACCGTTGTAAGTATAACTTACATTACCACCCTTATTGCTTGCAACAATAATGTTATGATTTTCAATCTTTTCATATGTAAGATAAACAGTTACTGTTGTGCCGGTTACAGAAGAAGCATCAAGAGTATAAGTATCACCAGTAGAGAACTTACCTTCAAACTTCCACTTAGGGAAGTAACCGTCAACTGACTTAGCTTTGAATGTTACAGAAGTACCGGGTTTTGCATTTACCGACTGAACAGTTTCGTCAGTATTTGTTACAATATTGCCTGTGTCGTTATCTGTGTATGAAGAAATGTAAGCTGCACTGTCATCTACAAGGTCTGCATTTAATTCAACAGATACAGGATCGGCAACAGCATATTCCCACTTGATTTTACCGTTACTTATTCCGGCAGTAATGTTAAATGTAATTTTAATTTCATTACCTGGCATACACGAAATTTCCCACTTATCACCGCCTGTTTCTACAACAGTTTCAGTAGAGTAGGTATTTTCACTAAGTTTTTCATGAGATTTAGCCCAATATACTTTGTTTGCAATTTTATCAGTAATAGTAACATGTAAATAACCTGTAAGTTTCATCGTACATGTATAAATACCATTAGATTCTTTGGTGAATTTATAGTTGTCGCCTGTAGTTAAATCCTTACCCATGTAACCAGTTACATAGAAATCATAATCGTTTTCAGTACTGTTTTCAGTAGTAATATCAATAGTAACATCATCAGTACCGGCAGCTAAAGTATAAGTACCGTTTGTACCAAGATCAGTGCTACCCTGCATTACTTTTGAAAGTGAATAGCCACTGTTAGGTTCAACTGTAAGTGTATAAGATTTATCATTATCAACAGTTACAGCAGTGCCACTGGTAAGAGTCTTATCACCAAGTTTTACAGTTGCATTGCTGAAGTTTGCAGTTACTTTATGAGTGGTATTAGGATCTGCGTATGTTTTCCATTCACCAGTAAATTTATTAGATCCAGAAACCCATCCTGTGGATACATATTCGTTACCGGTAGCTTCAGATGCTTTTAAATCATTAGATTGATTCCATAACATATCGCCCCAGCCGTTTTCAGTTTGAGCTTTGTCCATACGGCAAAAAATTACATTGGCATAACTCCCCGGGACTGTAACGCTATAAATTTTATTATCATCGGGAACAGCAGTACAATCTACCCAAGCATTGTCAGTATCACTATTAAAGAAATATGCAGCCCATCGCTCATTGCCTTGATTTATTGCTTTAGTATCAAAATACAATGTTGAACCCTTAGTAAAAGTGTCAGCCGCATTCGAAGTAACCATACCGACAAGCATAGTCGAAAGCATCATCATAACAGCAAGCACAATAGAAATCGACTGTTTGCCAATACGCTTGAAATTCGTTTTCATTTTTATTACCTCCATTAAAAAATTGAAACATATGAGCCGAATAAGTCTGTACCGTCCGAGAGGGAAGTTTTGCTATGACGGCGACCGCTTTTACCGACTGACCTTCGGTGAATTTGCTGTATTCGGCAGTCAGACCGTATACTAACCCATAATTTTATTCTTTTATATTATAACATTTTTAGGTTTTTATTTCAATATTTTTTTGATGTTTTGTCGATTTTGACATTTCTTTATTAATTATATACAAAATAAATATATAATTATTG
>OGOV01003380.1_pt1 | contig 10680 bp, 7 predicted proteins | sample 1552711 | NCBI WGS metagenome assembly OGOV01 (sample SAMEA2580216, study PRJEB22360) | human gut metagenome | biome: human gut; feature: human-associated habitat; material: faeces | place: Denmark | collected 2008/2010 | reverse complement strand
TCTTTAAAAACAACCGCTTATCCACCATGTTATTCAGTGGCCTGCTCGGCGGATGCCTTTTGACGCTCGGCGATATTTTTGCCCGCAGCATCGCTTCTACCGAACTGCCAGTAAGTATTTTTACCAGTTTGCTCGGCGCGCCGTTCTTAATCTATCTCTGTATCAGGAGGAAACCACTGCAATGAACCTACTCACTGTAACCAACCTTTCCGCCGGATATGCCGGAAAACAGGTCATAAAAGATATCAGCTTTTTCGTCGCCCCAAAAACGATCGTTGGAATTCTCGGTGCAAATGGGTGCGGTAAAACCACCCTGATCAAAGCGATTGCAAATCTTCTTCCTCATACCGGAAGCTGTCAGTTAGATGACACTTACTTGGAAAACGCTTCTCCAAGGCAGCTTGCTTTACTCTGCGGATACATTCCCCAAAAGAGCGGTATTTCGATCGATTTAACTCTTCTGGATGTCGTTTTAATGGGGTTTAATCCAAAGCTTTCTCTCCTGCAGTCTCCTACGGAGCAGATGAAAAAGGAAGCATTTGACGCCCTCTGCTCGGTAGGTCTTGGGTCCCGCAAAGACGATAACTTCCAGCAGCTAAGCGAAGGGCAAAAGCAGCTCTGCCTGCTGGCGCGCACTTTTGTATTAAAGCGCAGACTTCTGCTTTTGGATGAACCGACTTCTCAGCTTGACCCTATTGCGGCAGGCGAGTTTTTCAACACGCTCAAACGCATTAATTCCGAACTCGGAACAACCGTCATTATCACCGAACACCGACTTGAAAACCTTTTTCCCATGGTTGATCGCGTTGTCTTCATGCGGAGCGGGAGCATTGTTTCGAACTGCTCCCCCGCCGATGCCGCCGAAAAACTGCGGGGTGATGATGAGTTTTTCAGCGTTCTGCCTTCCTCCGTTCGCATTTTTGCAAAAACACGCCAAAACGGGCAAAATCTTCGCGGCGCACCGCTTGAAGTTCGCAGTGCCCGTGATTACCTTTTGAATAATTTTTCGTTGGATTCCTGCCGATACAAAGCTTCGGAAAACCGAATTTCGGCTTCCGCAAAGGCTGAATCAAGCAAAAACAGCAAAAACACCGAAACAGTTATATCCGTTCGGGAAGCATGGTTCCGATATGAAAAAGATTCCAAAGACATACTGTGCGGTATGAATTTCGATGTTCATGCAGGCGAGCTTACCTGCATCGTCGGCGGAAACGGCGCCGGCAAAACCACCGCCCTTATGACCGCAGCAGGTGTTTTTGCCCCGTATCGCGGAAAAGTCAAATACCGCGGAAAGCCGATTTCAACATTTCGGAAGGATAAAGGCTCAGCAGGAAAAATCGGAGTTCTTGTTCAAAACCCGCTCTGCTGCTTTGTTATGGATTCCGTTGCCGAAGAGTTGGAAGCGGCTGCCAAAGCATATAAGCTTCCGCGCTCCGGAATCGAAGAGGTTATCGACATTATGCAGCTTCAAAGCGTCCTTAACAGCAATCCGTATGACATAAGCGGGGGTGAATTGCAGCGCGCTGCAATTGCAAAGCTGCTTCTATCCAAACCCGAAGTCATCTTTCTTGACGAAGCAACAAAAGGCATGGATGCCTTCTTTAAGGCTGAATTCGGCGCATTGCTGCGTCGGCTTGCGGCGCGCGGAACGGCAATTGTTCTTGTTTCGCATGATATTGAATTCTGTGCCGAATTTGCAGACAGATGCGCAATGTTTTTCAACGGAACCGTTATTGCGGAAGGCACGCCGCATGATGTTTTTCTCGGCAACAGTTTTTACACAACATCTGCCTGCCGCATTTCCCGCGGAATAATCCCCGATGCGCTGACTTCGGAACAAATCATTGATTACGCAAACCGCTGCGAAAGGAAGAAAAACGATGACTGACAAGCAGCCTGCTGCCTTGGAAACAAAAAACGAACGATCGGAATCAAAGCCGAACACTGCAAAGCGGTTTAGGGTTGAAAAGGCGGAGCTTCGCCGGCGTATTGTTTCGATCGTGCTGCTGCTTGTGTTTGTTCCCGCCGTTATTGCAGTCGGAATGCTTGAATTTAACGATCGGTATTATTATATCACCGCATCACTCATAATCATATGTTCATTTATTCCGTTCCTTATGATATTTGAAAAGCGACGCCCGCGTGCGCGCGAGCTTGTTGTGATTGCCGTAATGACCGCACTCGGTGTTGCAGGACGCGCCGCATTCTATATGCTTCCGCAATTCAAGCCCATTGCTGCAACAGTAATCATCACAGGCGTTTCACTCGGGTGCGAGGCCGGTTTCATTACGGGTGCATTAACCGCATTTGTATCCAACATGTTTTTCGGGCAAGGTCCGTGGACACCGTGGCAGATGTTTGCACTCGGGCTGCTGGGATTCATCTCCGGGCTGGTCTTCCGCAAGGATATCAGAACAAAAACTCAGCGTGCACTACTGTGCCTTTACGGTGCATTATCAACCTTTTTCATCTACGGCGGCATCATGGATTCGGCATATGTCCTTATGGCGGGTTCGGAACCGACGTTGGCGGCATTGCTTGCAGCATATGCTTCAGGGCTGCCGTTCAACCTTATTTTTGCCGGTGCAACGGTGGTTTTTCTTTTGGTGCTGACGCGCCCGATACTCAATAAACTGCGCAGAATCAAGAAAAAATACGGATTGCTCACGGGCTGAACGCTTCACGCATTGCCTGCTTAAAAAGCAAAAGAATCACCCGCTCCGCTAATTGAAAAGCACCCCATTTGTTAAACATTATAATGTTAACAAGTGGGGTGCTTTTTGTTATTTGATTGATTTTTCGTCAGCTGAACAGTGTAAAATCAATCTGTTTTAATTCATGCTTGCGGAATTCAGATTACATAACACCGATTGCCATGCGCATTACCGTTACGGCATCCGAAAGGTTTACGGTGCCGTCACCGTTGACATCGGCAAAAGGCAGGTACTGTTCGGGAATGTGAGTCAAATCAAGCGCGTGGCGCATGATTGCGACTGCGTCCGCAATGGTAACTCTGCCGTCACCGTCAACATCGCCCATGATACCGTTTGCAGTGTAAACAGCGGTTACGGTGCTGTCGGCGGATACGTTTTGATAGGTTCCTTCCCAATGGCTGAAGGTGTAGCCCTCATGCACGGGCGGAGTGGGCAAATTCGCAGAGCCGCCTTCGGGAACGGAAACTTCGGAAATGACGCTGCCGTCAACACCGTCAATGAAAGTGACCGTGTAATACTCTCCGTTATATACCGGTTCGATCTTTACGTTGTCAACATAAACGCAGTCGTCATATTCATCGCACATATCGTCTTTTTCATATTTCCAGCCAACAGTGTAATAATCTGAAACGGGAACTTCGAATCGTACAGAGCTCCAAGGAGTTTGACCCGAAGCAACTTTTTGCGTAAGCCCATTGAGTGTGAGGCTAACTCTGTCTCCGTACATTTCGCTGCTTGTTTTCCAATCAAATGAAATCACCGAGCCTGCTTCAAGATATCCCATGTCAATCGTGAATTCGGTTTCAGTCAGGCGCATACCTGCAATATCGCTGCGCACGCAGCTGCGGCCGCTGTCGGTGACAACAACCCAAGGATGAGCATAGTCGTTGACAAAGCTCCTGTTTTCGCCGGGTGCGTTGACTGCCGCATTGAACTGAGCGGGGTCGCCCGGAGCAACGGGAGGAACATAATCTTCAACATAGGAAACATTATCGACCCATGAGGTAACAGCATTCACAACTTCGCTTTCATCATAGGCAATAAAATCCCAAGAGAAGTAATAATCACCGTCTTCGGGGATTACATACGCGCAGTTCTCCCAATTGGTTGTTCCGCTGATCTGTTCAACAATCGCCTGATTGATGCGGAAAACAAGCTTATCAATGCTGATCGAGCCGTATTCGCCGCCGACGGGAAGCCCCTGCGTTACAACTTTCCAATCAAAGCAGACTGCATCGCCCGCCTTTGCGTTGCGAATGATGGTATAGAGCACCTGATGACGCTCCGTCCTTCCGACTGTTGATTTTACGCTCAACCTGCCGTTTTCGCTTGTGTCAATCGCCCACGGATTGAGGGGATCGTTCATGAAATGCAGCGTGCTGCCGACTGCATTAACAGCTGCATCCAACTCGTCGGCCTGTGCGCCGGGATCATAGGGTGCGGGCTGAGTACCCGTGATGGAGATGTTATCGATCGAACCGCAGTCGCTGCCGCTTGACATACTGCTGTCCTTTGAATAAACCCAGCGGAAGGTATAATCTCCGTTTGCGGGAACGGTGTAGGTCTTTGTTGTCCAATTTGCGGTGCCGCTGATTCTGTCAACGCGGTTCTCGTTGGCATAGAAGCTGAGCCAATCGTAATTGTTTTCGCTTGAAACCATCCAGTCGAAGGAAAGCACCTGCCCGGCGGTAAGGCCGTTAAACACAGCCTTTATCGTTGTGGAGCTGTTATGTGCATCCTGCGTTGCGGACTGCATATAAGTTCTGCCGTTGTCGCTGCGAACGACCCACGGAGCGTTGCCGTCGTTCATGAAGGTCAAATTGCTGCCCTGGGCATTCAGTGCGGCATTCATTGTCTCCGTATCCGGCACTTCGGGAAGGCTTATCTGAACATTGGGCACCGGGAAAATGCTCGTGAGCGAATATCCGAACCCGCCGCCGATTGCGCCGATTTCTTCGGATTCACCCGTTTGGGGATCGATTCTGAGCAGGATGCCGAAATTGCCTGCGGGAATGTTGCGGAAAGCAACACCGAAAAGACAATTGCCCTGCGGATAATACGTCACGGCGGTGAGCTGTTCGACGCCGGGGAATACGCTCTGTCCGAGTTCGCGAACGATGCTGCCGCTTGTGTTGATGATGAGGCCGTGTCCACCGTTATGTGCAGTGGTGTAGAACTGTCCGCCGCCGATATATGCAAACTTGTTGATGCAGGCAACTTCAAGTTCGGAAAGGTTTGCAACTTCGGTCAGTGCGCCGGTGCTGCGATTTACGGTCATGATGAGCTGATCCGCCGTTTCATCCTCCTGCACCATTGCATAGAGGGTGTCGGTATCGGCTGCATAAGTCAGGTCAACAACGCTGTAATCCATGTGGTTGCCGCCGACTTTCGTCGCGCTCCACGTTGATGCATTGGTGTCGATGGTGTAAAGATCATCGGCAGTGGTAACATCTGCATCATCGGTGTAGGTGTGTGCAAAAGCATAAATCGTTGTTCCGATAATCTCGGCTGCAAAGGAAAGCTTGCTGCCAAGGTTCAGTTTTGACTGAACTGCAGAAGGATTTTCGGAATTGAAACCGATAAAATTATAGGGCTTTGAAGGTTCTGCCACGCCGTTTGTAAGTTTCCAATCGGCAAAACCGAACAGCGTCACGCCGGCGTTGTCCGTCGGCTGCTGTCCGTTCTCTGTGGGTGTTTCCGTCGCTGCGGCGGAAAATGCTGCGGGCATAACGGTGAAAACCATCAGAAACGCCAGCAGTGCAGCGAAAAGCTTTTTCATGGTACTTGCTCCTGTTTCGTTTTGTGCATGTTTGTCTTTGCAGGCAGCCATGCCGCATAAATTATATCACTGCAGTGCGGCAATAGCAATTATTTTTTGGACATAACGCGGCAAATTTTTAAATTTTCCGTATAAGCGGCACTGTAAGTTCCGCAGCTGAAAATAAAGAGCGGGCGGCACTCTGCCGCCTGCCCTTTTCTGCAAGTGTAGGAAAACCTTACAGTATATATAAACGGAAATGGAATTTGTTGTTCAATCGAACTGTGTTACCAAGGCAAATCGTTATCGAAAATCTTGTAGTTGACTTCCCTGCCGAGCGCATCAGTCATTTTATAATCTTCGCTGAACTCGATATTGGTTATCACAGGTTCGCGATTTTCGGTCATCTGTCCGTACTCGATCTTCAGCAGCCCGTCGGTAAGATAGTGAACAGTCGTTATGGGGTAGCCATCGGCGTCATATAGCTCAACGCTGGCAGGGTCGTAACCGGTAGCACTGTCAACGAAACGCCTCATTATCGTTGCTGTTGAATCGATCGCTTCAACAGCGGCAATCGTATCGCCGACCTGTATTGCCGAAAAGTCGTCATGCGAAAGTTTGTCCTTAACGACAACGGCAACTCCGACCGGGAGGAACATTCTGTTGACATCTGACAGCTGCAGATAGAGCCTGTACCCGGTGTCGGTATCATACATCACATATGAGGAATGCTCATCCCTTTCGCGAATAGCCGCATCAGGATAGACCGCGAGGGTTGGGCGAATCGTCATGCTGCCGATGTTGAGACCGTCATAAAAGCCGAAATCTCTTGCCAGGAAAATATAATTTGCATCAAAGAGCAAATCTTCCTCCGGATAGACCGGCGGAACAAGCTTCTTCTGCTCAGACAGCGACTTCTCGTTTTCTTTTATGTATCCGTAGTAATCGGTGGCCGCTTTGCAGTTTGGATCATACTTCTGCATTTTCCTCACCCTGTTCTTTGCGTTAACGGCGGCATATGCCGTGATTCCTATCGCAGCAGCAAGAAGTACGCATGCGACTGCAATTATCATCTTTCTTTTTTTCATTTTCTTTTTTCTCCTTTACCAATTGATTGTTCTTATGTCCTTAACTTGATAGTAAATCCCACTATCGAGCTTTACGTTCGCTGAGCTTTGATTGCTTCAAGCCAGTCGAAAGACAGTGCAAATCCATGTTCTGCCGTTTTCGAAACAGTTTCGCCGTTGGCTGCATACAATGCCTGTGTATTGTTCAAAAGCCAAGCCCCGTTTTCAACAATTTGGCTTCCGCTGAGGAAGAAAACATATTCCGAACCGATTTCAATTTCGGGACTGTCTTCATATTGGTAAACGGTATCCTCAGTTTCTCCTCCCAAAAGCATTACTTTAAGCACATCTCCGCTGCTTGCTGCTCCGGAGTAGCTTTCCTTCACGCGAACCTCATAGACTGTCACAACAGTCTGCTCGTTGTCCTGCCCTGCTTCTGCGGATTCTGCGCCGCTTTCCGGAATACGAAGAGACATCGATTCATATCGCTCGGACAGCACCGTTCCGTATACGACATAGTCTGCGTGAGCCGAAAGATCATCAACTGACGTATATTCCGGATAATCTGCGGAACAGACAATCGTTTTTTTTATCCTGTTTCTGTGAAGCACTGCCGCCTGTTTGCAGGTTGTCGTTTGTTTTCCCTTTTGAACCGCAGGCAGCCGTTGTTAAAACTAACATTGCCGCCAGAAGCACAACACACAGCGTTTTGAACGGTTTCATGTTTATTTGCCTCCCCGCAACATCCAAATTTGAGATATATGAGCTATCATCAACTTCATTATAACGCACAATATTCATTTGTCAACGGCTTTGCGCATTTTTTTAAAAAAATTTTTCGGTATTTATGCGGTAATTTTTTCGGCATTCGAACAAATGCAATATCTCCGCAGACTCAATATATTTATAATATCCCAAAGGGCTCCTATTTATTCGGATTTGAACACATCGTTTCGCCCTCCGCGACAGGATGCGGCAAAAAAAGCGGCAAAACGGACTTGCCGCCGCATTCCGACTGTGCTAAACTAACAGCAGTAATCTGCGGAGGAGGAATCCCGAACATGGACAAACCGAATAAAACCGATAATGCGGAACAACCTGCCGAAACAGCGGATACAGAGGGCGGATTGACAGCCGAAAAACCGCGCAGCAGACGCAGAAAAACTTCGATTGCACACATTGCAACCGTGTGCGGCAGTGTTTACACCGGCGGCAAAACTGCAAAAGACATAAAAAAGCAGGCTGAGCAAAGCGCGATCACGGCCGATGACGGTGAAATTATTGAGATACCGGAACCTGTCGAATTGTATGAAACGGATTGTCTCCGTGAACCCGAGGACATTGAAGACGCCTCGCCTTACGATCCGCTTTCGGCAGTCTGCCTGAACGGCAGGCGTTCCGTTGAGGAATTGATGGAGACAGGTAACCTGTCGGATATTGACAGACTTCGCGGGATTGTTGTTTGTGAGGAACGTCCTTTGAATAAGAAGCGCGAATACGCAAACAGGCTTACCGAGCTTTTGGGAGGCACACTGCATATGCTTCCGCCCGTTCGCAGCGGCAATGATGTTTGGAAAACGCTGTTTGATGAGATTCCTTCGGTTTTTGTTGTCAGCGTTTCTCTTCCCGATATTGATGCGTTCGCGCTGATAAACACCCTTCGGCAGAGCAAGCTGTGCCGCAATGCACGTTTTTTTGTTTGTGCGCCTAAGATGACGAAATCACTTATTGGAATCAGCCGCAATGAAAAGATTGACGGACTGCTTTCGTTTTCTGCCCCTGTCGAACAAACGGCCGCAGCTATAATCGAAAAATGTCTTGACTATGAGAAAAAGCGCGGCAAATCGGATCTTGAAGCACTTGAACAGGCAATAAATAACCCTGCGTTTTTCAGCGAGCTGGACGAACAGAAGCGTCGATATGCAATGGTGACCGATTCCATACTGCTGCCGCTCGGGCTGCAAAACGAGCATCGCGGCACGGAATTTCTGCGGCTGCTTGTCTGTATGCGCATATTCGGAGTCGATGCGGATCTCAAACGCATGTATGAATACGTTGCAATGTATTATCATTCCACTCCGGCTGCGGTTGAAAGAGCAATTCGCTATTCCATCGAGTGTGCATGGGAGGGCGGGAATCTCTATATGCAATATGAGCTTTTCGGCAACACAACGGATTCCGCAAAAGGCAAGCCGACAAATGCCGAATTCATCGCCACCGTCGTTCAGCACATTCGGAACAGACTGCGGCACGGCAGCGCGGCCCCGCAAGCATTTCCGATGTACGAACATGATGAGCAATGACTGAATTCTGCCTTTTTTTGCCGCAGAAATTCTCCATTGTTTTAACTTGAGTTAATGTTTTTTTAATGATTCTGCGTTATACTGTATGCAGGCGGATCGACAGGATCCGGTCCGCAAATTTCTGTCCGGAGGCAACGAAAAGTGCTTGAAATAAAAAAAGTTTCCAAACAATATAAAACCGGCGATCTTGTTCAGAACGCACTGAGCAGCGTGAGCCTTGAATTCCGCAGCAATGAGTTTGTTGCGGTTTTGGGTCCGAGCGGTTCGGGCAAAACAACTTTGCTCAACATCATCGGAGGGCTTGACCGCTATGACAGCGGCGACCTTGTTATCAACGGTGTTTCCACAAAACAATACACAAGCCGCGACTGGGATGCTTACAGAAACCATACCGTCGGGTTCGTTTTTCAGAGTTACAATTTGATTCCGCACCAATCCGTGCTTTCAAACGTTGAGCTTGCACTGACACTTTCCGGCGTATCAAAGCAGGAGCGGCGCAGACGCGCATGTGAAGCATTGGAACAAGTCGGGCTCAAAGGACAGGAGCATAAGCGGCCGAATCAAATGTCCGGCGGACAGATGCAGCGCGTTGCCATTGCACGTGCGCTTGTTAATAATCCAGATATTTTACTTGCGGATGAGCCCACCGGTGCACTTGACAGCGAAACCGGAACCCAAGTTATGGAGCTGCTGAAAAAAGTCGCAAAAGACCGCCTTGTTATAATGGTTACACACAATGCCGAACTTGCGGAGCAGTATGCAACGCGAATTGTGAAGCTTCATGACGGGCAGATTTCGAGCGATACAAACCCCGTGAGCAATGACGAACGAACTTTGACGAAAGAAAAAGAACGCGGGGCGGGCAGCACTTTTGATAAAAAACAAAAGAAAAAACGGACTTCCATGTCCTTTTTTACCGCGCTCTCGCTGAGTTTAAACAACCTTTCAACGAAAAAGGGCAGGACTTTTTTGACCTCTTTTGCGGGTTCGATAGGCATTATCGGCATTGCATTGATTCTTGCGCTTTCAACCGGCATTCAGAACTATGTCAATGCAATCCAGAAAGATACTTTGACCTCCTACCCTATCACAGTCGAACGCGAACCGAACGATTTCATGAGTATGCTGACGGCAGCAAATGAAAAGACGGACGATGAAACACTGAAAAACCGTGATGCGGATTCAGTTTACTCCGATCCTCGGCTCTACAAAATGCTGAACGCAACCGTTTCGGACGGAGACGAAGTAAATGACCTTGCATCGTTTAAAAAGTATATTGATTCGGAGCTTGATGCTTCAACCGCAAAGACCGATCTTCGAGAATATGTAAGCTCCGTGCGGTACGGCTACGGGCTTACCGTCAACGCGTATGTCATCGGCACGGACGGGAAATATCACAGTACGGATATGACCTCCGCATTGTTTGCCGATGATGAAACATCCGAAGGCGACAAGGGCGTCAGTATGATTAACATGATGACCTCCCGCATGGGAAACATGAATCTTTGGGACGAAATCCTTTCCGGAGCGGACGGCGCACTCGTTTCCGAGCTTGTTTTGAATCAATATGAGCTTGTTGCGGGCGAATGGCCGAAGAGTGCAAACGATATTGTGCTTGTTATTGATAAAAACAACGAAGTATCCGACGTTGCTTTCTATGCTCTCGGGCTTATGGACACCGCCGAAATCACAAGGATTTTTAACTCCGTTCTTAAGGGCGAGGAAATCGTGACGGATACACGCTCCGCAAAGTTTGAAGAGCTTATCGGCACCAAATTCAAGCTGATATTGAATTCGGATTATTACTCAAAATCGTATTCGACCGACGAAAACGGCGG
>OGOV01003375.1_pt1 | contig 10700 bp, 8 predicted proteins | sample 1552711 | NCBI WGS metagenome assembly OGOV01 (sample SAMEA2580216, study PRJEB22360) | human gut metagenome | biome: human gut; feature: human-associated habitat; material: faeces | place: Denmark | collected 2008/2010 | reverse complement strand
TCCCCCGCCGTTACCGGCAGGCAGTCTATTTCAACCTTCCCCGCGAACGAATCCCCGCCGAAAAGGCTGCTTTTATATGTGCCGCTTATGGTGAGCGCGGTCTGCCTGCGTTCGGCAGGGCTGCCGTTTTGCACAAGCGTTGCGTCAACGCGGCGCTCTATGCCGCGCTCCTTTGGCACGGCAAGGTACACAAACGCCAAAATCAGCGCCGTGGCCAATATGATGAATAGTGCTTTGAGATTTGTTCTTTTGCGTTCGTTCATATCTTTCTCCCCATACCCACCCTTTCCGCTGCGCGGTCGGCGGATGCTATTCTTCATCCTGCTGATTCTTTTCCTTTGTATACAAGCAAACGCAGCGGATGCCGCCGGCAAAACTTAGCAGCCCGGAAAGATAGAGAATAGGAGCTTGGTTTACAGCGCCTGAAATGAAAGCGAGCATGGCGGTTGCAAAAGACAACATTGCCGGAACCAACCAAGAAATACGGTTACGTTTTTTCATGGCATATGCTTCCTTTCGATTTCTTCGTATTTAACGTTTCCGCTTTAACGTTTCCGCTTCAATGCAGCCGCGCCGAGCATTGCGCCGCATATGAGCAATGCCGCCGCAAGCGGAATTATTGCGCCGCCTCCGGCCTGCGGCATGGCAGCGGGCGATTCGCCGCCCAATTGGGATAGCCTTTCGGCAGCCGTAACGCACAGGGGAAGCCCACTGAGCGCGGCGTCGGCTTGAACAAAGGCTGCGGCGGCTGCATGGTCGGCGGGGATTATGCCTACATCCACGACATTATTCATATCGTTTATTCCAACGTAGGAAAGCCCGTAGCCCTTATCCTTCAGCAGTTCGGACGCGGTATCGTGCGCCGCAAGCAGCTCATTATAGGAATACTTCGCCGTTTTGAATTTTACGTCGTCGCGGTAGGCCGCGCTTATGTGCGCAAGCATTTTGTCCTGCGCCGCGCCAAGCTTTGCGGCGGTGTCCGCATGGCGCTCCGTAAGCAGTATGCACAGTTTATCGCCATCCGAGGTATCAACGTATGCGCCCGCGTATTCGTCGGGATATTTGCCGTTGAACCCCGCAAGCAGCTCGTTATATGCGGCGTTGGCGTCGCGCACGCCTTCCGCAAGGGCGGGTACGGCAAGGGTTATGCACAGCGCAAGCATCAGCGCCGCAATTACAATTTTTTTCATATTCGATCCTCCTGTTCCTTTATTCCGTCCTTTAACTCATATCCCGTCCTCATTCTACGATTATTTTAGCATGAAAAAGCGGGGCTTTCAATAGAAAAGTCCCGTCTTTAAGCTGTTTCTCCCCATACCCACCCTTTCCGCCGCGCGGTCGGCGCCCGGTGATGCCGGGTGCATTGTGCGGGGTATATTGTGCGCTGTTACGGGCGTTTGTGTAAAGGTAGCGTCGCGCCCCGACCCGCTATGTGCCTCCATACCGGCTCATTCTCAGCCGGCAGAGATAGCGCCCGCCCCGCGTGGCGGAAAAACCGATTATTGTAAATTATTTGCGCCTATATAAGCGTTGTGGTCCAGTTAAGCTTCTGTATCGCCGCGTCAAGCTGCCTGAGCTCCTTCGACTTCGCATCCACCGTTTTCTGCATGGCCGTAACGTCCACGGTGGAAAAAATCTTTATCTCCGTTTTGGAGTAGCGGTCTATGCGCTGGCTGGCCTGCCGCAAAAAGTCCCGCATTATGCTCAGCTCAAGCGAAAGCGCATCGCGCCGCGCAAGCAGCGCCGTAAGCGTTTCCCCTTCAAACACGGTCGCCGCGTTGGTCAGGTTTATGCGGCAGATGAGCGTTTCATATGCTTCGCATTCCGCGCTGAGTAGCTCAATAAGCCTGAGCGGATCCTCCGCGGGCGTTTCACCCTCCTGCACCTTGGCATTGTCGTTCAGGCGGGAACGGAGCTGCGCTATCTGCGTTTTTATATCCGCGCGCATCTGCAAAGCCTCCGCAAGGGACATTTCTTCGTTTACGGTATTTATATCCATATAGCTCCCCCATATAAGTTGATATTTGTATTATTTGTATTATATCACATAAATTAGGCTTTTGCCACAACTTTATGGGCTTGACAGGAATGCGCGCGGGATGCTATCATATGCCTAACAAAAGAATATATGCCTTATCAAGAGTGGTTGAGGGACGGGCCCTGTGAAACCCGGCAACCTGCGTGCGCGCAAGGTGCCAATTCCCGCGGCATTAGCCGAAAGATGAGCGATGGAATCTTCGTCTCGTTTTTCGCGGGGCGTTTTATTTTGCCATGAAAAGCAAAACGGGCGCATCCCGCGAACAGCCATGCTTGATGGTGAATATGAAACGGAGGTTCATTTTTTATGAAAAAGCTTTTTACGTCTGAATCGGTGACCGAGGGACATCCCGATAAGGTCTGCGATATTATAAGCGACAGCGTGCTCGATGCGCACCTTGCTCAGGACCCGTACTCCCGCGTGGCATGCGAATGCGCGGCAACGACCGGCCTGGTGCTGGTGATGGGCGAAATAACGTCCAAGGCGCAGGTGGACATAGCGTCCCTTGTGCGCTCCACCGTGAACGAAATAGGCTATACGGATAATTCCACCGGCTTTTCTGGCGACAGCTGCGCGGTGCTGGTATCGCTGGATAAGCAGTCGGGTGATATTGCCATGGGCGTGGATAAATCGCTTGAGGCGAAGGAAGGTACAGAGGCGGACATGACCACAGGCGCGGGGGATCAGGGCATGATGTTCGGCTATGCCACCGATGAAACGGAAGAATATATGCCCCTGCCCATATATCTGGCCCATGCGCTTACCCGCAGGCTGGCGGCGTACCGCAAGGGCGGCGCGGATTTCATAAAGCCGGACGGCAAGGCGCAGGTGAGCGTTGTTTACGAAAACGGCACGCCCGTGAGCGTGGACACCGTGCTCGTTTCCACGCAGCACAGCGCGGATGCAACGCAGGCCATGCTGAAGGACGCCATTTATAGCGAAGTTATAAAACCCGTTATCCCCAAGGCTCTGCTTGCGAACGACGCACACATTCTGGTCAACCCGACAGGACGTTTCGTAATAGGCGGCCCGCACGGGGACAGCGGCCTGACAGGGCGCAAGATAATAGTTGATACATACGGCGGCTTTGCACGCCACGGCGGCGGAGCCTTCAGCGGCAAGGACCCCACAAAGTTTGACCGCAGCGCAGCCTATGCCGCGCGCTACATTGCCAAGAATATAGTTGCCGCGGGCCTTGCCAAGCGCTGCGAATTGCAGCTGGCTTACGCGATAGGCGTGGCGGAGCCCGTATCCGTATTTATAGACACGTTCGGCACTGGTACGGTGGACGAGGATAAGCTGCTTGCCGCCGTGCGCCGCAGCTTTGACCTCAGGCCGGAGGCCATAATCCGCGCGCTCGATCTCCGCCGGCCCATATACCGCCGCACCGCGTCCTACGGCCACTTTGGCGATCCCGCCATGCCGTGGGAGCAGCTTGATTTGGCCGAAAAGCTGAAAGCCGCGCTGTAAGCCGCCCATGGCCGGACATACATGAATATTTTTGCATGTTCGGCAAAAAAACTGTTGACACAAATATGTACCATTGTGTATAATAACCCTTGCCGTGAGATTTATGTGCTCGGTTCGTCTAGTGGCCTAGGACACCGCCCTCTCACGGCGGGAACAGGGGTTCGACTCCCCTACCGGGTACCAAAAAGCTCCCAATTCGGGAGCTTTTTTCTTATGCTGTTAATAGTGGGGACGGAAGGTGCGATTGGAAGGAAGACTGCCTTCTTTATAGCGAATACAAAAAAGATACAGCCCGGTTTTGGCTGCATCTTTTTGTGTAAACGTTTTAGTCTTGCCCTATCACCACGTCTGCGCCCATTTTTTCGAGCAGGGTAAGGTTCTGTTGAGATGTTCCCTTGTAATCCTCTATGCCGAAGGCTTCGGCATAGGTGGCGCGGTTTTTAAGCGAGGGATCGATGCCGTGCATCACGCAGGCATCAACTATTGAATCCCCGCTGTATCCCGCAAGCAGTGTGGTCAAATCATCCTTCGCGGGGTCCGGCGTTTGCAGGTTTTCAAGATAGGCTGCCGCCATTTCCTCTTCACCGGCTTCGTCGGTCGCCTGCGTTGAATAGAATTCAAGCGTAACGTCCTTGGGCAGTATGCCACCCTCGGTTTTTGTAATCATCTCCAGCCGCTGCAGCGCGTTTTCGCCCTCTTCCGCAATAAGCTGCCATGTGAGCTCAAGCACCGTATTGTCATTGCCGTCGGTTATATGCACGCCGTCCGCATCGGCTGCGAACGTGCCGCTGAGCGTCTGCTTTTCTGTGCTGCCGTCCTGCTTTGCATAGGCGGTTATGGTAAGGCCGCTGCCGTCTATGCGCAGGCTGTACAGCTCGCTTTCGGCGCATGCCATCCAAACATGACCGTTTTGCAGTTCGCTCACAAGCGCGCCTATATCCTCAACGGTAACAACCTGCTTGGCGGTTTCGGCAGGCTGGTTCTCGTCTTGCGTACCCACGGTTAATTTAACGCTGCATCCTGTCAGCAGCAGCGCCGCCAGCAGGGCGGCAATGATTTTTACGGTTTTCATTGGTTTGCATTCTCCTGTTCATAATAAAATCTGCTTATTGAGCCGACATATCTTGCAACATAAACGCTGTACAGCGCGTTGTCGGATTTACTGAAAAGGAAAGTTATTTGGCGTTCATCGCCGTATGGCGTAACGGTAATAGTGTTATCGTCCTCGGTATATTCCAGCTCCGCGGCATTCAGCGCAGCTATAACGTCCGAATACGCTTCGTCCATCTGCGCCAAAACATTGCCGTTATAAAGCAGCTTCAGCCCGTCCGCGCGGATGCTGCCGGACATACCGGTGTTGTTGAACGATGCGCGCACTATGCCGTACTGCGGCAGTATTGCATTGGGCGTATAATTTACCGCTTCAACGACCGCCGTTGTGCGCACGTCAAGGCGAAGATATATTTCGGCATATGAATTGGCGGGGATATAGTCCGGCTGGCGCTCTATCGTCCACCCGGCGTCAACCATATCCTGTACGGTCATTGAAAGCTTTGCGGTGATTTCGTCCGATTCCACGGCAAAGTCCGGCATGGTGTATGCGCTGATGAATTCCGCGTCGTCGTATTCCGCGGGGGCGGCGGAGGACACGTTAGAAGTATCTTCCCAGCAGTCCTTGGTCATGTCCAGCCGTATATATATTCCGGAAACGGGATTATTATCCTGATTGTAGAACCTAACGTCCGCATACGGCGTTTCAAGCTTCAGGTAGCTGCCGTCCTTCTTTGCGGCGGGGTAAGCTGTTTTGACGTCCGCTGCGGAGGATGTGCCAAGGGTTATGCCATTCGCGGTTTTGAACTCGTTGCCGTTTGCGCCAAGATAGTTGTCGTTGAGTATATGCTCAACGGCGGAAACCGCCGTTATGGTGCAGGCGGAAGCGGGCTGCTCGTTAAGCGTGGTGTTGGAAAGCCTCAGCTCTATCTTGCCGTATTCGTTCATGAGCATAACGCTTGATTTGCTGCCGCCGGCTTCTATCGTGGCTGTATCGTACTGAGCATCCTCAAACACCCAGCCTTTGTCAAGCAGCGCTTGCACGGGCGCGGGCAGCTCCAGCGTTGTGCCGTTGAGCGTGAACGTGCGCAGGGAGGCGGTTTCCCCCAAGCTTGCGGACATCATACCGGTGGACACATTTGTGTTCGCATTGCCAAACGCCGCTATTGCCACGGCGGCTATTATTACTGCCGCCGCAACGGCCGCGATTATTATAATGCCCTTTTTGTTGGCAGGCTTCTTTGAAACGGGTTTGCCTTCGGGCTTCTTTTTAGCCGCGGGCTTTTCCGCGCTTTCGGCGGGTTCGGGCTTGGCGGTTTTCAGCTTTGTTTTTGCGGCGGGCGCGCTCGGCTGCGCCGTGGGCTTGGGCGCTTTATGCTCCTTTGCGGCGTTGGGCGTATATATGGTTGTTGTGTCCGCAAGCACGGTTTGGTCGTCCGCAATTACGCCGCGTTCCTGCGCGGGTGCGATCTCGCGCGTGTCCGGCGCAAGCTCCGCATTGTCTGGATCTTCCATCGCCGTTTTCAGATCGGCAAGGAATGTTGCCACGTCCTGATAGCGGTCCGCCTGCCGCACGGCAAGGCCCTTTATTATAACGTTGCTTATGGCTATGGGGCAGGCCGCATCGGCAGCGGCGGGGGAAGGCAGCCTGTCGCGATACATGCGCTCCATGGCATCGTCCGGTGTTGCGCCAACTATGCACTTATAAAGCGTTGCTGCAAGCGCGTATACGTCCGTCCACGGGCCCTGGCGGCCCTTGCTGCGGTATTGCTCCTCCGGCGCGTAGCCCGGCTTTAATATTACGGAAAGGCTCTTTATATCCGTTTGCGAAATTTCCCTTGCCGCGCCGAAGTCCAGCAGCTTTGTGCTGCCGTCCTCCATTACCATTATGTTGTCCGGGCTTATGTCGCGGTGTATTATACCTTCCGCATGAACGTGCTGCAAGGACGTCATAACGGGCATAAGCAGCTTAACGGCCTCCTCCGGTGCAAGGCGGCCCTTTTGCTCAAGATAGGTTTTCAGGTCAACGCCGTTCAGAAAGTCCATTATTATATATGCCGTGCCGTTTTCTTCGCAGAAATCGCGCACGCCCACTATGCCGGCTTCCCCGTAAAACTGCGCCAGTACGCGGGCTTCGTTCAAAAACTTTTCCCTGTTCTTTTCAAATGTGTCCCTGTGGGTGCCAAGCGTTGCAAATACGTTGGGCGATGCGTCGTGGTTGCGATTGACGTAGCCGGACATATAGAATTCCTTTATGGCTACCTTCAAATTCAGCACCGTGTCTATGCCTATATAGGTTATGCCGAAGCCGCCTTCGCCAAGCACGCGGCCTATTTTGTAGCGCTGCTTCACAAGCGTGCCCGGCACAAGATGGTGCGGCATTACGGTATAGCCGTTCATGTCAAAGCCGCACTTTGCGCATACGCCGTTTTCAAATTCCGCATCCCGCAAACAGCCCGGGCAGAATTGTACATTATGCATAAGTTATATCTCCCTGTAAGTTATTGCTGCTATCGTTTATCCCTGTCCACAAATTCCAATGCCGCAACGGCTATTATGGCATATACCGCCGTATGCAGCGCCAGCATGCCCCAGTTGCGCCAAAGCTTGCCGGAATCGTGCACATAGTCCTCCACAATGCCTGTGGAATAGTTTTCGTCCACCATCGCGTCCACCTGCTCATCCGTAATGGGCAGGGACTTTTGCTTAACAATGCCCTTGAGCGTGTAGCTCAGCTGAATTTTCTGAGTATTTTCAAGGTTGTTGTAATCCGCGGAAATGGCCGTTGCGTTAAGTCCCCATTTGCTTATTGTAAGGTTGCCGAAAAAGCTCATAGGCCCGCGCAGGGGGAACAGCATGCCGGAAAGTATCATCTGAATTATAAGTATAAAGGGCATAACGGTCATCGCTGTTGTGGGCGATTTTACTATCGCCGATATTGCAAGGCCCAATACGTCCGCCGCATAGATGCAGAGGAAATACGTTATGAAGTATTCAAGCCATACCCCGCCGAAAAGCGGAGCGCAGCCAGGATAGGTCAAAAACGCGCTGCTGATGCCGAGCAGTATTGCCGCCTGCAGCAGGCATATGCCGGCCTGAAATATAAGGTGGGAGGCGATATAGCTTGATATATGCAGCCCGGCGCGGTGTTCGCGCTTTATTATGGCGCGCTCCTTGCATATGTTCTGTATCGAATTGAATATGCCCACCCAAATGCAGGCCGATATCAGCGCAAACCCGCCGGAAAACGTATCCATCGTGTATACGAACATGCCGCTGCCAAGCACTATTGATACAAGTGCGGAAATGACCGCGCCGAATATAAGCACCTTCCAGCCGCGCTCGTTTATGAACAAGCGCCAATGCTTGCCAAGATATATGCCTATCTGCGTTATGCGGGACACCTGAGTATTGCTCATATGGACTCTCCTATATACTTTTCATATTTTTCAATATAGAAATCGGATAATCCGTACCCGTTTTCATCGGGGCGGTTTATGCGCTTAACAATGCCTTCCAGCGAATCGGCATCGAAGAACTCCTTCGCCGCGTCAATGGAGCCGTAGAAGGCCAGATGTCCGCTGTTTGTCTTTGTGCTTTTGGCAAGCACTATCACCTTATCGAACAGATGGGCAACGCGGTCCGGCGCATGGGTTATGACCATTACTATTTTGCCTTCGTCCGCTATAACGCGCAGGTTTTCCATAAGTCCCGCCGCCATTATGCCGTCAAGGCCGGAATCAGGCTCGTCCAGGAAGAAAAGGCTTGGGTCCGCAATGAACTCCACCGCTATGTTAAGCCGCTTTTTCTGCCCGCCGCTCAGCTTTTTAACGAGCGAATCGCGCTCCCGCTGAAGGCCCAGCATTTCAAGCACCTGATCTATGCGCGCCTGGCGGGCATCGTTTGCGGTATCGGCAGGCATTTTCATCTGCGCTGCGTTGTCAAGGGTATGATACACGGTGTCATCATCGCGCAGAAGATCCTGCTGCGGCACGAAGCCTATTTCATACTTCATCTGCGCGTATTCCTTATATATATCGCGCCCGTCATGAACTATTTTGCCGCGGGCCTTTTCGTAGCCCATCACGGCGTTGAAGAAGGTCGTTTTGCCAGCGCCCGAGCCGCCAAGCACAAGCACCATGTCCCCGGGGTCAATGCTGAGATCTATATTTTCAAGCAGTATGCGTTTTTTGAAAAGGTTGCGCACGCTGCGCTCCTCAATATGTATGGCAAGTTGGTTTTTCTGCACGGCGGGTGCGTTATAAAGCAGCCTGTCGCCAAGGAATATGAACAGCGTGTTGACTATGCGCACAACATCCATTGCATGAAGCGGTCGCGGCTGGGCGATGCGTTCGCCGTTAACGAACACGCCGTTTGTGCTGCCGTGGTCAACTATTGACCATCCGCGCACGCCGTGAATGAACGTTGCATGCTTTTTTGATACCGCAGGATCGGCTATCTTTATGCCCTCCTGGGCAACGGTGGTGCGGCCTATGCTTATGTTGCCGGTATCCTCGCGCAGCTCGACCGATTGCCACTCGGCATCCTGCCAGGATGTTGAAAATATCATTACGACGGCCTCGTGATGCGGGCGGTCCAAATTTTTGCGGTCTATGCGCAGTATGTCCCCGTCGTTGAGTATACAGCTGCTGTTTTCGCCGTCTTTTCCGTAGAGAATTCCGTTTATATGCGTGCCGTTCAGGCTGTCCGTATCGCTGTAGCAATAGCCCGTGTCAAGCTTAGTTATCCTTCCGTGGCGCTTTGATACTATGCCGCTGTTCAGCGGCAGGTCTACGTCTATGCCCGTGCCCGCGCGGCCGAGCGTGATGCCCTGACCTATATCCACCGTGCGCATCGTGCGCCCGGCATCGCATACAAACAGGCGCGCCGGTTTGGCTTCACCGGCGGTGTAAAGCATGGTTGCGCTCATTGCGTTATATCCCCTTCCCCATCGTCTATCCATATTGTTATTGCCGTGCGGTTGTCGCGCTCGCTATGCTGATCGTTACGGCTTATAAGTTCCAGCATGTTCTCCATCCATATTTGGGCATTGTCGGATTCTTCAAGGCAAATCTGTATCTGCTCTTCCGTAATGTATTCCCAAAAACCATCGGTACAGAGCAATATCTGCATGTTCCCGCGCAGCGCCACGGGCTGCTCAATTTCCGCCTGCGGCTTTTCCCACGGCGTGCCCAGCACGCGCAGCAGTCTGCTGCGGTCCTCGTGAAAACGAATGTCCCGCTCCTCCACCTGCCCTATGGCGGAAAGCATCTGGGTAACGCTGTGGTCAAGCGTGCGCCGCTTTAATACACCGTTTTCGGCGTAATATGTACGCGAATCCCCAACGTGCCCCCAATACATGCTTTGCTTATCCAGCATAACAACGTTCAGCGTGGTTTTCATCTGCGTTTCGTTATGCTCTGCCTTTTGCCGCGCCAATACCGCCTGCTGCGCCCTAAGGAAGGCCTGCTCCACGGCGGCGTTGGAAAAAACGGCCTGCCCCTGGGCATATTCTGCCACGGCGTTGCAGGCAAGCTCCGCCGCGACTTCGCCGCGGTCAAGCCCGCCAAGCCCATCCGCCAGCGCGAAGCAAAGCCCGGCCGGGCATTTGCTCACGGCATAGCGGTCCTCGTTGCAGGGCCGGTCGCCTATTTCCGTATGCACAAAGTAGTTTATTTTCACAAATGAATCTTCCTTATAATATAATTGAAAAATATTCATTGACCGAATCACATATTTGCGGCGTGCGCTTCTCCTTAACCAAACGCAGCTTATTCAACAATAATTATAATACGAACAGAGTCGAATTTTGTCAAGGAACAGAAGAGACGGATGCGTTGCTATATAACAAAAAAACCTCCGCACCATATCGGTTCGGAGGGTTGGTGGTGGAGCAACTTTTGCTAAATCCGAACCGAATGCCGCTTCTATTTCCGCAAGGGTGATCGGTTCTGTTCCATCCTGAAAGTTATAGGTGAATACAATTTTGTCATCAAACACGTAGATGGAGTTGATGAACGTATCGATGATTTGCTTCTGGTACTGCGGGTCGTCTGCGCTGCCATACTTGAAGCGGTTTATCCAGCTGACTATCTGCTCCTTTGTGTAGCGCGGCTTTGTCATTTGCACCTGCAATATCGAT
>OGOV01003373.1_pt1 | contig 10713 bp, 9 predicted proteins | sample 1552711 | NCBI WGS metagenome assembly OGOV01 (sample SAMEA2580216, study PRJEB22360) | human gut metagenome | biome: human gut; feature: human-associated habitat; material: faeces | place: Denmark | collected 2008/2010 | reverse complement strand
GCTCGGCGAACTTGGCGGCGTGCTCGGCCTCCTCGTGTGCGGCCTTCTCCCAGTAGAGGCCGATTTCCGGGTAGCCCTCGCGGTGTGCAACTCTTGCCATTGCGAGGTACATGCCGACTTCGCTGCACTCGCCCTGGAAGTTTGCACGGAGATCAGCAAGGATATCCTCGCTGACGCCCTGTGCGACGCCGACAACGTGCTCAGCCGCCCAAGTCATGTTCTCTTCCTGCTTCGTGAACTTGGAAGCCGGTGCCTTACATACGGGGCAGAACTCCGGAGCTGCTTCGCCTTCAAAAACGTAACCACATACGGTGCATACAAACTTTGCCATAATAAGATCCTCCTAAAATTTAAATTGATTTTTGTTTGCGGCTTTTAAGCCGTTTTATTTTTGCTTTTTTCTTTGCATTCGGCGCACACACCGCCGAACAGCAGGTCTTCTTTTGTGATTGTAAACCCGTGTTCCGCTTCAATGCGCTCGAGTGTTTCTGTGTCCACAAGCGGTTCAAAGATATCGAGCACGCGCCCGCAGCAGTCGCAGACGAAATGGCTGTGTGCCGAAGTATCGCCGTCGAAATGCTCCTGCCCGTTGATGACGCCGACGCTTCTCGCTTTGCCCTCTGCACAGAATTTTTTAAGATTGCGGTAAACTGTGCCGAGACTTAAATCGGGATATTCGGGTCGCAGCGCAGCATAGAGCCACTCCGCAGTTGGGTGCACCGTTGTGGCACGCAGTGCGTTGTAGAGCGCCTCACGCTTTCGGCTGAACTTTTCCGGCATCGGCTTCACCTCCTTTAGGTTTGTGGGATTTCTTTCTCTCTCACTTGTTGGCACTATTATAGCACGCTTTTTTCGATTTGTAAATAGTAATAATTATCATTTTTATTATTATTTTGTAAACAAATTGTGAACAAGCCTATTGAAAAGCTGCCAAAACCCCGTTTGCTTGCTTTCCGAAAACAAGATGCAAAACGGCTCTGCATTTTACCCGCAAAGCCGTTTTCTTAGTTTCTATTTATTCTCCTTTGGTCTCATTGTTTTCCGGTGGAAACATTTTCATGAAGTTAAGTGCTGCGCCGACAAGGTCGTCGTTTTTCATCATTTCGGGAACATCCTGCGGCCGGAACCAGATCTGCGCAAACTTCTCTATGACGGGACGCACCATTTCTCTTTCCGCATCCGTATGCGGTGTGCCGATGCCGCCCGGGTTCATCATGTGTGCAATGAATGTCGCGGCACTCTGCACGCGCGCTTCACCCTCGGGGTTCCACCCGTCTTTTGTCATACAGTTCACGCCCTGCTTTGCGGCAATTTCAATTTTCTTTTCCGCGCGGTGTTCAAAATCTGCGTAATCCCCCGCTTCGTTCCACGCGATTTCGGATACGGCATACAGGCGCGGGAACAGCAATTCTTCGAGGTGTTCCGGCGTTTCCACCTGCTCCGACCACAACGCCGCTTCGTAACCGAGCATATTCGGACTGTCTGCGTAGCTCTTGTCCATGACGACCGGCTGATAATGGTAGACCTTATTCAACGAATTGATGCCATGCGGGTAATCGAAATACAAAGCGGACATATTGGAGAAGATCACCTTGCCGCCACGCTCGATAAATGCCGGCACCGGCGCTTCATGCTGCGCCGTCCAATACTGTATGATGTTTCCGGTATCGACATCTTTGGATTCCAGAACATCGTTCCAGCAGACGGCGCGCTTGCCGTGCTTTTTGAGGATAGCGACGACACGCTTCGTGAAGTAGCCCTGCAGATCTTCATAATCGGTAAGGCCAAGCGCTTCCATGCGCGCCTTGCAGTGCGGGCATTTTTTCCATTCGGTCTTCGGCGCTTCGTCACCGCCGATGTGGAAGCGGTCGTCCGGGAACAGTGCGCAGACTTCTGTCAGAAGCTTTTCGATAAACTCGAATGTTTCGTCCTTACCGGGGCAGAGAATTTTCTCAAAAATGCCGCCAAACTGGCACAGCTCTGTTTTTTCGCCAAAGCAACTTAAATGCGGGTATGCCGCAATCATCGATCTGGTGTGGCCCGGCATATCGATTTCCGGGATGATCTCCATGCCGCGCACGCGGGCATATTCGATAACGCTCCCGATCTCCTCCTGCGTGTAATACGTGCCGGTCGTTTCGTGCAGCAGCGGCAGCGTTTTGCACTCGATGCGCCAGCCCTGGTCATCTACAAGATGCCAGTGCAGAACATTCAGCTTCACACGCGTCATCTGGTCGATGACCTTTTTCACTTCGTCCGCCGTAAAGAAATGACGGGAGCAGTCAAGCGACAGGCCGCGATGACCGTAGTGCGGTGCGTCTTCAATGGTGACGATCGGCAGCGCTTCGCCCTCGGCTGTGAGCTCCGTGACAGTCGTCAGCGCCCACACGACGCCGCTTTCGTCCGCCGCTTCCACGGTGATGCCGTCCTTTGTGACGGTCAGCTTGTAGCCCTCTTTTGCGATATCGACCTTTTTCAGCGTGATAAACCCGTTTTCGGCGGTCTCCACGTGGCCGTCCAGTCTTGCAGCAAATGCCTCAAGGCACCACGGTGCAAAATCACCGAGCGAAACGGTGACGGTCTCCGGCAGCTTTACACTGCCCTCCTGCATGTGCACCGATCCGCGCGGCGCGGGAATAAGATTCAACATAAGCAAGATTCCTTTCTTCGGGCAAACGAATAACACGCTTGTCCTTTTACAACTTCTCCTCGGCTGCAACCGAACCGCAGCCTTTTTGTTCTATTAAGAACATTATACCGCAATTTGCTTCTTTTGCAAGAAAATCGTGCTATATTTCTATATAATTTTCAAAATTTTAATAATTATAAGCAGATATGACAAAGCAGAATTTTGAATCTCCGTCTGGACTTGTCGAAATAGATATGGTATACTTCAAGCGAAAAAGTTTTTGCGTGACGGAGGAGCAAACATGGGCAGATTGATCTTAATTACGAATGACGATGGCATTGACGCAGGTGGCATTCGCCAGCTGGCAGAGACAGCAAAAGCATTCGGCGAAGTGTGGGTCGTCGCACCGGAGAGCCAGCGCAGCGGCAAATCGCACAGCGTAACATATTTAGAGCCGCTTTACGTGCGCGAGCGTCCGGGTTACATGGACGGCGTAAAGGCATACGAATGCAGCGGCGTACCGGTGGACTGTGTGCGCGTGGGCATCCATCTGCTCGGTCGCAAGCCTGACGTTGTGCTTTCCGGCATCAATAGCGGCTACAATATTTCCGGCGATATTCAGTATTCCGGCACGGCGGGCGCTGCGCTGGAGGCCGCTTTCTGGGGAATCCACGCCATCGCGCTTTCCCAGGCCAACCTCGATTATCATCCCGTGACCGACCGCTACTTGCGTGAGCTCATCGGTGAATATATTGATAAACCTCTGCCTCAAAACACGGTTTGGAACATCAATTTTCCCGGCTGCGCACCGGAAGACTGCAAGGGTGTAAAGCACGGCTGCGCCGTTTCGCAGGATGATTTTTACACGGACAGCTTCACCTGCAAAACACTCGGGGACGGCACGGTGGAATACACGGTCGTGCCCGGCAGAAACTGGCACGGCAGCGAAGGCACCGACCTTGGCGCAGTGTGCGACAACTACGTCGCCGTCGGCACTGTGACGAATGTGCGATAATAAAAACATACAGATTTTGCACCTGCTCTTTGAAATCGCAAAAGCAGGTGCTTTTCTATTTTTAAAAACCGTGTTATACTGAAGAAAAGCAAAACATTGAAAGGAAACAGAACATGGTTATATTAGGTGTAGACCTCGGCAAAGCGCGTACGGGCGTTGCCGTATGCGATAAAAGCGAGTTGCTCGCAAGTCCCGTAGAGGTCGTGAACGAGCACAACCGCGAGCGCCTTTTGGAGCGTGTAGCGCAGCTTGCCAAAGCGCGCCGCGCCGAGCAAATCGTTGTCGGTCTGCCGCGCAACATGGATGGCAGCGAGGGCGAAAGCGCGCAGAACGCGCGCGTTTTCGGTGCGGAGCTTGCGGAAAAGACCGGGCTGCCCGTTGATTTCTCCGACGAACGCGGCACGACTATCACGGCACACGGCTTTTTAAACGAAACAAATACGCGCGGTAAGCGCCGCAAAGCAACCGTGGACGCCGTGGCGGCGACGATCATTTTGCAGGATTATCTTGATTATCGACGAAACCGCAAAGGGTAATTTACACAAAAAACGCATAGACAAATCCGCTTCGTCTGTGCTATAATAACGGCGTGCCGCGCAGAAATGCGTTTTTAAGGCACGGAAAGGAAAGATAACTATGGGTTACAAAATCATCACCGATTCCACCATCGATATGGATCATAAAATGATCGAAGAGTTGGGCCTCACAGTGGTACCGCTCCGCTTTACAATCGACGGCAAAACATATAAAGACAAGGCAGATCTTTCGGATATGCCGACGGAAACTTTCTACGCAAAGCTCCGCGAGGGCAAAATGTCCACCACATCGCAGATCAACGCCGACGAATTCACACGGGTCTTTGAGCCTGTTCTGCAAGGCGGCGAAGACGTTCTGTACATTGCGTTTTCCAGCGGTTTATCCGGCACCTGCCAAAGCGCCTTCATCGCGCGCGATGAATTGAAAGAAAAATATCCCGAACGCAAAATTTATGTGTTCGATTCGCTCTGCGCGTCCCTCGGCGAGGGTTTGCTCGTATACCACGCAGCCATGCTGAAGCGCGCCGGCACGGACATTGATTCGCTGTATAAGTGGCTCGGTGAAAACGTTTTGAAGCTCTGCCACTGGTTCACGGTGGACGACCTCAACCACTTAAAGCGCGGCGGCCGCGTTTCCGCCACAGCAGCGCTCGTCGGCACTTTGCTCGGCGTAAAACCCGTTTTGCATGTGGATGATGAGGGCCACCTCATCCCGGTCAGCAAGGTGCGCGGCAGACGGCAGTCCCTTGATGCGCTTGTGCAGAAAATGGAAGAGACCGCCATTCAGCCCGCAGACCAGACCGTGTTCATCAGCCACGGCGATTGCCTGGCAGACGCCGAATACGTCGCAAAACGCGTGCGTGAAAAGTTCGGTGTGAAGAACATTTATATCAACTTCGTCGGCCCTGTCATCGGCGCACATTCCGGCCCCGGCACCGTAGCACTGTTCTTCATCGGCGAGCATAGATAAAGGAGCAACACTATGTTAAACGGCAACACGATAGAGCTCGGCGTATGCTATTACCCGGAGCACTGGGATGCTTCGTTCTGGAAAGAGGATATGCTGCGCATGAAATCCTACGGCATCGGTGTCATCCGCGTGGCGGAATTCGCGTGGAACCTCTTTGAGCCGGAGGAAGGGCGCTTTGACGACAGCTTTTGGGACCGCTTTTTAAATGTGGCAAAGGACTGCGGGATGCAGGTCATCTTCTGCACGCCCACCGCGACCCCGCCCGCCTGGCTGACGGAAAAATACCCGGAAGTATTAAACTGTGATATTTACGGCCACCCGGTCTACCACGGTATGCGCAAGCACCACAACATGACATCTCCCGTGTACCTCGATTTTGTAAAGAAGATCGTTGAGCACATTGCGGCGCATTACAGCGCACATCCTGCGATCATCGGCTGGCAGATCGACAATGAAGTCAACTGCGAAACAAACAGCTACCACGCGCCGAGCGACCACGAGGCGTTCAGAAAGTACCTTAAAGAGAAATACGGCACGCTCGAAAACCTGAACCGCGCCATGGGCACGACATTCTGGAACCAGACCTACACGGACTGGGAGCAGGTTCACCTTTCGCGCTACACGCTCGCAAACTCCAACAATCCGCACATGATGCTGGAGGAAAAGCGTTTCATTTCCGAAGCGGCCATAAACTACATCGGCATACAGGCGGATATTATCCGGAAATATCGCCGTCCGGAACAGTTCATCACGACAAACGGGCTTTTCGGCGTGCTCGATAACCACAAGCTCGTCAAGGAAAAGCTCGACTTCATGACGTATGACAGCTACCCGAACTTCGCGTTTGCGATGGAGGGCAGCAAGCTCTCTCCGCGCTCCTTGCGCGACCGCGAAACATCATTTAACCTTGCAAAAACGCGAAGCGTCTCAAACCGCTTCGGCATCATGGAGCAGCAATCCGGCCCCGGCGGTTGGAACACCCGCCTTCTGCAGCCCGCGCCGAAGCCGGGTCAGTTAAGGCTGTGGACTTTCCAGTCTATCGCGCACGGTGCAGATTTTGTCAGCTACTTCCGCTGGCGTACCTGCACATTCGGCACAGAAATGTACTGGCACGGATTATTGAACTATGATAATTTCCCGAATCGCCGCACGGAAGAGCTTTTGCGCGTAAGCGAGGATATTCAGAAGATTCAGCGCATCGCAGGCACGAAGCATACGGCAAAGTTCGCAATCCTCTGCGACTACGACAATGCGTGGGACGGCATGGAGGACAAATGGCACGGACCCTTGAACCGGGAGAGCACCGACGGGTGGTTCAAAGCCTTGCAGCGCGCGCACATCCCGTTCGAGTTCGTCAATATCAACGACGAGGGCACGTCCCGGCCGCTTGAGAACTTCACGGCTGCTGTGTACCCGCACCCAACCATCATGACGCCCGCCCGCGCGGAAATATTACGCGCTTACGCCGAAAACGGCGGCACTCTTTTCTTCGGCTGCCGCTCCGGCTATAAAGATATTGACGGGCAGTGCCCCATGATGCCGATGCCGGGGCTCTTAGCGCCGCTGACCGGCTGCACCGTGGAGGATTTCACGTTCATCGGCCCGGCGGACGAAAAGGAATACATGACGCTCGGCGAAAAGAAAATCCCCGCGCCGACGTTTAACGATATTCTGCGCCCGGATTTTGAAAGCTGCGAGGTGCTGGCGACGTATGACGGTAACTATTACAACGGCAAACCCGCGCTGACCAAAAACACCGTCGGCAAAGGCACGGTCTACGCCTGTGGCTCCGTTTTTGCGGAGGAGACCGCTGCGGCGCTCTTGGAGCTGCTGCCGAAAGCAGAGCTTTGCCCTGTGACGGGCTGGCTGGAGCTGCCCGAGGAGATCGAGCTCACGGTGCGTACAAACGAGAAAAACGGCCGCAGCTACGCGTTTTTGCTGAACTACACCGCACAGCCGCAAACCGTCACCGTGCAAAAGCCGACGAAGGAGCTGCTTACACGCGAAACGCTCGACGGCACATATACCATGGAGCCTTACGGCGTGCTCGTGCTCGATAAACCACAATAAACGACAAAGGCCGTTACGATAAACATTTTGGGAGGAATTCATATGAAAGAGGAAGAAAAAATCTTTGCCGGGCAGTTTTTCTGCCCCGGTCACCCGGACTTGAAAGCCATCAAGCTGCGCTGCCACAACCTTTGCAGCGCCTATAATGCAACGCTCGAAGACGAAACCGAAAAGCGTAATGCAATCGTGCATCAGATCTTCGGCGATTTCGGCGAGGGCTCGTTTGTGCAGGGGCCGATCCAGATCCACTATGGCACGCACACGCACATCGGCAAGAGCTTTTTCGGCAACTTCAACCTGACCATTCAGGATGACGCGCCCGTGACCATTGGTGACCGCTGCAACTTCGGCCCGAACGTGACTATCGTCACGCCGATGCACCCGATCATCGCAGAGGAACGCCGCGTGCTGAAAACAAAGGACGGCCGTGAAATTCGCGTTTGCTACGCAAAACCCGTCACCATCGGCAACGATTGCTGGTTCGGCGCAAACGTCGTCGTATGCCCGGGTGTGACCATCGGCGATAACTGTGTCATCGGTGCAGGCAGCGTGGTAACGAAGGACATTCCGTCAAACAGCGTGGCCGTCGGCAACCCCTGCCGTGTACAGCGCACCATTACGGAAGCAGACAGCATGAAATATCATCCGGAACGCTTCGGCGAAGATGAATTCGTGTTTGACGAATAAACTGAGCTTATAATACGCAAAAACAGCTCCGAGCTTTTCGCTCGGAGCTGTTCTCAATTCATCTTAATTCGAATTAGAAGTAAACGACCTGATTCTTCTCTGCGCTCTCAAAGATCGCTTCCATCAGCTTCATCAGCTGGCGCTGCTGGTCGTGCGTGACGATCTGCTCTGCTTCGCCGTTGACAACTGCTGCGATGTTGCGATAATAATCGTGAATGTCGCAGTCGATTCTCGGCAGCGGAAGCTCGCTGATCGTTTCCGGCGTTCTCGGCGCCATGGTCTTCGTGAGGCCTGCTGCGGTGACGATCGGCACTGCATCGTGCTCTTCGTCCGCCGTTGCGATGACGATCTTGCCGTTGACCTGGAAGTCATCGATGACAGCCGTGCCGTTCAGACCTTCGACATACCAACGCGGCAGGTTGATGAAGTTGCTCGTGCCGACTTCTACGGTGAACACGAGATCGTTATCAAACTTGAACGTAGCGGTGAAGCCGTCGTCCACTTCTTCGTTCGTTACGTTGGACAGCGTTGCGTAAACGGAAACCGGCATTTTGCCCATCATCATGTTCATCTGGTCAAGGAGGTGCACGCCCCAGTCAAGAACCATGCCGCCGCCCTGTGCCTTCGTGTTTCTCCAGTCGCCCGGGATACCGCGGGAACCATGAACACGGGACTGAATGGCGAAAACACGACCGAGCTGGCCGGACTTTGCAATCTTCTCCGCAACGCGGAAATCCTCGTCCCAACGGCGGTTCTGATGCACCGTGAAGACGGAGCCCGTGCGCTTGGAGGCTGCGATCATCTCTTCGAGATCAGCGGTGCAAAGCGTGACCGGCTTCTCGCTGATGGCAACCTTGCCCGCTTCCATAACCTGAATGCAAACCTTCTTGTGCTGATCGTTCGGAATTGCGACCGTTACAACATCAACGGTCTTGTCGGCAAGCAACTCCTCAAAAGAGCTGTATGCGTGAATACCGTTTTCCTCAGCAACCTTGTTGCGCTCCGGCTTAATATCATATACGCCTGCAAGCTCTACAACACCCGGGATTTCCTGTAATCTCTTCGTGTGCCAGCCGCCCATGCCGCCATAGCCCACGACTGCTACTCTTACTACTTTAGACATAATCAATTGGACTCCTCTCGATTTAAAATAAATAACCTGTCTGCGCTCTCTAAACTACGCGCTATACACCTTATTATACTAAAAGACACGCAAGTTTCAAGATGTTTTTATAGATTTTTGCATCTTGTCCGCGATTTCGGCGAAAGATACAAAGACCACCTGCGCAAAACTGTGTATAAATCCCACGTTTGATTGGAAATCGGTGCAAAAGGAATTTAGCCCCTTGAGTTTTTTCACCCGATGTGCTACGATGAACCTGAATAACGCGTGAATACACCGGAAAGGTTGATTATATCTATGAAAATGTCATTTCGCTGGTATGGCCCGGACGACCCCGTAACCCTCCAAAATATTCGTCAGATTCCGAACATGCAGGCCATCGTCACCGCTGTATACGACGTGCCTGTCGGTGAAGTTTGGAGCCGCAAGAGCATTGCCGCGCTGAAAAAACAAGTGGAAGATAACGGCCTGCAATTTGAGGTCATTGAAAGTGTGCCGGTGCACGAGGACATCAAACTCGGCAAACCCACGCGCGACCGCTATATCGAAAATTACTGCGAGAACATCCGCCGCCTTGCCGAGGCCGGCATCCGCTGCATCTGCTACAATTTCATGCCGGTGTTTGACTGGACGCGCACGCAGCTTGACCACCGCCTGCCGGACGGCTCTACAAGCCTTGTCTACTATAAAGAGCAGGTGGATGCCGTGGACCCGTTGAAAAGCGACAGCGACCTCACGCTGCCCGGCTGGGACGCAAGCTACACACGCGAGGAGCTGAGGGCCGTCGTGGCGGAATACAACAAAATGACCGAGGAAGACCTTTGGGCAAACCTCACTTATTTTCTTGAGCGCATCATTCCCGTCGCTGCGGAATGTGACGTGAACATGGCCATCCACGAGGACGACCCGTGCTGGAGCATTTTCGGACTGCCACGCATTATCACGTGCGAAAAGAATCTCGACCGCTTCCTGAAAATCGTCGATGACCCGCACAACGGCGTGACCTTCTGCTCGGGTTCCTACGGAACAAACCTGGAGAACGATCTGCCGGATATGATCCGTTCCTTAAAAGGACGTATCCACTTTGCACATGTCCGCAACTTAAAATTCAACAGCCCGACAGATTTCGAAGAGGCAGCACATCTTTCTTCTGACGGAACATTTGATATGTACGAGATCATGAAAGCGCTTTACGATATCGGATTTGACGGACCAATCCGTCCAGACCACGGACGTATGATCTGGGGCGAAGTTGCAATGCCGGGTTACGGTCTTTACGACAGAGCTTTAGGTGCAACATACTTAAACGGTTTATGGGAAGCAATTGAAAAAGGAGAGACAAGACATGCAGTTAAATAGAGCAGGTTTAGCAGATAAAAGTGCATGGGAAGCTAAGGGTTATGCCCTTCCTTCCTTTGATTATGAAACAGTAAAAAAGAGAATCCATTCTGGGTTCACTTCGGTGTTGGTAATATCTTCCGTGCATTCCAGTGCAACGTTGTCCAGAACCTTTTAAATGCAGGTGTTCTTGACCGCGGATTGACCGTTGCAGAGGGATATGACTACGAGATCATCGAGAAAATGAACCGTCCACACGACGATTTAAGCATTCTCGTTACTTTAAAAGCAAACGGAACCGTTGAGAAATCCGTTACCGGAAGTATCATGGAATCCCTCGCTTTA
>OGOV01003372.1_pt1 | contig 10721 bp, 8 predicted proteins | sample 1552711 | NCBI WGS metagenome assembly OGOV01 (sample SAMEA2580216, study PRJEB22360) | human gut metagenome | biome: human gut; feature: human-associated habitat; material: faeces | place: Denmark | collected 2008/2010 | reverse complement strand
CATATAGTGCACCTGTTTTAAGTATTACAGGACTGGATGCGGGAGAGTATACCATTAAATTTGAAGTTGTAAAGACAACGAATGATGATGGAACAAAAGTGATTAATCCGGTATATATTGACGGATACAGAGTATATAGTGATACTACTTATAATGAACAATATAGTCAGGATGACGAAGCTAATCCAACATTCACAGAGTTGAGAAATAAAGTTCTGGCAGCATTGGCAGTGGATAAAAAGAATAGTGTGTATGCAAATCAAATTGCCGACAAGCTGGCTTCTCAGGTCTATGATAAAACGACAGGAACAGGTGCAGTCATTGTTGATGCTAACGGTGTGGAGCAAGGAGCAGTTCAGGATCTGTTGGATAACGGACCGAAAAATGAGATTTATTTGAATCCAAATCAGGCAGTAGTATTCAAGTTCGCAGATGGTATTACTGCGGCACAGATTGGTCTTAAGGCATTACAGGGAAATGCAGCAGAATATAGAACTAATTTGTATACAAATGCCGAGAAAGCAACAGTAACAAATAATAGTATTACTTATAATGCAGCACCTTCAGTATCACTAATGAATGATAGACTAGGTGGTACAACAGAAGATTTAGATGGTGGTAACATTCGTTACTATGGAGCAAGTCCTAATAACTATGTTTATTTTAATTGTGAAATATATCCAGATACTAATTGTGAAATATGGCGAATAATAGGAGTATTTGATGGCAAATTAAAACTAATAAGGAATGAATCTATTGGTAATTTAGCATATGACCAAGATAAAAATGAAGATTCTTCAAAGACAACATATGATAATAATTGGTCAACAGCAACATTACAAAAGCTATTGAATGGCAGTTATTACAATGGAAGTGGCACTGTAACATATTATTCAGGCTCAACCGCAACAGGAACAACCTCTCTAGATATGACTAATATAGGAATAAAAAATAATATCACTAGAAGTCTAATATCAGAGACAACATATTATCTAGGAGGATGGACCACAGGTGAAATATATTCAAATCAAATATATGAATATGAAAGAGGAACAATCGTACCTTCAGGAAATTCCACAATATGGATAGGTAAAATAGCATTAGCATATCCAAGTGATTATGGCTATGCGGCAGACTTTAATCAGTGTGTTGACAAACAATTAAGTAGTTATAGTACTTGTAAATCAAACAACTGGATAATAATGGAAGTCATGCCATATTATGCGTGGTTATTAACTCCACATTCTCGTTACTCATTTATTGGATGGTTTGCCTATACATCTGGCGGAATCCGTTTCGACTATGGCTATATAGGTAGTGCTGATAATAATCGTGTTAATCCAACACTTTATTTAGATTCTGAACTAGGAATAGAGTCAGGGGATGGTTCAAGTAGTAATCCATACAAGTTATCTGTATAACATCTAAGTATATATACTATGCTTATATATAATAGGTATGTAGATACATTATTCTTAGACTAAGAATTAGGCTAAGAATAACACTAATAAGACTTAGAATAAGGCTTATAGTGCATAAAATAAAGAAAAAATATAAAAATTGGTTGACTTTTAGATAAGTATATAATATAATTAACTAGAAACGGAAAGAAGATTATATTTATCTCACCTGATTACACATAGTAATAGGTAAAAGGCTGCATACTTTATAATACAATATATAATTAGTCTTTTTAATGGATAAATGGATACTTCTTTAGTATTCATTTTTTTGGAGGTGTTAGCTATAGCTACTTTAAAGGATAATCCTATCAACGAACAAATTAGATGTAAGGAAATGATGGTAATTGGACCTAATGGAGAACAATTAGGAGTTAAGTCTAAACAAGATGCATTAACATTAGCAGGTTATGCCGGCTTTGATTTAGTACTTATGAGTGATTCTGGTAATATGCCAGTATGTAAAATTATGGACTATAATAAGTTTAAGTATGAGAAGAAAAAGAAAACTAAAGAAGCTCAGAAAAAACAAAGAGAAACTATGATCGAAACTAAAGAGTTTAGATTATCAGTTAATATTGATATTCATGATTTTAATACTAGAGTAAATAACGCTAGAAAAGCTTTTGAAAAAGGTAATAAAGTAAAAGCAAGTATTAGATTTAAAGGAAGACAAATTGCTCATCCAGAACTTGCTAAAGAAGTTCTAGATAGATTTTATGAAAAAGTTAGTGATGTATCAGACATAGAAACTAAACCTAAAATAGAAGGTAGAACTATGTATATGATGCTTGCACCTAAAAAATAGAAGGAGGATATTATGACAAAACTTAAGAAAAATAAAATGAAAACACATAAAGGATTAAAGAAAGTTTTAAATGCAAGACAAAGTGGATCAATTAGTAAATCAAGACAAGGTGTTTTACATAATACTGGTAAGAATAGTGCTGCTAGAGCAAGTAGTAAGAAGAAAGGTACAGCTCTTTCTAAAGCAGACTACAAGAGAATTAAAGATATAATATAGGAGGATAGTAATGACAAGAGTTAAAGGTGGCACTGTTGCACGTGCTAGAAGAAAAAAAGTTTTAAAAGAAGCAAAAGGTTACTTTGGTAGTAAACATAGATTATATAAAACTGCTCATGAGCAAGTTATGCATTCTGGAGTTTATGCATTTAGAGATAGAAAGCAAAACAAGAGAAACTTTAGAAAATTATGGATCACAAGAATCAATGCTGGATGTAGAGAAAATGAAATCTCTTACTCTAGATTTATTGATGGATTAAATAAAGCAGGAGTTACTGTTAATAGAAAAATGCTTAGTGAATTAGCTATAGATAATCCTAAAGCATTTGCTGATTTAGTAGTAATTGCTAAAGATGCATTAAATGGTAAAACTTATACTCCAAAGAAAGTAGTAGTTAAAGAAGAAGTTAAAGAAACTAAGACTACTGCTAAAAAGGCTGCTAGTGAAAAGAAACCAGCTGCTAAAAAAACAACTACTAAAAAGGTAACGACTAAGAAAATGACTAAAGAAGAACAATATGCGAAGTTATCATTAGATACATGTCTTGATTTGGCAAAAGCGATGTCAATGAATGTAACTCGTGATTCTATTATTCAACAATTGATTTTAAATCCAGATGTAAAATCAGTTTCAAAAGATTTAGTGAATAAGTATCAATTAACAGGTAAATTTAATTTTGAAGAAGATGGATACGATGAAGATTTAGTAGAAGTTTTAGTATCTAAAGTATATGAAACAGCAGATATTAAACCTCAAAAAGCTGAAGATCTACAAGCGGATGTTGATCATGCATTGAATTATAAATTTACAGATGTTGTTGCGGATGGAGAAGAATATAAGGCTCAATTTGATACGATGCGTAAAGTATTAATGATTGCACAACATAAAGATATTCATGATTCAAAAAATTTAGATGAAGAAATTGGAATTGATGTTGAAAAATTCGTTGAAGAATTCATGGATCTTGCGTATAGCGTTTTAAAAACATGGAAATATGAAGATGTAGATTATTATGAACACTTTATTTATGCCGTATTATCACAATTAGAAGATCTACACGATACATATAGAAATCGTATTATGATGGATGTAGCTGATCTATATATCTTACATGGAGATTATGGATTAGGTGATGCAGACTATGGTTATATCTTAAGAGAAAACCAAATCAAAGATTATATCTATTATCGTTATGCTTCTATTTATGAAGGTGTGGATAAAGACAAGGCGAAACAAATCGCAAACCAAGCTTTACAATTTGTAGATGATCGTTTTACATATTATCCAAATATTATTGCAGTTTTAGAAGGTTAATGTGAATTCTGCTTGATTTTTAAAGGTGTTTTGCATATGATATATTTTGCGAATACTTTTAATCAAGGAGGATACAATGGCAGCTTCAAAAATTCCTGTGTGGATTAAACAATGCCTTGATCAATATGGTAACTGTGCGTGTGGACGTGCTATTACTAAAAAAATTGGTAAGGAGAATCTTTTACAAATTCTTGAAAATGAAGGATACCCATGTGAATTGGAAATCTTGAGTGATCAAAAAGACAAAAGTGCATATCCAAAAGATGGAACATATATTTTAACATTAAAAAATCGTCAATCTCTAATGGTTGACGAAGATGAAGACGAAGAGTAAATACTTCGTCTTTTATATTATAAATTTTTAATAATTTCGTCCGTGAATGCATCTGTAGAAGCACTTCCGCCAAGATCAAAAGTTAATACCTTTCTTTCTTCAAATGTTTTGTTTAATGCATTTCGAATTTTTGTGGCAACACTTTCCTGATGAAGATCCTCTAACATCATACAAGCCGATAATAATAAAGCGCTCGGATTTGCGATATGTTTTCCTGCAATATCTGGAGCACTACCATGCACAGCTTCATACATGGCATAATCATCACCTTTATTGCAACTTGGAAGTAAACCTAATCCGCCAATTAAACCACTGGTTAAATCAGAAACAATATCTCCATAAAGATTTGGCATAACCATAACATCAAATTGTTCAGGATGCATCACAAGCTGCATGCAAGTGTTATCCACAATTAAGGAATTGGATTCGATTTGAGGATATTCTTTGGCAATATCTTCAAAAATATGAAGAAATAAGCCGTCACTCATTTTCAAAATATTAGCTTTATGCACACAAGTTAATTTTTTACGATTGTTCTTAACACAATATTCAAAAGCAGCTCTAATAATTCTTGTACTTGCTTTTTTTGTGATGATCTTATAGGCATAAACTGTATTTTCATCAATCTGCTCTTCTTTACCAACATATAGATCTTCTGTGTTTTCTCTAAAAGTTACGATATCTACATTGTCAAATCTTGTAGGAATACAAGGATTGGATTTAGCAGGACGAATATTTGCCCATAAATCATATTTGTTTCGCAATGTAACATTTAAAGAACGAAATCCTTTACCAACCGGCGTTGTGATAGGTGATTTTAATAAAATTTTGTTCTTTTCATAAGATTCAAAAGCTTTTTCAGGAATATATTTCCCAGTTTCCTCAGATACTTTTGCCCCTACATTAAACACTTCATATTCAAGCTTTGCGTTTGCAGCATTTAAAACTTTAATGACGGCATCCGTGATTTCTGGTCCGATTCCATCTCCTTTAAAAACTGTTATTGTTGTCATTTGATTTCCTCCATTTCTCCTACATAAACATTGGCAGGTCGAATTAATTTACGATTGGATTGACGATTTTCTAAATGATGACTTACCCAGCCAGCTGTTCGACTAATTGCGAATAATGGTGTAAATAGATCGGCTTCAATACCTAGTAATGAATACACATAGCCTGAGTAATAATCTACATTTGCGCAAACTTCGATACCTTTTCTTTCTTTCATAACCTCGATAGCAACCTTTTCGAAAGCATGAATACAATTATAAATCTCTTCCTGTCCTTTTGATTTAGCTAAAGCTTCACATTGCTCGTGAATTAATAGTGCACGTGGATCACTTTTAGTATAGATCGCATGACCAATACCATAAATAAGTCCACTGTGATCAAAAAAGTCTTTATCTAATATACGATTCGCAATTTTTTTAAGCGTAGCTTGATCGGTTGTAAATCCAACCTCATGAAATATGGCTTTAAACATGTTAGTTACCTTACAATTTGCTCCACCATGTTTAGGCCCTTTTAATGAACCAATGGCCGCCGAAATACAAGAGTAGATATCCGTTCCTGTACTGGATATTACGACATTGGCAAAAGTAGAATTGTTTCCACCACCATGATCGGCGTGGACCATTAATAAAGTATCCATGATTTTAGCCTCTTCAAATGTATATTGATCATTCCCTCTAGCCATGCATAGAATGTTTTCAGCTAAGCTTCTGTCTGGATAAGGATATGATTTAAATACTTTGTTACGTGCATATGAAAAAGTGAAAAGTGGAATACTCGCAAGAATTTTTAATCCTTTCATCATTCTTTCTTCAAGATCATCTGTATCTGCACTTGGATCTTTCGCATATAATTTTAATACTTCGATTTGAAGTGCATTCAATATGTTTGGTGTTTCATACTGTAAGTCAACAGGCCCCATTTTAAAATTGAGTAAGTAATCTTTAAAAGTTTTTAATTGATCAGCATTTGGCAAGGTTCCAAAAATTAAAAGATAAGCCGTTTCTTCAAATCCACAGATTTTGTCTGAAGGTTGTTTGTTTACTAAATAATTGATTGGATAGCCCCTATAAATCAATTGACCATCAATGTTATATTTTTTTTCATGAATGATTTTATACCCAATAACATCACAAATTTTAGTTAATCCTACTTTAACTCCCGTACCATTGTCGTTTCTAAGCCCAGCTTTTACGCGATATCTAGAGTATAGGGAAGGATCAATAAAATTGCGTTCTTCATTATCTTGATAGATTTCTTTAAGTGTGTGCACCTTATGAAACCTCCTTTCATATGTTTCATATTATAACATAAACTTTCATTATGTTACATTTTTTGTTATAATTCGTTTTAGGAGGATATTGTCTATGCAAAATTTGACGTACAAGATTCTAGAAAAACATTTATTAAAAGGAAAATTAGAAGCAGGCCAACCTATCGAAATCAAAATGGATCAGACTTTAACACAAGATGCGACAGGGACTATGGCCTATATGCAGTTTGAAGCTATGGGAGTGAAAAAAGTAAAAACAGAATTATCTGTTAGCTATGTCGATCATAATACACTACAAAATGGATTTATGAACGCGGACGATCACGCATATCTTCAAAGTGTAGCTAGTAAATATGGTATTTATTTTTCAAAAGCAGGAAATGGAATTTGTCACCAAGTTCATTTGGAACGTTTTGCCAAACCACAAAAAACATTGATTGGATCCGACTCACATACACCGACATCATCGGCAATAGGATGTATTGCGATTGGTGCAGGAGGATTGGATGTTGCCAAGGCAATGGCTGGAATTGGCTATCGATTAACATGTCCTAAAGTTGTTGAAGTAAAATTAACAGGTACTCTAGCGCATGGGGTTTCTAGTAAAGACATTATTTTAAAGCTATTAGAATTATTGAGTGTAAAAGGAGGCGTTGGTAAAGTTTTTGAATACACTGGAGAAGGTGTCAAAAATTTGAGTGTTTACCAAAGAGCAACCATCACAAATATGGGAGCTGAACTTGGAGCTACTACATCTATTTTCCCAAGTGATGAGGTTACCCATGAATTCTTAAAACGTCAACAAAGAGAAGAAGATTATATTCCTTTAAGTGCAGACGAAGGTTGTCACTATGATGAAACTGTTGAAATTGATTTAAGCAAATTAGTACCATTAGCCGCATGTCCAAATTCACCAGATGCCGTTAAAAATGTATCAGAACTCTCTGGCATGAAAGTAGATCAAGTAGCGATTGGTTCTTGTACGAATTCAGGCTATGAAGATTTAATGAAGGCAGCCGCTATTTTAAAAGGTAAAAAGATTGCGCATAATGTAAGTCTAGTTGTTTCACCAGGATCAAGACAAGTACTTATGAAATTAATTGAAAATGGAACACTTTCAACCTTTGTATCTTGTGGAGCAAGAATTCTAGAATGTACTTGTGGGCCTTGTATTGGTATGGGACAAAGTCCAAAAAGTGATGCCGTAAGTTTACGTACATTTAACCGTAATTTTTATGGTCGAAGTGGAACACTAAGTGCCGGTATTTACTTAGTATCACCAGAAGTAGCTGCAGCAAGTGCAATTACAGGAGTTATTACGGATCCAACGACATTAGATTATGCAGATGAATTTGAAAAAGAACAAAGCTATATTGATGATTCATTGATTTATGCCCCAAGCAAGAATCCAGAAAATGTTGAAATTGTTCGAGGCCCCAACATTAAACCACTGCCTGTAAATACACCAATGGATCAAACAATTGATAAAAAAGTTGTCATCAAATTACCAGATAATATTACGACAGACCATATTGCACCAGCTGGAGCGAAGGTTTTACCTTATCGCTCAAATATTGAAAAACTATCTACATTCGTATTTGAAAACAATAAGCCGCATTTTGATGAAGTATGCAAAGAAAATAATGGAGGTATTATTGTAGCCGGCGAAAACTATGGTCAAGGATCAAGTAGAGAACATGCAGCACTTGCACCAATGTATTTAGGTATAAAAGCAGTTTTAGCTAAATCTTTTGCCCGTATTCACCTAGCTAATTTAGTCAATTTTGGCTTGTTGCCACTTGTATTTGATGATAAATCGGATTATGACAAAATTGATGAAATGGATGAATTGAAAATTGAAAATGTAGATTCACTTTATAATTCATTTGATTTAACGATTGAAAATGTGACAAAGAAAGAAACATATAAAGTGCATGCACCTATTAGTAAAGAAGATGTCGAAATTCTTATGGCAGGTGGAGCACTGAATTATATCCGTAATCAACAATAGGGACGTTTTTTAAAGACGTTCCTTTTCTTGTGGTATAATATCTAGGAAATTAGGTGAGAGAGTCAACTACCCGCCAATGAATTGGCAGGCTTGTAAAAGCCTAGGTTGACTAGCCTAAGTGCTTCGGGCACTACGTTAAGAGAGAATAAATAGTTACCCGTGGATGTAACACCTAGTCTGCGGCTCTAAGAAGATACATTAAAAAGTTCTGTAGGGTAGGAACTGTGTGTGTCTTATTGCAAACCTCTCATTAACATTGGCGAAGGTGTCATATACGGCTCGATATGTGCCGGCTTACCGCATCAAACATATCACAAAAAAGGAGGCGCCTTATATGGTATACGTATTAGATATCGATGGACAACCACTTATGCCAACTTCAAGGCACAGAAAAGTAAGAAAGCTGTTGAACAGTCATCTTGCTAAAGTAGTAAAGCGTTGTCCATTCACGATACAACTTTTATATCAGAGCACAAAAGAAACACAACCTGTATCTCTTGGTGTAGATGCAGGAAGTAGACATATTGGTCTGGCTGCTACAACAGAGCAGAAAGTCGTCTATCAGGAAGAACTGGTTCCTCGTAACGATGTCGTGAAATTATTGTCTGCAAGACGAGCTCTGCGTAGCTCTCGAAGAAGCCGAAAAACAAGATACAGAAAGCCAAGATTCAACAATCGTGTGCATTCTAAACATAAAGGATGGCTGGCTCCTTCAGTCGAAGTCAAGATTCAGGAACATATAACAGCCATCAAGAGAATATGTCAAATTTTGCCTATATCTGATATTCATGTAGAAACAGCAGAATTCGACCTTCAGCGTCTAAAAGCGATGGAAGAAGGAAGGCCGCTCCCTGTTGGCACAGACTATCAGCTTGGAGAACAGTACGATTTCTATAACACAAGACAGTATGTGCTTCATCGAGATGAATATACTTGTCAGTGTTGTGGTACGCATGATAACAATGTAAAACTACATGTGCATCATATCGAAAGTCGCCAGACTGGAGGTGACGCTCCTAATAATCTGATTACGCTTTGTGAGCACTGCCATAAGTTGTTGCATGCCGGAAAGACAATCCTTCCAAAAGGCAAGAAACGAGGAAAATCCTATCGTGATGCCACTTTTATGGGTATCATGCGTAAAACCTTGTTGGAGCGTCTAAAAAAAGAAATCGATGTTCCTGTTGAAGGGACATATGGATATATTACAAAGTACTGGAGAGAAAGAGCTGGCTTAGAGAAAAGTCATATCAACGATGCCATCTGCATCAGTAAGCATCCATATGCCAGACCTTTGGAGACTTATTACCTGACAAAGGCGGTTCGACACCACAACCGACAGATTCATAAGACCAAATTCAGTAAAGGTGGTATTCGTAAACGCAACCAGGCACCTTATCTTGTAAAAGGATTCCGTCTGTTTGATAAGGTCTTGTATCAAGGCGAAAGCTATTTCATCTTTGGAAGGCGAATAACAGGATATTTTGATATAAGAACGCTTGATGGTACCAAGGTAAATAAGGGTTCTACCAGCTATAAGAAATTGAGGATTCAGGACACAGCAGAAGCATATTTGACGGAGGTGAGAGCAATTCCTCACATGAATGAATTCACGTGTGTCCTTGCTTAGAATAATGAAAGAAAAAAAGGAACAAATTGTAATGCGTATTTCTTTTTGGTCCGGTGTTGTATTTGCACTTGCAGAATTGATTATGGCCATCTATTCTAAATCCCAGTCGGTTCTAGCAGATACCGTTTATGATTCAACTGAACTTGTTGTTATTGGATTAACAATTTATATTATTCCTTTATTTTATAAACCAGTAACCGAAAAGCATCCCTTTGGATATGCACAACTTGAAAGTATAGTGATTTTATTAAAAGGATTTATGTTCATAGCGGTTATGATGGTTTTGATTATGAATAATATTCAAATTATGTTGAATGGTGGAAATGAAATTGATCATATGCAGGTTTCTATGTTTGAAACGATTTTAACATGCTTTTCAGCATTAATTTTATTCATACTTATGCAAATTAATAAAAAGGTGACATCTCCTACAGTGGATGTCGAAATTTATGGATGGAAAATAGATGTATTCTCAAGTGTTGGTGTATCGCTAGCGTTTTTCTTATCTTCGTTTTTAACACATACGCCACTTGCTTTTATATCACCCTATTTTGATCAAATTGTGGCAATCGTATTGGCATTAGGCATGATGAAAGAACCTATTCAAATGATTGGAGATAGTTTTAGAAGTTTAATGCTTTTAAGTCCAGATGAAGAAGAAGT
>OGOV01003371.1_pt1 | contig 10722 bp, 8 predicted proteins | sample 1552711 | NCBI WGS metagenome assembly OGOV01 (sample SAMEA2580216, study PRJEB22360) | human gut metagenome | biome: human gut; feature: human-associated habitat; material: faeces | place: Denmark | collected 2008/2010 | reverse complement strand
ATCTATAATCTTGCCGCTTTTATGGACGGAGATATTCAAGATTGTATCGATCACCTGATCGTGGCAGAAAATGCGGAACGCCTGAAAGAAAGTGAACTCTAAAAATTATAGTATAGACATGAATAAACAACAGCTATTTGAAAACATAAAACGCAAGAAATCATTCCTTTGCGTAGGGCTTGATACCGACATCAAGAAGATTCCCGAACACCTGTTGAAAGAAGAAGATCCGATCTTCGCATTCAACAAAGCGATTATCGACGCAACAGCCGATCTGTGTATCGCTTACAAACCTAATCTCGCTTTTTACGAAAGTATGGGCGTGAAGGGCTGGATCGCATTTGAGATTGACGAGAATGCAGAAGGTCTGGAGCTTAGCTATCCATTTGAGGCAGAGGAATATCACTGCGCATTATAAGGATGATAAAAATGCAGACAATCCGTCAGCTGCCATGACGGTGGTATGAAAATGCGGATTTTGTATTAGATCGTGTTTGAGAAATCATAAAATTGCACAGGAGGCTGGCATGAAGAATAAAAGATATCGGGAACTGGCTGCAATACTTGTAATGATAACAATGACAGTGGGTTCTATTACTACAGTTGCAGCAGAAACAGAAACTACAGCAGAGGAAGAAACTACAGCAGAGACAGAAACAGATGAGACGGAAACAGAAACTGCAGAGGATGCAGATTCCGAGGCAGCAGAAGCAGCAGATACCCAGTCCCAGGCGGCAGCCCTGGAAGTAACTGACCGGTTTGCACAGCAGACTGCTGTTGACGAAGCGCTCCTTCAGGAGGCGTCAAACGGCTACAGTCTTGATGAGGCTCTGATTGTAGTCAATCCATATGGAATGTCCCCTTTAAGTGCAGTTGCCGTTTTTTCCACAGAGAAAGCCTGCGGCGGAACTGTTACTGTGAAAGGGAAATCCGCAGAGAACGATGTGACGGGGACTTTTGAGGAGGCAACAGAGCATATCGTCCCGATTTATGGTCTTTACAACAATGATACCACAGAGGTTGTAATCACTCTGGATGATGGGACTTCTGCTACTTTTGAAGTAACCACAGAAGATATAGGTGTTGATTACGGTACAATCCAGACAGAGATGAAAAGCGAGGCAAGTTACGATTATTCGAACCTGACTTTTGTCTGCTCCACTATGGGAACCCTGTATGGAGTAGATGCGGCCGGAGATATTAGATTCTTTACCAATATTGGCGGAACTCTCGGAGTTCACCAGCTGGAGAATGGGCATCTTCTCATGCCTGCATCCTATGTGCTGAAGAGCAGCTATTATAAAGAAGGAATGATCGAAGTCGACCTTCTGGGAAAAATTTACCGCGAATACATGATTCCTGGTGGCCAGCATCACGATTTCGTGGAGCTTCCGGATGGCAATCTCCTGGTGGCTTCTGACAGCCCGGACTTAAGCACAGTTGAGGACTACGTGGTAGAAATTGACCGCGAGACCGGTGCTGTTGTATGGGAGCTTGACATGAAAGATCTCATCAGCCAGGAAGATGGACAGTCTGCTTCTATGGATTCAGACGGAAGTGAGGAAGCTGACTGGTTCCATAATAATGGTCTTGCCTATGATGCAGAGAATGATCTGGTCCTTCTTTCTGCAAGACACAAAGACGCCATTGTAGCAGTGAATAAAGAGGACAAATCCCTGGCATGGATCCTTGGAGATCCTACAGGCTGGGACGGTGTGAATCCGTCTTACTTCTTTACTCCGGAAGGAGAAGATTTCGAATGGTTCTATGCACAGCATAATGTTTCCATTCTGGATAATGGAGATATTGCTCTTTTTGACAATGGTACTGCAAAGGTAAAACGTGTGGATGGCGATAACCGTGTAAGTGGTGATAACGTATATTCCCGTGCGGTTGTTTATCAGATTGATACAGAGAACATGACCGTTTCCCAGGTAACTGAGTATGGTAAAGAACGAGGCGCCGACTGGTATTCGGACTGGATTTCAGGTGTGGTTTCCCTGGATGGAACACAGGATCATCTGTGGATCACAGCTGGCTCCCACCTGCATAGCGATGAAGAAAACCGCAGTGATTATTACCCGAAAGATATGTTTGTACAGGGACTGACCAAGACCACACATATTGATCAGGTAGATAATGGAGAGCTGAGCTTTGAGCTGACGATCTCCGGTGACACTTATAATGCGCTGACATATCGTTCTTTCCGCATGCCCCTTTATACAGAAGGAAAATATGATCCATCGGCAGTTCCGGAGGTGCTTGGTTCTCTTGGAGAGACAAGTTATGAGGAAAGCAGCATTGATGTGAGCACCGCAGAGGCTTTGCCAGATGGCTGGAATTTCCTGCTGGATGGAAGCAAGATCAGTGTGAACGGCAGCTTCCTGACCCAGACCGCAGCAACAGATCTGCAGGCTGGAAAGATGATCTTGATAAGCGGTGAGTCCCAGAGAGCTTATCAGCTGACACAGACTCCTTCTGAAGGAGATGACGGAACAAATGTTACAGTTAAGGGCTGGACGGCAGTTGACGGGCTGGAAGGTCAGGAATGGGATATTTACCTGGAACTGGACGGTGTTCTTTATAATACGGGATATATGTACAGTCAGGCATAAGTATATAATTTGTCAAAATGGGTTCAAGAGCCTTGAACCCATTTTGACGTTACAGGCTTTGCAGCCTGTACGGACATAACGACAAAAATTTGAGGAGCTTACAGTATGAAAAAATGGAGCAAAAAGAAAAAAATCACCATTCTGCTTCTGTTTCTGGTGCTGCTTGCATTGTTTGCAGGCCTTTGCTGGAAAAAGCGGCGGGGAATTTATAATACTTACATGAAACTTACTAATCAGGAAATTCCCTATTCTGTAAAAGAAAAACGGAAGAAAAAATATGGCTATTACGGTCAGAAGCTGAATGTTACCATGGATGTGGACGACACGATTTCCATTCAGGAAAACGATGATTCCGCGAATGATATCCAGACAGAAATCCCTCAGACGAAAACACTGGTGGCGACCTCCTATGAGATTGACCAGCAGCTGCAGGCAGAGCAGGAAAATGGATATACATGGGATGATCCTATGGTTATTCTCAACCCATATCAGATTTCCCCATTAACTGCAGTAGTACTTTTTGACACAGAAGAAGAGTACGGAGTGCGCTTTACGGTGAAAGGAAAAACTGCAGCAGCGGACATCAGCGGAGAGGTAGATGCGGCCAGTTCACACAGAGTGCCCATCATCGGTCTTTATCCGGGAGAGGATAATACAGTAGTACTGGAACTTCTGGATGATTCCGGCAGAGTGAAGGATTCCCAGGAGATCACCATTACGACAGAAGCTTTGCCGGAGTCTCTTACGGATGTGATCGAACCTGTGGAGACCAGTGGAGAATCTGCATATGATCTGACCATGGTTTACGGACAGAGCACTCATCTTCCTTTTGCATATGACTGCATGGGAGATATTCGCTGGTATATGAACAAAGAGACTGGAAATTATGGTCTTTACATGCTTTCCAACTGCAGAATGATCTGGCAGGATACTGCCGGATATGTTCCGAACCTGGAGAAGCCCCAGTCTACTAATCTTTATGAGCTGGATTATCTGGGAAGAGCTTACAACATGTATTATCTTTCCGGCGGAAGCCACCATGAGGTAATTGAGAAGGAGCCAGGAGGAAATCTTCTGGTGCTTACAAGCTCCATGCAGAGCCACTGTGAAGATAAAATTGAGGAGATCGACCGACAGACAGGTGCGGTGGTAAATGAACTGAAACTTCAGGATATTATTAAATGTAAATACGAAAATCTGGTTGACTGGGCACATATTAATACAGTTTCCTATCAGCCGGAGACAGATACCATTCTGCTCAGCGTCCGCAACCTGGAATCTGTGATCAAGGTAAACTGGACAACCAAGGAAATCCAGTGGATTCTTTGTGATCCAAGATTCTGGGAAGGTACAGATTATGAAAAATATGTGCTGAAAGCAGATGGTGATTTCATTTATCAGTTCCAGCAGCATACAGCATATCAGATTGATACAGATCTGGATGGCGATGACCAGACTATAGAAATCACTATGTTTGATAACCATTTCCTGTGGAGAAGGAAGAAAGACATCGACTATTATGACAAGACAGAGGAATCCTACCTGCTGGTATATTCTGTAAATGAAGCAGAAGGTACTGTGAAGCAGATTAAGAAGATTCCTACGGTATGGTCCAAGATCACATCCGCAGCGATTTATGAGGCTGACAGCAATCATTTCTTCGGAATGTGCGGTCATGCGGCAAATGTAGAAAACGGCTGGAAGGGAATGACCTACGAGTTTGACTATGATACAGAGAAGGTTCTGAATCAGTACTGTCTTAAGAAAACCTTTTACCGTGCAGAGGAAATGCGGATTGATTACAACGATCTTGCAAGTCCTATGGAGCTGGATGAAAATTATATCAAAGGAGAATTGTGGCAGCCGGTGAAGACCTGGAAATGGCTGTGGAACAAGAAGCCGGACCAGGTGCTTCCGGCAGATACCCTGACATATAACATCACAGGAAAAGTGCTCTATATAGGCACTTATGATCATCAGATCTCCCAGATCATTTTCAAAGGGGAGAAGAACACTTATGTTTATGATACAACAGAGGTTCGTTTGCATATGGACACCTATCTGGATTTCTATGAAAACATTCCGGTGCCGCTTCAGGGAATGAATGCAGATAATTATGAAATCTATGTTATGTATCAGGACGGATTTTATGATACACAGCAGACCTTTGCAATCAATTAAAAAGGTGATATTGAAAAGCCAGTGAATAGTAAGAGTATTAAGCCCTGATTCAGCTGCCGCAGCTGAATCAGGGAAAATATACCGCAAAGCAGGGAGCGCAGATTGTGGGAATGATTTTTCAAACACGCTCTGGACGCGGAATAAAAAAATGCTGCAAAATCATTTTTGCAATGATTTTGCAGCATTTTCTATGACTGGGAAAAACTTTTGCGGTATGCCGCCGGGCTGTAGCTCAGAGTTTTTTTGAAAACAGAGCAGAAGTAATTGCTGGAAGAAAAGCCCAGCTGGTAAGCAATGTCTGTAATGGAATCATCTGTGGTCTTCAGAAGCATCTGTGCCCGGTCCATTTTCTGGAGGGTAATGTATTCAGCAGGGGTAATTCCCAGTTCCTCTTTAAATTTGGCTTTAAAACGGGAAAGAGAATAGTTGGATGCCTGGGCAAGCTCCTGAAGAGTAATGGGACTTTCAATATTCTGCTCAATGTATTTCAGCGCATGTCCGATGTCACTGTTCAGCTGTTCAGTGATCTCTTCCTGGGCTGGAACTGCAGTCAGGTAGTTCAGGCTGGCAAGTACACAGGTCAGATACTGGACACCGGCAATGGAGTCGGCTTCTGTTCCGTAAGAAATCAGGTTAAAGGCAGTGCGCAGCATGGAAATCTGGGAACTGCCTACATGATACAGGTGCTGATCCATATTCAAAAGCCGATGGCACAAAATATTGCTGTAATGCTGGTTCAGCCCAAGGAAATTATCGTGCTCCTTCAGATCCAGCTGCATTGCAAAAAATTCGCAGCGGTTCTGGGCAATACGTCCTGTAGTGTGAAGCTCATAAGGTCTGGTGATAAAAAGGTTATTTCCGGTAGCACAGTAACTGGTGCGGACACCGCCTTTCATAACGTAAGTCTTGCGCTGGCCTTTCACCATAAAATGAAGCTCAATGATATCAGAGTGATAATGCAGAGGAACCGGAACGCCAGGTGCCATAGGTGTAAAATGAGAAAGATTTCTAAGCCCCGGGATCTTATGTTTATCTGCTGTCAATATTTTTTTATGTTCGTTCCATGTGTAATCGTCAAATATTTCCTGTTCCATTCAAGCCGCCTCTTCTTATGTCAGTGAATTATTGTGTTGCAGTCTACCTTGTTTACAGCACTATGTTGTGCTATTTTGTATTCTTTTTCGTACAAAGTTATAAAATAGTACTAAATATTTTGCTGAAAGCAATTTTAAATTATTTATATTATACTATAATCACAGTTGAAAAGCAATTGCGCGGTTGCAGTGGATAGTAAACGTTACGGTTCATTCCGTTCACAAAAACACATCGCGGAACGTTACCGGTGAACAGTAACAAGTAAACATCAAGAGGGAGAAGAACATGAAAAAAACAATTGCAGGCGGCGTATGGCCGGTTATGATCACACCTTTTACAGAGGACAACAAGATCGACTATGATGCAGTCCTTCGAATCATTGAGTGGTATGATAAGAACGGTGTTGACGGAATCTTCGCAGTATGCCAGTCCAGTGAAATGTTTGAACTGAGCCCACAGGAGAGAGTGGAGCTTGCAAAATTTATTATCAACAATACACCAAAGCATATGGGAGTTATCGCTTCCGGACATTGCGCTGAGAAGGTAGAGGATCAGATCCGCGAAGCTCAGACTGTAATTGATGCCGGTGTAGATGCATATGTTTTCATTTCCAATCAGTTTGCAAAAGAGAACGAGAGCGAGGATGTAGCTAAGAAAAATATCGAATATCTTCTGGATCACATTGATGGAGATATGTTCGGTGTTTATGAGTGCCCGGCACCATACAAGAGACTTCTTTCGCCAGAGCTTCTGAAATGGTGTGCAGAGACTGAGAAATTTGCATTCTTGAAAGACACCTGCTGTGATCTTGATCAGCTGGAAGCAAAATGCAAAGCAGTTGAAGGCACTGGATTAAAGATCTTTAATGCAAATGCAGCAACACTTCTTCGCAGCATGGAAATGGGATGTGCAGGATACTCAGGAGTTATGGCAAACTTCCATCCGGATCTTTATGTATGGCTTTGCAAGAACTATAAAGAGCAGCCGGAGAAAGCACAGGAGCTTATGAACTTCCTTGGTGCTGCTTCCATGGTTGAGTGCCAGGTATATCCGGTAAACAGCAAATACCATATGAATCTGGTAGGTGTGCCGATGACACTTCAGTCAAGAAGACAGGATTATAAGCTTCTTACAGGAAGCAAGAAATTAGAAATTGAAGAGTTCTGTGCGATCACAGAGACCTTCCGCAAGAGCTTTTTTGGAAAGTAATCAGAGATAACTGCCGGAACGGTGGGGACCGTGAGGCAGATGCGAAAGGTATTGAAAGGGCCGGGGATAAAGGTTACTTCTTGTCAGAAGGGCAGGAAGGCCGGCTGAAAGGTATTTCTTAAGATTTGTAATTGGGGTTACAAATATACGTGAAAAAAGGGAAACAAAAACACATAGTGTGTAAAAATCAGGAGGATGAGAGAATGAAAAAAAGATTAATGGCAGCAGTATTATCAACAGCTATGGCAGCAACAATGCTGTTAACAGGAAGCATCAGTGTACAGGCAGCAGATGCTGCAGCAGCAAATGACCCGGCAGTAGAGCTGATCTTTACATCAGTATCTGTAAGCGGTGACTCCCATACAGAGGCTATGTATGAGTTTGCAGATAAAGTAGAGGAATTATCCGGTGGTTCCGTAACATGTAAATGCTACGACAACGGTTCTCTGTTCTCTTCTGAGAACGAGTTCGATGCTCTTCTTAACGGAGATGCAGATCTGGCATATATTTCCTTCCCGACAATTGCAACACAGATTCCGTCCTACAGCATGTTTGCTTCCGGATATCTGTTCAGCTCTTATGAGCATATGACAAGCGTTCTCAACGGTGACATCGGACTTAACAAGATCCGTCCACAGATTGAAGAGACACTGAACATCAAACCTCTTTCCAGCTTCTATCTTGGAAGCCGTGTAATCAACACAAGAGAGAAAGAGATCAACAGCTACGATGACATGAACGGATTACTTCTCCGTATGCCGAACTCCGAAGCATGGCTGTTCCTTGGTGAGGCACTTGGTGCAAACCCGACACCACTTTCCTTCAGTGAGCTGTATACTGCACTTCAGACTGGCGCTGTAGATGCACAGGATAACCCGCTTCCAAGTATCGAGAGTGCAAAATTCTATGAAGTAACAAAATACATCGCAATCACAAACCACGTTGTTGACTCCATCATGCCATGTATCAACGGTGACACATGGAACAGCATGACAGAGGCTCAGCAGGAAGCTGTTACTGAGGCTATGGAATATGCAAGAGACGTAAACGATACAGCAAGACTTGACAGAGAAGCTGAGCTGATCAAATTCTTTGAGGAGCAGGGACTTACTGTTACATATCCTGACATCAACGAGTTTAAAGAAAAAGTTCAGGCTAAGTACATGGAAAACGAAGATATGATCAAAGACTGGGATATGGATCTTTACAACGAAATCCAGGCTATGGCTGATACAACAACCGCAGAAGAGTAAACTGAATTGTCGTGACAACAGGCAAGACATAGTGATCAGCTATGAATTGACAGCAAAACTTGAGACATCTGTCTGACTTATAACAAAGAAAAGTCCCAGGCTGTGTGTACGGCCTGGGCTTTTTATTAAAGAACAGATTTTTGGCCTGTCTGCACAGGTGATACATTTTGCAGTAGTGTCTGTAAAATGGAACAAACCGATGGCAGAAAAGTGAATCTGAGAGGAGAGGAAACTGTGGATAATTTCAAAAAGATCGGGAAAAAGATCGTCGATTTCCTTGGCGTTTTTATCCCAAACATTACGTTTTTGGTAATTTTCCTTACCTTTATGGTAACAATCGTATCCAGATATTTTTTCAAAACCCCTGTAACATGGAGTTATGAGGTATCTGTTCTGGGTTACATGTGGACCATGTTCTTCGGCGTTGGTAAGGCAATGGAAGCTGATGAACACGTAGTATTTGGTCTGGTTTACGATGCTGTAAAACCTCGTACCCAGTTTATTTTTAAAGTAGTTTACAATACATTTCTTTTAATCCTGCTGGTAACCTGTTTTGTACCGTGTTTCCAGTCCATGGTTGGAAAGAAAATGGTAACAGGAGTTCTGAAGCTTCCATATACAGTTGTTTTTGCACCATTTATGTATATGCTGGCTGAGATCATCGTCAGAACCTGTATCAATATCAAAAATGCATTTAAAGAATACAAGGAAGGAGGAAAAGAATCATGAGTATGCCGATTATTATGCTGTTTGTGGTTATGGCGATCTGCTTCATAATCCGTATGCCTGTTTCTTTTTCCATGCTTGCAGCTTCTATTACATATTTTCTGCTTGCAGCTCCGGACAAACTGGGCCAGGTATTTACCGTTATCACTGGTAACATGTTTGCAAACTATACCATGCTTGCAGCGCCGCTGTTTATTTTCATGGCAAATGTGCTGAATGAAGGTGAGGTAACGGACAAGCTGTTCTCTTTCTGTAATGGTCTTCTTGGAAGATTAAAAGGTGGTACAGCACAGGTTAACGTATTTATTTCCCTTATTTTCTCAGGTATGACCGGTTCTGCTATCGCAGATGCTTCCGGTATTGGTCTGATGGAGATCGACCAGATGAAAAAAGAGGGATATGATGCAGAGTTCAGCTGTGCCATTACAGCCGCTTCTGCAACGGTAGGACCGATTTTCCCGCCAAGTATTCCAATGGTTATTTACGCTATGTTATCCGGTGCTTCCATTGGTAAGCTGTTTATGGGAGGTATGGTTCCTGGCGTTTTACTTGCCATTCTTCTTATGATCTATGTTGCGTTTATTTCTCATAAGAGAAATTATCCGGCAGGTGTGGTCATGAGCAAGAGAGAGTTCCTGAAAGCTACATTGCAGGCTCTTCCGGCACTGTTTACAGTTGTTATTCTTCTTGGTGGAATTTATTCCGGTATCTGTACTCCTACAGAGGCTGGTGCTGTTGCTTCTGCATACGCACTGATCATTTCTGCACTGATTTACAAAACACTGGGATGGAAAAAGCTTTGGGGTATCATCAAGAAATCCGCTGCCAACACAGCTACACTGGCTCTTCTTTGCGGAACTTCCATGCTGTTCTCTTACATCATCTCTCTGGAGCAGGTTCCGAGAGTTGTTGCAAGCCTGGTTATGGGAATCACAGATAACAAGTACATTTTCCTGTTTATCGTAAACATCGTATTCCTGCTTCTTGGCTGTGTACTTGATGTAAGTACGATCCAGCTGGTATTTGTACCAATGGTTCTTCCACTGGTACAGGCTATGGGCATTGACCTTGTTCATTTCGGCGTTGTGATCTGCCTGAACATGATGATCGGTCTTTCCACACCGCCATTTGGTATGCTGTTGTTTATTGTTTCGGGACTTGGAAAAACGAAGATCAAGGGTGTCATACGGGAGATTTTGCCGATGGTGCTTATTATGATCGGGCTGTTGTTCCTGGTTACTTATGTACCGGATATTATTATGTTTATACCTAACAACTTCATGTAAAATATGAACTTGGGTAGTATGAAAGGGACTGTTTTGCAGTCCCTTTTGTTGTATCATTGGCTGCACGGACGCATTTTCGCAGCTGATATTCCACGCGGGGCGGTGCAACACTGCGGTGAGCTAACTGCTAACTACGACTAAATCGTTCAGGAGAGCCTTCACGATTAAGTCTTCGTAAGCAGTGGATCTCGCCTCCGTTAAGGGCGCACCTGGAAATGCCCCGCTTAGGAATATCAGCTACGAAAACGCTGGGTATTGGAAACGAATGGATACAATAAAAGCGACGGTGCTGGTGATGATGGGATGGGAAATTTGGAACAGTGATGTAATGTGGGACTATAAGAGGAGGACATGAGG
>OGOV01003365.1_pt1 | contig 10746 bp, 9 predicted proteins | sample 1552711 | NCBI WGS metagenome assembly OGOV01 (sample SAMEA2580216, study PRJEB22360) | human gut metagenome | biome: human gut; feature: human-associated habitat; material: faeces | place: Denmark | collected 2008/2010 | reverse complement strand
TCACTCTGTATCAGCGACTTTTATATTATATCACAGCGCTTTGCGTTTGTCAACACTTTTTTTAAAATTTTTTCGATTTTTTCCGTTTTTGAAAAACGCCGTGATATTTTATATAAAAATCAGCTAATCAGACCTCTGCGTACTGCTTTCTGCCTGTTTCGAAAATGTTGCCGCCGACAGCGTCGATTGCAACGATAAGAGGGAATTTGTCGAAAGTCAGCTTTTTCACACTTTCACAGCCCAGATCCTCAAAGGCTATTACCTCACACTCGGTTATGCACTGACAGGCAAGTGCGCCTGCACCGCCTATGGCACAGAAGTATACCGCACCGTTGCGTTTTATGGCATCTATTACGGCAGGTTTGCGTTCTCCCTTTCCTATCATTGCGGATAACCCCATATCGAGCAGCAGGGGAGCGTAGGGGTCCATTCTGCCCGATGTCGTAGGGCCGCATGAGCCGATAGCCATGCCTTCTTTAGTGCCGGTAGGACCTGCGTAGTAAATAGCCGCACCGTCTATTTCAAAGGGCAGTTCTCTGCCTTCGTCGATAAGCTGTTTTATACGTTTGTGAGCGGCGTCACGAGCGGTGTATACAGTACCGCTCAGCTCTATCTTGTCGCCGGCTCTGAGCGTTTTTGCCTTTTCTTTAAGTTCGCTTGTGTTAAGTTCCAAGTTTGTACTCCTGTTCGCATTGAATTTATTATGCCGGAAAGCATACACTTCCCGGCATACGATATTTACTTTTGTTTAAAGGTCGAAGAATCCCACATTATCCGAGCTCATCTCGTCGTCGTCATCGTCATTGTCTTTAAGACCTTCCATCATCTTGAGATCCCACGAAGGATCATACTGGGCTGTGTTGGTGGTCATATTGTCGTTTATTCCGCCGAGCATGGACGAATAATCGGACATATCGATCTTTTCTTCCTTAGCGGAAGCTGCGGGAGCGGCAGGATCGTCAAACGAAGATGTCATTCCGTCATCGTCTGCCTGTTTATGTGCAGGGGGAGGAGTAATAGACATACCATTCATCTGTGCTTCGAGATCCTTCCAGGGATCGTTCACCTTTTCTTCCTTGCCGGCAACACCCATTGAACGACTTTCATTCAGCTTTTCCTTAGGTTTATCGCCGCTGCGGTCGGCAGTCCGTTCGGTCTTAGCTGCGGGCGCAGGCTCATCAGCAAGAAGGTCGCTGAAATCATCGTCAACAGGAGCAGGCTCTGCCTTAGCTTCGGGAGCGGGAGCAGGCTCATCTGCAAGAAGATCGCTGAAATCATCGGCTGCAGGAGCAGGTTCTGCCTTAGCTTCGGGAGCGGGAGCAGGTTCTTCTGCAAGAAGGTCACTGAAATCGTCGGCAACAGGAGTGGTGTCGGCTTTGGGAGCAGATGCCACAACAGGTTCCTCAGCAAGCAGGTCAGCCATATCGTCTGCCGCAGGAGTTTCCTCAACGAGCAGATCGCCCGTATCTACGTTATCCGCAGAAATATCATCGTCACCCGATACTATCTCAAATGAACTGAGCAGACCGTTGTTGTCTGTCAGCATATCGTCATCATCGTCATCGTATGTCTGAGCCGGCATATCCAGCTTAAGCTCAAAGTTATACGGCTCGATTTCCATAGGAGTGTAGGCGTCAAGCTCGCTCTCGTCAAGTCCGCCGATATTTTCAAGCTCGCTCTTTGCGTTGATAAGCTCCTCATCATCGGACAGCTTTTCTTCGGGAACGTCAGCCGTGTTATCAGTGGCTGTTTCTGCCTGTGCGGCTTCTTCAACAGCCTTAGCGAGTACATCGTTTACAGCCTTTGTATCTTCAACAGCCTTTGCAACCGCATCGTTTACGGCATTAGCTCCGGCAAGTGCTTTTTCAACGGCTTCATTTACTGCGGCGGTTATGTTGGCAAGAACAGCCTGAATATCTATTGCGGGAGCCACCGCACCTGATGTAACGCCGCTTGCGAATGTGTCTGCCTTTTCAAGCACAGACTGCTTGTAATCGTATGTTTTCTTTACCGTATCGGCAAAATATGCCTTTGCGGCCGTGATAATCTCGTTTGCCTTGCTCTGAGCGTCATCGATTACAGCGTTTGCGTCGGCATTTGCTTTTGCGGAAATCTCTGCAAGCTGAGCGGGGTCAATTGTTCCGCCGCTGTGCTTTGCTTTATCTATTTTTGCAGCTGCCTGCTTTTTGAATTCTGTGAATTCTTCTGTCAAGGCAGAGTATTTGTCTTGCATAACGTGCAGTTCTTTTTCGGTCTGTGCCAGCTTGCGTCTTTCGTCAAGAACCTGCTTTCTGCTCTCAAGAATCTGTGCGTCAAGCTCAGCCTTTTTCTTTTCAAGCTCGGCTGTAAGCTCGTTGCTCTGACCTTCGTTTGTCTGCTGTTTTTCTTCGAGCGCTCTTTTCAGTTCTTCATTTTCTTCCTTAAGGGCTTTACGCTCTTTGTTGTGCTGTACTATGTATGCCATTACTTCGGCTTTGTCGAAACCGAGAGGTGAGGTTTTGAATTCGCCGTTTGTAGATGGCGCTTTTTTCTGTTCTGCCATTATTGTACCCCCTGAAAAATCTGGTTATTGCTATTATACCAAAAATTATTCAATAATTCAATAGTGAATTGTAAAGTTTTATCAATTACCCAAAAATGAGAGCCGCTATTGGTGATTTTAACGAAAATTCGCTATCGGCTATTGTATTTTATTGAACGGTAGTGTATAATAATATAACAACCTTAAAATAATTTCGGCTTTTTAAAGATATTAACGAAAGGACTGATATTGATGATCGACAAAACTATGCCGTTTTCGCTCAAGGATGAAAGAGAAAACGAGATGAAGGAAATACTGACAACGGTTTACGGTGCGCTCAAGGAGAAGGGCTATAATCCTATAAATCAGCTTGTCGGCTATATTCTGTCCGAAGATCCTACCTATATAACTACATATAACAACGCCCGCAGCCTGATCCGCCATATTGATCGTGACGAGCTTTTACAGGCAATGGTCAAGACTTATCTCGGCAGCTGACGAAATCCGCCATTTATTTCAATGAATTACAACCGCTCCTTTACGGATACTATATCTGTAAAGGAGTGATTTTTTTGCACAGAAAAATGTCAGCCGCAGTATTTATGGTATTGACGGCAATGTTCATGTGCGGATGTACGTCCGATAAGAATACTGTCGGACAAAGCACAGAATATAACGGCAGGGGAGGCAGAACGCCTGCTGAAACAGCTTTTCTGACGGACGGAAAGGAGAAGGTCTGCTACGGTCAGGGCTATGAAACCGATAGCGATAATCGTCCTGTAGGAGCAGTACAGGCGCAGGAAAAATACGGGTCATACGGCGGAAGATTCATATTCGGCAAAGACGACAGGACGATCCGCCTGACGTTTGACGAGGGCTATGAAAACGGCTGTACCGGAAAAATACTGGATATTCTGAAGGAAAAGAAGGTTACGGCAACGTTCTATGTGACGCTTGATTATGTAAAAAGCAGTCCGGAGCTTGTACAGCGTATGATAAACGAGGGTCACGAGGTCGGAAATCACAGCTGTACCCATCCGTCACTGCCGGATATAAGCGATGATATGGTATTTGAAGAAATACACGGACTTGAAACTTATATTTCCGATAATTTCGGCGGATACAAAACCGTTACGATGCGTCCCCCTCGAGGAGAATTTTCGGTCAGAACATTACGCATTGCCAAAAATATGGGTTATGATACTGTGCTGTGGTCCTTTGCGTACAACGACTGGAATACGGATGCTCAGCCCGACAGGGACACGGCGTACAGGCGAATAACCTCCGCAACGCACAATGGGGCTGTATATCTGCTCCATGCGGTATCCGAAACAAATACGGCGATACTGCCCGATATCATCGACTACTGGCTTGATAACGGATATACGGTAAAAAGCATTTCGGGATAAAAAAAGAGCATCGGCACATAATAATGCAAGCCGATGCTTTTGTATCACCGCAATTAACACAAAAAAGAAAACGCTCCCGCAGGAGCGTTACGTTAAATCGTTATTCTCAGGAAACAGCGTTTAACTTCTTAGCAAGCTGAGATTTCTTTCTAGCTGCAGCGTTCTTGTGGATAATACCCTTTGCTGCTGCCTTGTCAACTGCTTTAACTGCAACCTTAACGTTGTCAGCGTTAGTATCAGCGTCAACCTTCTTCAGAATAGTCTTAAGAGCGGTCTTGTCAGCCTTATTGCGAGCCTGCTTTGTAGCAGATACTAAAACTCTCTTCTTGGCAGATTTAATGTTAGGCACTTACGGCACCTCCTTTATACAGATCTACATATAATCATAGTTATATTTCACAATACGCTTTATTATAGCACGTCCAAAACGAAAATGCAATACTTTTTTACGATTTTTTTGAAAAAATTCTTCGGGAGGAAATTTTATGCAGCTTACGGGAAGAACAGATATGGCGACCGAGTTTGTAAAGGGCAAAAACGGAATAAGATGTGAAAGCTATGAGCTTTACGGAGAGAAGATAACCGAAATAATCGTTTCCGAAAAGGAAACCGCTCTTTTTAACCGCCCCTGCGGAAGATATTTTACCGTTGACAGTACGGACGTTCCTTATGCGGACGGTCAGATCCATGCACTGTGTACGGTGCTTAACAAGCTCCTTCCGGAAGGAAAATGTCTTGTTACGGGGCTTGGAAACCCGTCTGTAGCATCTGACAGTCTTGGTTGGAGAACGGCAGGCAGGGTGCTTGCGACCTCGCATTTCATTGAAAAAATGCACAATGCGGACGGAATAGGGAATGTGTCGGTAATAAGGACGGATGTTTCGGCGAATTCCGGTATAGACAGCGTCTGTCACGCAATATTCTGTGCGGAGAAGATAAAAGCGGACTATATTGTAGCGATAGACAGCCTTGCGTGCAGTGAGCCGGAGCACCTTTGCAGAAGCATACAGGTCACGGATACCGGCATAACGCCCGGCAGTACCGCTGGCAACAGGAACCGTCTTGACAGTGCGGCGGCAGGCATACCGGTAATCGCTGTAGGCGTTCCTACCACTATGGAGTATGAAAGCGATAACGACAGATTTTTTGTGACAAGATATGATATAGATGTTGAGATAAGCAGGTACGCACATATAATATCCTGTGCACTGAACCGCAGTCTGTGTCCGTCACTGTCATACAGCGACATATCAATGCTGATGAATTATTCCTGAATATTTGCGGAAAATGAATCATAAGCTGTAACAAGAAAAATCCAACTGTGAAAACACTTGGCGAAAGGAAGGGCTTATGAGAGGCAATAAAAACAAAGGTATTGTAAAGGTTCTTGGCATAGGGCTTACGGCGGCGGTATTATCGTTTACCCTGACGGGCGTAGCTGAAAACGCCGTAACCGGAGCGGTAAGCGGCAAAAGCGTTTCGGACGGACTAAGACAGCTTACCGCACTGAGCGTTATGCTTGCGGTTCCTGTAAACGAATTTGACGGCAGGGATGAAGATACGGTTTCATCCGAGCCTTGCACAGAGAAACTGGACAATGAAACAAAGACTGTAAAGCAGGAGCAGAAAGCGCCTGCAACCGATAATCCGTCAAGCAGTACGCAGGATATTTCCGGTGAAACGCTGGTGCCGGTAGACGCTCCCGCCGATGTAAAAACACGGCTGATTTCCGTCAATATAAGAAAGGACAAGGACGATCTTACACAATATACGGCAAAGGACGGTACGGTCAAGGAAAAGCACTACGGGAAGATCGGCGGCGACAATGTAATAGACCTCGAAAACGGTCAGATAAGGAACTGCACCAAGCTGCCGTCGGAGCTTATAGGTGCTGAGGCTGAGAAAAAGCCTTCTGTCACGCTGTCGGACAGCAACGAACCTCAGGTGCTTATAATACATACGCATACGACCGAAAGCTACGAACGTGACAGTGACGGATATTACGATACAGATTATGACGGAAGATCGCTTTGCCCTGCAAACAGCGTTGTGGGAGTAGGAGCGGTGCTTGCGCAGACGCTTGCTGACAACGGAATAAGTACGTTGCACGACGGAACTGTCTTTGACGATCCCGTTTACAACTACTCATATTCAAGAAGCAGAGAGCGAACAGAGCAGCTGCTGAAAGAGTATCCGTCAATAAAAATAGTGCTGGATATTCACCGTGACGGAATAGCGGACGGAGATGTGAGAATAGCTCCCGTTGCAGAAATCAACGGCAGAAAAGCGGCACAGATAATGATAATATGCGGATGTGATGACGGCACGGATATATTGCCGGATTATATGGATAACCTCCGCTTTGCGTCATATTTGCAAAATGCAATAGAAAAAGATAACAAAGGCATAACACGGCCTATGCTTTTCGATTATCGGTTTTATAATCAGGATCTGGCTGAGGCTTCACTGGTTATAGAATTCGGAGCGTTGGCAAACGATATTGAGCAGGTGCGATACTCAGCCGAGCTTGCCGGCAGGAGCATTGCAAATTTGCTGAAAAATGCAGATTAATAGAAGCATATTGCCGTAAAAAGCGTATCAGAAAGATTATGATAAGAATCGGAACACAAGCGTTATAAACAGATAAACCGCCCGGGAATTAAATCCGGGCGGTTTTTGTGAAGTTTGACGTAAGAAAAAGAGGTAACCCCCCGCCAAAATAGCAGAGGACCACCTCTTTTTGTACAGATGAAACATCTGTATCACTGATATTATAAGCTGTTTGACCTTAAATGTCAAGCGGTACGTCCCGAAACATTACGCACCTGAGGTATCGGTAAAATACCGACCCCCTAAAAAGATAGCGTAACTGGTTATGCGAACTTTCGGGAATGGTGCAAGCTTGTAAAGAGAGCTTGCAGGCAGGAGCATTGCAAATTTGCTGAAAAATTATGAACAATAAAAAAGCATACTGCCGTAAAAAGCGTATCAGAAAGATTATGATAAGAATCGGAACGCAAGCGTTATAAACAGATAAACCGCCCGGGCATTAAATCCGGGCGGTTACTTTTATGGAGCTTGTGACGGGACTCGAACCTGCGACCTGCTCATTACGAATGAGCTGCACTACCAACTGTGCTACACAAGCGTATTTATTCCGATATTCTGATATATTTACACACATTTTCCGTTTTCCGAAAGCGGACGCTTCACAAGTCAAAACATTGCATAATGCACAATAAACACTTGAAAAGAGCGAGGCAATGTGGTAAAATAAATATGGTCATATTTCGGAATGCAGTTCCAAAATGACTATATTATTATATCGTATTTTTGATTTGTTGTCAATAGCTTTTTGACGGAAACGAGGAAAATTTGATAAAAAAAACATCTGTGGCAAGGTGTATCGGTGTAGTTATCGGCGTACTGCTAATTGTTTTTGCAGTATTTCTCGTAGTTACATCAATGCTGTTTTCATTCGGCGGCTCTGCTGCGCCGGATATTTTCGGATATAATGTTTACATAGTGCGTGACAACGATTTCTATCAGCTTAAGGCAGGCACAGCCGCTATAGCGCAGAAGGTGTGGCCCGACGAGGTAAACAACGGAGAGCTTATAATATATAATCGGTATGAAAACGGCGGAGCACAGCTTGCGAAGGTAAATTCCTCCACGCTTAAGGAAGGCGTTATGAGCTTTGATGTTGAAACTCAAGGCGGAGAAAATATCACAATATCACAAAGCCAGCTTGTTGCAAGAGTTAACTATTGCAGTGATTTCTGGGGTGCTGTTATCGGATTTGCAATGTCGCCGTTTGGCGTTATGGCTATCGCTATACTGCCGTGTATCGCAATAGTAGCATTTGAGATAGTGAAGTTCATTATGTCAAAGCGTCCGGTACCGCAGGTGGAAACGGTCAAGTTGCAGGAAGAAGCTCCGGTGTATGTTCCCCCTGAAAGCGAGGAACACAAGCTGCCAAAAGCAAGCAAGGCCGAAGCGAAAAAGGCCGCTGTTCCGTCTTTATCCGATAACGTAAAAGTGCCGTATAATCGTGTCCCGGACAGCTATCACGGTAAAACAGATGATTTCACAGAGCGTCTGCGCAGTAAAAAGAATATAGCGGCAAGTGCCGATAACATAAAAGACCGAGCGGATTTTTCCGCCGGAGCAAGAAAAAGGATGGAATCAGACAGAGCAGAGCAGCAAAAGGAAAAGAAAACTGAAGCCGGAAATGTTAAAAACGAAAAAGCTTTGCCCGAAATGACAGAAAAAACGGTTGCGGCTGAAGTGACGCACAGCGGCTCCGAGCCCGATATATCGCTCGTGTTCAGAGATGACGAGGACAAGAGATATGATATAGACGATATTCTTGCCGATATAGAAAAAAGGCATCATTGACGGGCAGAAAAGCAGAAAGAAAAGTAAGAACGAAAGAGAGAACACTTGAAATGAATAAAAAATCAGATACTGTGAATTCAGAGCTTCGTGACAAGCTATTCATAGTATTGGCATTAACCGGTTGTGTATCGAATATAGCGGGATTTACGGCAAATGCGGTGATTTTCGGATTTACCCCGCAGACCTTATTCTGTGCGGCTTGCGCACTTGTAATTATAGTATCGTCATTGGTCGGTTTTCTGACAGGAAGAACCTATGTCGCTACGTTTATAATACTCATTGTGCTTGGATTTGTCGAGTTCCCGATGTTGTATATTTCATACGGTGCAAGCACGGCAGTGTATATGCTTGTTGCGGAAATCGGAATTATTACTTTTATGAAGCCGGTGCACAGAGTTATAATGGGAGCGGCGGTGTTCGTTGCAGACATAGCCGCATTTGTTGTCAGAAGCAAATTCCCACAGCTGAATATGGCTAATGACAATATGGAGCTTGATACGCTGTTTTCGTTCATTATAGCGTTTTTAGGCATAATGGTTGCGGTCGCAATAGTGATAGTGCAATTTGAGCGTCAGGCAAAACAGCTCAGTGAAATGGGCGAGGAGCTTACGCTTGCTGTGAATACCGATCCGCTGACCGAGATAAGAAACCGCCGTTATCTTATAAAATATCTTGAAAATCAGCTTTCGCAGGACGAGAAAAAGAAACACTGTGCGGTGCTTATCGACCTCGATTTGTTCAAGTCGGTAAACGATACATACGGACACGTTTTCGGTGATGATGTGCTTAAACATTTTGCGTATGCGGTTAAAACAAATATCGGAGAAAATGACCTTATAGCTCGATTCGGCGGAGAAGAATTCATGATTCTCTTTGATACGGATAATATCGAAGCTGTTATGACGGTTATGAAGCGGATAAGAAAAAGCTATTCGGAGTTTTCTGAGAAAGAAAAAGGAAAAGAATTTACTTTCAGTGCAGGCGTAGCTGTGTACGGAAGCAGCAACTCGATAACCGAGATATTCACAACTGCCGACAAGCGACTTTATAAGGCTAAGGCGGCAGGAAGAAATAAGATAATGATAGAATAATAACAGAGCAGTATTATATAAAAATTGCCCTTGTCTGTGAATACAATCCACAGACAAGGGCGTTTTGCTTATTTATACAACAATGCAAAAACCAGCATAATCAGAATTAATATAATCATAAACAAAAATGTCATTCCGATTGCTTTTAATTCGTTGCCGTTTATATCTTCTTTATTGCAATTATTATCTGCAGGCACTTTCCTTTTATGAACGGTTGGCGTTTTATTTACTGCCGGCTTGGAATGCTGTTCGGAAAACCCATCTTTTATAAGCTGTGCACCGCAATGCGGACAATTGTTATAATAATCGGGTAGTGCCTCCTCCGTACGAGATACTGACTGCCAATTTGTATTCTGTGGTTGTCTTTTTATAAATTCCATAACCGTCTTCGTCTACGAATCCGGCAGCTGTCAGTTTGGCGCAATATTTGGTTTTAAGCGATTCTTCACATTTGTAATCCATTATGATATATTGTAATATTCCATAGGTATCGTCGTAGCGGTGGTTTTCCAATTCACCGTCGTACTCCGGGAAATTGGTGAGGAACGGATACTTTTTTACTTCTGCTGCCCATGTGGTTTCTGATAATTGACCACCCAGACTTTCGTCATCGTCTTTTTCTTTGTCGTCGCAGCCGATGAATGCCATCATCAGCAACATTAGCGGACATAGCCATAAAATCTTTTTCATATTGTATGTGTTTTGGATAAAGTGATTCGTTAAAAACTTATTCCTATCGAGAACGCCAATCCTGAAAGAGTTTTCGATTTGAGGCGAAATTCCTCGTCGTCGAAGGGCTTCATGCGTTTGCCTATATAACCTATGTTGGCGAATACATAATTTTGATAACCGAACTTGTAGGCTATTTCCACACCGGTTCCGAATCCGTAATCGATACCGGTTAAATCGGATCCGAAGTAAAGCCCGCCCAAAATTTTGGCATACGGGACGAGATAGATAGGGCCGCATTTGACGGGTAATTGTCCGCCGATATTAAGGTCGAGGTCGAAGACATTGTGCGAATGGGGCTTTACGATTTCATTAGCTCCTTCCCATTCTGTCTTTTCGGTTTTGACTTTTAGAAGAGAGGCGGTGACTTCGTAGGTCATGAATGTGAGTATGGTGCGTTTGAACGCTATGTTGTACGACATGTCGAACGCATCATTATTGAAAGGATAAACGAGCCCTATATAGATCGATGTGCCGAATCCGTAACTTTTTGAGATACCGTTAGGCTCGATTCGACTGGCTTTGATATTTTCCGCAGCGCTCAACCGCCAGCGTCCTTGCTCCATGATCCATCGGGTGGAGATGTTTTTGTTGCCTG
>OGOV01003364.1_pt1 | contig 10748 bp, 8 predicted proteins | sample 1552711 | NCBI WGS metagenome assembly OGOV01 (sample SAMEA2580216, study PRJEB22360) | human gut metagenome | biome: human gut; feature: human-associated habitat; material: faeces | place: Denmark | collected 2008/2010 | reverse complement strand
CCGCTATACGCTTTGCCCTGTACTCGTGGAATTCATTTGTCACTATATTCATCTTGTCCGGCAGTCCGTTCTGTCTGATGATCTCAGCCGAAAACTTTATGTTCTCCCTTGTGGACGTGGACTTGTCTTCCATATATATTCTCTCCGGAGCAATTCCGTGCTCTGTAAGGTATTCATACATGCACTGAGCTTCCGACATGCTCTCATCTGCGCCCTGTCCACCAGACACAACACATACAGCCTCCGGGTTCTCATCAAGATAATCCTGTGCTGCTATAAGTCTCTCCCTCAGCATAAGGCTTGGTCCACCGCCTCTAACTGCGCATCCGAGCACTACGACTGTGGCATCCTGTTTAGGCTTTACATGAGCCGCATAGACCATGTGATAAGTGATGACCACAACAAGGGCAAGCGCAGCAGTGACAAGTGCAAGCACGAAACTTAAGCATATCTTTCCTGCTTTTTTATCCCAAAGCTTTCTGACAGATTTGTCTATCTTTGCCCTGAATACTCCATACAATGTGAGAAGTGCAAACACGCCTGTTCCCAGCAGGGTTCCTATATTCACATGGCAACCTCTGAACACCGGATATATGAACATCAGCATTCCCAGCACGCCTATTATACAGAATATAACTCTCCATATATGATATCCCCGTGTACGCACCGCCACACCATCTTTGTTTATTTCTTTACTCATATCTTCATGGCTCTTCTGAGTCATTTTATCTGTCATCTATTCTATCCTCCCTGTTTTTTCTCTTTTCAGCTTCTTAATACCATTCACACAGAATAACAGTGACATGACTGTTGCTATAGTCCAGCCTATCGGCCAGGCCAGCCATATTCCTGTGGCGGAACCTATAACTCTTGACAGCACTATCGCCAGCACCACTCTGAGTATCAGATCCGTAAACGTAGATGTCATGAACCTGCCCATCATGCCTGTTCCCCTTAGTATTCCATCAGCTACAAGTTTTGCCGATACTACAAAGTAGAACGGCGCCAGTATCCTGAGATACGTGACTCCCGTGTCAAGGGCAAGTCCTGTCCTGTTCTCCATAAATGGATACATGCCATAACGGCCAAAGAAGAAGTACAAAACCGCAAATGGTATGCATAGTCCCCATATGAGTTTTATTCCAGCTTTAAGTCCCTGTCCTATCCTGTCGATCTTACCCGCGCCAAGATTCTGTGCGGTATAGTTGGATATTCCATTTCCAAGTGTTGTAAATGACGTTATGACGAGATTGTTGAGCTTTACAGCCGCCGCATAGCCCGCTATGACAGAGGCTCCAAATCCATTGATGACGCTCTGAATAATTATATTTCCAACTGAGATAAAGCTCTGCTGAAGTATGCTCGGTATGGCTATGACTGCTATCTTGCCCAGCATGCTTCCCGAAAATACACGGACCTTCCCCTCAGTGCGAACTGCTGTCAGGCGTCTGAACACAACTATTATCGCAAGTACAGCGCTCACGCCCTGACAGATGAATGTAGCCCACGCAACTCCATTTACCCCCATCTCAAATGTCTTTACAAACAGTATATCAACGGCTATATTGGACACCGATGAGATGGCAAGGAATATGAACGGTGTTCTCGAGTCGCCCAGCGCAGAGAATATTCCTGTCGCTATGTTGTAGAAGAACAAAAATGGCACGCCCAATATGTATATGTTCAGATAAGTAAGCGAATCTCTCATCAGCTCATCCGGGGTATCAATAAGTGCCAGCAGTCTCTCTCCAAGCAGGAATCCAACCAGCATGAGAATCGCCACAAGTACCGCGCTTGCTATGAGAGTAGTCCAGACCGCAGTCTTCATCTCGCTGTATTTCTTTGCCCCGAACAGCTGGGATACTATGACCGAACAGCCTATATTGCATCCAAATGCAAATGCTATGAAGATAAGTGTTATCTCATAGCTGTTGCCGACCGCCGCCAGAGCATTTTCTCCTATAAACTGCCCCGCCACAAAGCTGTCCGCTATGTTATAGAGCTGCTGAAATATCACACTTCCGAAAAGTGGCAGGCAGAATCTCCATAACACTGATTCTGGCCTTCCCACAGTAAGATCTTTGTTCACTTTTTTCCCTTCTTTTCTATAATTTACTCCTGTTTTCGGTTTTATTCTAAACTCGTTCACCCGGCATTACAATAGGCAAAATAGTAAACATCTTCGGCTGAACACCCGTTTTTTGTACTTATTCCCATATATTTTCTATCATGTTATGCATATAAAAACGACAGTACATGCCGAGATGGACATATACTGCCGAATCTTTTTATATTTTAAGTTTCTTGGTAATTACAGTATATCTATGTATTCCCCTGACAGCGCCTTGTTCATCGATCTGACAGCACAGAATTTACCGCACATACTGCAGGTATCGCTGTGGTCATCTTCCGGCAGACGGTCATCCCGGATTGCTTTTGCAGTTTCCGGATCTAATGCACATTCAAACTGTGCATCCCAATCCAGTACCCGGCGTGCATCGGCCATCTTATCATCAATATCTCTTGCATGTGGGATTCCCTTGGCTATATCTGCTGCATGAGCTGCAATCTTTGATGCAATAATTCCCTGCTTTACATCCTCAACATTTGGAAGGGCAAGATGCTCTGCCGGTGTAACGTAACAAAGGAATGCTGCTCCGTTCATTGCTGCCACAGCACCACCGATTGCTGCCGTAATGTGATCGTACCCCGGTGCAATATCCGTAACCAATGGTCCAAGTACGTAGAACGGTGCTCCCATACAGATCGTCTGCTGAACTTTCATATTGGCTGCTACCTGATCCAACGGCACATGTCCCGGTCCTTCGATAAATGCCTGTACGTTTTTCTCCCAGGCGCGCACCACCAGTTCGCCCATTGTGTCGAGCTCGGCAAATTGCGCTTCATCATTGGCGTCGTGGGTCGATCCGGGCCGTAGGCCGTCACCGAGCGATACTGCGACATCGTATTGTGCCAGGATGTCGCAGATGTCATCGAAGTGTTCGTAAAGGAAGCTTTCCCGGTCGTGCACCAGGCACCATTTGCTCATGATACTTCCGCCTCGGGATACGATGCCGCAGAGGCGTTTTTCCGCCAGGTGCACATTATGCCGGCGGATGCCCGCATGGATGGTGAAGTAGTCCACTCCCTGCTCACACTGCTCGATCAGTGTGTCGCGATACAGTTCCCAGGTCAGGTCCTCTACCTTTCCGTTTACCTTTTCCAGAGCCTGGTAGATAGGTACGGTCCCCACCGGAACGGGACAGTTGCGGATGATCCATTCCCGCGTTTCGTGTATGTTCTCTCCGGTCGAAAGATCCATCAATGTGTCTCCTCCCCATTTACAGCTCCACATTGCTTTCTCCACCTCTTCGTCTATGCTCGAGGTAGTGGCGGAGTTGCCGATGTTGGTATTGATTTTCACCAGGAAGTTGCGGCCTATAATCATAGGTTCGGCTTCGGGATGGTTGATGTTGGCAGGCAGCACCGCCCGTCCTTCGGCTATTTCCTGACGTACGAATTCGGGTGTGATATGGGTCTCGATGCCCAGTTCTTCGCAGTTCATATTCTCACGGATAGCCACATATTCCATTTCGGGAGTGACAATGCCCTGTTTGGCATACGCCATCTGGGTGATATGCCGGCCGGCCTTGGCCCGGTAGGGCAGTGCGATATGTTCAAAACGGAGGTGGTCGAGGCTCCCGTCATCCCGCCGCATGCGTCCGTATTCCGAACTGATCTCGGGCAATTGTTCCACGTCTCCTCTGTTCAGTATCCATTCTTCACGCAGGCGCGGGAGGCCTTTTTTCAGGTCGATTTCTATGTCGGGGTCACTGAAAGGACCGCTGGTATCGTAGATGTACACATGCGGATTGGGAGTGATCACCTTCTTTTCTCCTTCGAAAGTTGTGCTGGGCACTTGCTCTACTTTTCGCATACCTACACGGATTTCGGGGAATAACTTGCCGGACAGATATACCTTCTCAGAGCGGGGAAATTTTATTCTTTGTTCCATACATTCGTTATTAGGATCTCTCAGCCCCGTATTCTTTTCCCGAAGAGTGATCGACGGGAGAGGGGCCGGAGGCGAGGTTATTGTTTTATTCGTTTAAAAATGCCGTTAGTGGTGAACTTGCTTCCGCCACGAACCCTATGGCCTGCATACCCAGTCCGGCCTCGTATGCCGTCCGTCCGGCTTCTACTGCCTGCTTGAAGGCTTTTGCCATTTCTATCGGGTTGCCGGCTACGGCGATAGCTGTGTTTACCAGGCATGCCGATGCACCCATTTCCATAGCCTCCGCCGCATGGCTCGGTGCTCCGATTCCGGCGTCCACCACTACCGGGATGCCGGCCTGTTCGATAATGATTTGCAGAAACTCCTTGGTTTGCAGTCCTTTATTGGTTCCGATAGGTGCTCCCAGCGGCATTACCGTGGCGGCTCCCGCTTCTTCCAGTTGTTTGCAGAGCACCGGATCTGCCTGGCAATAGGGGAGCACGACGAATCCGAGTTTCACCAGTTCTTCAGTCGCTTTCAGGGTCTCCACCGAGTCGGGCAGCAGATAGCGCGGGTCGGGATGAATCTCCAGTTTCAGCCAGTTGGTTCCGAAAGCCTCGCGTGCCATTTGTGCGGCAAACACCGCTTCCTCCGCGTTGCGTACGCCCGATGTGTTGGGAAGCAACTGAATGTGCGGATGTACAATATGTTTCAGCATGTCGTCTTCCGTGCTCTCCATGTCGACACGTTTCATGGCCACTGTCACCATTTCGGTGCCCGATGCCAGTATCGACTGTTCCATCCATTCGTTTGAGCTGAATTTACCTGTTCCCAGGAAGAGGCGGGAGTTGAATTCACGTCCCGCAATGATTAACTTTTCCATTTCTGATCTTGTTTTGAGTTCATTTCACCACAGGGTAACACGGAGTCTCACAGAGTTTTAAATTTCTTGTTTATAGAGTATTAAGAGAAAACCATCTCTGTGGAACTCTGTGTTACTCTGTGGTGAGTTTGATTCATTTCCTTATATGTTTAGAATTCTTTTTGTTTCTTCTATCGGGTCCGGTGCTTGCAGGATTGCTCCGGAGAGGGCGATGCCGTTCACCCCCGTTTCCATAATGGGCGGAATGTCTTCCGCCACGATCCCTCCGATGGCTACTACCGGTATCCGGATATCGGCCTCGTTCATCTGTGCCAGTATGGAGGTGTAGCCTTCGAGTCCCAGTACCGGGCTCAGATTTTTCTTAGTGGTGGTAAACCGGAAAGGGCCTATGCCCAGATAGTCGGCTCCGGCGGCATGATGCAGCTTTACGTCTTCAAAGGTGTTGGCCGTTCCGCCAATGATGAATGCTTCGCCCAGCATCTGCCGGGCTTCGCCGATGGGCATGTCTTTTTTGCCCAGGTGCACTCCGTCCACTTCCAGCTTTTTGGCCAGCTCTACGTGGTCGTCGAGAATCAGGATCGCTTCTTTAGCTTTACAGAGAGGTTTCAGTTGCAGTGCCACTGCCTCCACCTCTTCCGGCGATGCCTCTTTCATGCGCAGTTGGATCCATTTACAGCCCCCTTCGAGAGCCATGCGCGCCGATTCCAGATAGGAGTAATTCTCTGTTTGATGGGTGATAAATTGTAGGCTTAACATAGGCTATCCTCCGCAGGCTGCTTTAATCACAATCAGGTTATCATTCTCTTGCAGCCCGAATCCGTCCCATTGCGGACGCGGTATCATTCGGTTGTTGACGGCGATGGCTACACCGTTTTCGGGAAGTTGCAGTTGGGTGGCAAGCTGGGCCAGTGTGCTTGCGGTTGTTTCCACTTCTTTGTTGTTCACTTGTACTTTCATATTCGTATAGGTGTGTTTGGGGATAAATGAAAGTAAATACAAAGAGGGGTGCGTGCGGGAAAAAGAAAAAACGGAAGAAATACACAATCCCTTCGGCAGTACTAACTGCATCAGGTTCTTAGGGTATAATCTCAGCCACCGGGTGGCACCCCTTTGTCTTTACGGAGGCAAAGTAAGTGAAAAAGAAAATAAGAAGAAAGTAAATCGGGGATTATTTCATCGCGGAGTCATGCGGAATTTGTTTTCGCCCTTTCTCAAAACTCACCATAAAAAACACAGAGTAACACAGAGACGATTTTAAGTTGTTGATTATTAACAAAAAAAGACTCTGTGATACTCTGTGTTACTCCGTGGTGAAAAGAGTTAGGTTACAGCCGTTTTTCTACGACATCCCAGTCGATGATCTCCCACAGTTTGTTTACGTGGTCGGCACGACGGTTCTGATAGTCGAGGTAGTAAGCATGTTCCCATACGTCAAATCCCAGTAACGGTTTCAGTCCCGCGCGTACCGGATTGCTTCCGTTGGGCTCTTTGGTGATGTGCAGCTTTCCGTCTTTGTCAACGGACAGCCAGGCCCATCCCGAACCGAACAATCCTACAGAAGCTGCGTTGAACTCTTTCTTGAAGTTTTCAAAGCTGCCGAAGTCGCGTTTGATGGCTTCTCCCAACTTGCCTGCCGGTTCGTTCTTTGCCGGTTTCGGCGCAAATTGCAGGAAGTACAGAGTATGGTTCAGCACCTGTCCGGCATTATTGAAGATAGCTCCGTCGGGAGCCGAGGCTACGATGGCTTCTACTGTTTTTCCTTCATATTCGGTGCCCGGAACCAGGCTATTGAGATTGTTTACATATGTTTGAAGATGTTTACCATAATGGTAATCGATGGTTTGCTGACTGATTACAGGTTCCAGCGCATTGTTTGCGTACGGAAGTTTAGGCATTTCGTAAGTCATGGTCGTAAATATTAAAGACATTAATAATGTATTCATAAATTCAAATCTTTTATTTCATTTCTCTGAATATATAACAGGATATAGGGCCCAAATGTTCGGAGTTGTCCAAACTTTCCTCTATCTTTGCCCGTGAATAGAGATTTAACAGATAAATTTTATGCCCGACTATATCGAAGAACTTAATGAAAGCCAGCGTGCGGCGGTGCTCTACGGTGATGGCCCTTCGCTGGTCATCGCCGGTGCCGGTTCCGGAAAGACGCGTGTGCTCACTTATAAGATAGCCTATCTGCTCGAGAACGGTTACAATCCCTGGAATATCCTGGCACTGACTTTCACCAACAAAGCTGCCCGTGAAATGAAGGAGCGTATTGCCCGGCAGGTGGGCGAGCAGCGTGCACGATTCCTTTGGATGGGTACGTTCCATTCGGTTTTTTCCCGTATTCTTCGTGCCGAGGCGTCCCATATCGGCTTTACGTCGCAGTTCACCATTTACGATTCGGCGGACAGCAAGAGCCTGATTCGTTCCATCATCAAAGAGATGGGGCTTGACGAGAAGACCTATAAGCCCGGCAGTGTGCAGGCACGCATCTCCAATGCGAAGAACCACCTGGTGTCTCCTTCGGGATACGCAGCCAACAAGGAGGCGTACGAGGGCGATCTTGCCGCAAAGATGCCTGCCATACGGGATATCTACAGCCGCTACTGGGAGCGTTGCCGGCAGGCCGGAGCAATGGATTTCGACGATCTGCTGGTCTATACCTATATCCTTTTCCGCGACTTTCCCGACGTGCTGGCACGCTATCGCGAGCAGTTCCGCTATGTGCTTGTCGACGAGTATCAAGACACCAACTATGCACAGCACAGCATCGTGCTGCAACTGACAAAGGAGAATCAGCGTGTATGCGTGGTGGGCGACGACGCGCAGAGCATCTACTCCTTCAGGGGAGCGGACATTGACAATATTTTGTATTTCACCAAGATATATCCCGATACCAAAGTCTTCAAGCTGGAGCAGAACTACCGTTCCACCCAGACCATTGTCCGTGCGGCCAACAGCCTGATCGAAAAGAACGAACGGCAGATCCCCAAAGAGGTGTTCTCCGAGAAGGAACGGGGTGAGGCCATCGGGGTCTTTCAGGCTTACAGTGATGTGGAAGAAGGCGACATTGTGACCAATAAAATAGCGCAACTGCGTCGCGAGCACGATTATGAATACTCCGACTTCGCCATCCTTTATCGTACCAATGCCCAGAGCCGTGTCTTCGAAGAGGCTTTGCGCAAACGGGGCATGCCTTATAAGATTTACGGCGGCCTCTCTTTCTATCAGCGCAAGGAGATCAAAGATATCATAGCCTACTTCCGCCTGGTGGTCAACCCCAATGACGAAGAGGCGTTCAAGCGGATTATCAATTATCCGGCACGCGGCATCGGCGATACCACGGTGGGCAAGATTATTACTGCCGCCACCGATAACAATGTCAGCCTCTGGACCGCACTCTGCGAACCCATTACGTACGGGCTTTCCATCAATAAAGGCACACATACCAAATTGCAGGATTTTCGTGCGCTGATCGAGCAGTTTATGGCAGATGTGACCGTAAAGAATGCTTATGAAATAGGTACGGAAATCATCCGTCAGTCCGGCATCATCAATGAAGTCTGCCAGGACAATTCGCCCGAGAATCTCAGCCGGAAAGAAAACATCGAGGAACTGGTGAACGGTATGAATGATTTTTGTGCCATGCGTCAGGAAGAGGGGAACACGAACGTTTCTCTGATCGACTTTCTCTCCGAAGTATCCCTGCTCACCGATCAGGATTCCGACAAGGAGGGAGACGGCGAGAAGGTGACTCTGATGACGGTACATTCCGCCAAAGGACTGGAGTTCCGCAACGTATTCGTGGTGGGGATGGAAGAGAATCTTTTCCCCAGCGGGATGGCGGGCGATTCACCCCGTGCGATGGAAGAGGAGCGACGCTTGTTCTATGTAGCCATCACCCGTGCCGAAGAGCACTGTTTCCTCTCGTTTGCCAAAACCCGTTTCCGTTACGGTAAGATGGAGTTCGGCAGCCCCAGCCGTTTCTTGCGGGACATCGACACCCGTTTCCTGCAACTTCCGCAGGAGGCCGCTTTAGGCCGGAGCATCGACGAAGGGGCCGGCCGCTTCCGCCGCGAGATGGAAGAGGGGTATTCGCGCCGTTCGTCTTCCGAACGCTTCTCTGCCCGTCCGTCGGCCGACCGTCCGGAACGCGAACGGCCGAAGGTGCAGATCATCGCGCCGACGGTCCCCCGTAACTTGAAAAAGGTAAGTGGGACTACGCTCTCCCCATCGTCGGCTTCCGGAGCCGGCGTCGCCGGCGTACAGCCCGGACAGACCATCGAGCACGAACGCTTCGGCCTGGGTGAGGTGATTCGCGTAGAAGGTACGGGCGACAATGCCAAAGCTACCATTCATTTCCGTAATGCAGGCGATAAACAGCTGTTGCTGCGTTTCGCCAGATTTAAAGTAATAGAATAATTTATTCTCACCACAGAGTAACACAGAGCCGCACAGAGAAATTTTTCTCTCCTTAAGATCCCACTGATAAAAACTTAAAACTCCGTGAGACTCTGTGTTACTCTGTGGTGAACCTTGTAGTTGACTATGATAGATTTTACCCAATTCCCCTCTCCGTGTTATATCATGGAAGAGGAGCTGCTGAGAAAGAACCTCAGCCTGATAAAGAGTGTAGCCGATGATGCCGGAGTTGAAATCATCCTTGCTTTCAAGTCTTTTGCCATGTGGCGTTCATTTCCCATTTTCAGGGAGTACATCGGACACTCCACGGCCAGTTCCGCCTACGAAGCCCGTTTGGCACTCGAAGAGTTCGGCAGTAAGGCGCATACTTATTCCCCGGCCTATACCGAGGCGGACTTCCCGGAGATCATGCGTTGCAGCAGCCACATCACGTTCAATTCCCTGTCTCAATTCAGCCGCTTCTATCCGCTGACCGTGGCCGAAGGCAGCGGCATCTCTTGCGGCATCCGTGTTAATCCCGAGTATTCGGAGGTAGAGACCGAACTCTATAACCCGTGCGCTCCCGGCACCCGTTTCGGGATCACTGCCGATCTGTTGCCCGCCCGTTTGCCGCAGGGGATTGAAGGTTTCCATTGTCATTGCCATTGCGAGTCATCTTCGTTTGAGCTTGAGCGCACTTTGCAACATCTTGAAGAGAAGTTCTCGCCGTGGTTTTCTCAAATCAAGTGGCTCAATCTGGGCGGCGGCCACCTGATGACCCGCAAGGATTATGATACCCGGCATCTGACCGGCTTGTTGCAAGGATTGAAAAAGCGCTATCCGCATTTGCGTATCATCCTCGAGCCCGGTTCGGCTTTCACCTGGCAAACCGGAGTCCTCACCTCCGAGGTGGTGGATATTGTCGAAAGCCGCGGCATCCGTACGGCCATTCTCAACGTCAGCTTCACCTGCCACATGCCCGACTGTCTTGAAATGCCTTATCAGCCCGCCGTTCGCGGAGCGGTGATGGGAGAGGAGGGACCGTTTGTCTATCGTCTCGGGGGCAATTCCTGCCTGAGCGGAGATTACATGGGGGCTTGGAGTTTCGACCATGAACTGCAGGCAGGCGAACGAATTGTCTTTGAAGATATGATACATTATACAATGGTAAAAACGAATATGTTTAATGGAATTCACCATCCTGCCATTGCTCTGTGGACAGCGGATGGCAAAGCCGAAATCTTCAGGCAGTTTTCCTACGAAGATTATCGCGATAGAATGAGTTGATAATCAAAACATTTGTCGTTTGCCAAAAACACAATGCACATTTTCTTGAGAAAAAAGTGTTCCGAATGCTTGCAGATATCAAGAAAATGCCTACCTTTGCAACCGCAATCGAGAAACAACGGTTGCAAATGCGGAAATAGCTCAGTTGGTAGAGCATAACCTTGCCAAGGTTAGGGTCGC
>OGOV01003360.1_pt1 | contig 10751 bp, 8 predicted proteins | sample 1552711 | NCBI WGS metagenome assembly OGOV01 (sample SAMEA2580216, study PRJEB22360) | human gut metagenome | biome: human gut; feature: human-associated habitat; material: faeces | place: Denmark | collected 2008/2010 | reverse complement strand
GGTCTTCCGATCGTAACTGAACTGATGTCCGACAAATACCTTGATGTATTTAACGAAAAAGTAGATCTTATCCAGATCGGTGCACGTAATATGCAGAACTTCGACCTGTTAAAAGAATTGGGGCAGCTTGATCGTCCAATCCTCTTAAAAAGGGGTCTGAATGCTACTTACGAAGAATGGATCATGTCAGCAGAATACATCATGGCATCCGGTAATGAAAATGTCATCCTCTGCGAACGCGGAATCCGTACTTTCGAAAGCTATACAAGAAATACTCTGGATCTTCAGAGTATCCCGGTACTTCGTAAACTGACACATCTTCCGATCATCGTTGACCCAAGTCATGCGGGCGGCAAATGGTGGTTAGTAGATTCTATGGCAATGGCCGCTGTAGCAGCAGGAGCCGACGGACTGATGATAGAAGTACACAATGATCCGGAATCCGCACTCTGCGACGGAGCTCAGTCATTAAAACCTAAGAAATACGACGAATTGATCAAAAAGGTTTCACAGATTGCAGGTGTTGTCGGCAAGACGATCTAATGCAGATAACCTGCCACTGGCAGTTCCTTACGAACGCATGGCGGTTCAGACAAAAACCTTACAGGAGTATATATTATGAAACTTACAGTTAATCTGGGAAAAGACAGTTATCCTATCTATATTGAAAACAACATATTATCCCAGGCCGGAGATTACATCCGAAAGATCTACCACGGAAAACGCATTATGATCATTTCCGATGACAATGTATTTCCGTTATATGGTGACCGGCTGATCCATACATTGGACTCCACTTACGAATGTCACCATCTGGTACTTCCTCACGGTGAATCAACCAAGGATTTCCAGACACTTCCGACAGTCTACAAAGCCATGCTGGAAGCAAAGATTTCCAGAAGTGATCTGGTCATCGCTCTTGGCGGCGGTGTCATCGGTGATCTTGCAGGATTTGCCGCTTCCAGTTATCTAAGAGGTGTAAGACTGGTACAGATTCCAACTTCACTGTTGGCGCAGGTTGATTCTTCTGTCGGTGGAAAAGTCGCAGTAGACCTTCCGGAAGGCAAGAATCTGGTCGGCGCATTCTATCAGCCTTCACTGGTGCTGATCGATCCACTGGTACTTAACACGCTGAAGGAACGATTTATCAACGATGGTATGGGAGAAGTTATCAAATACGGCTGCATCAAAGATGCGGATTTATTTAGTACCTTGGAATCACACAGTTCTTTTGAAGATTTAAAAGAAGAACTGTCTGCCATCATCACACGCTGTGTAGATATCAAACGAATGGTTGTAGAAAATGATCAGTTTGACACAGGTGAGCGTATGTTACTGAATTTCGGACATACACTGGCTCACACCATTGAACAACATTTCCATTATCAGCGGGAAAGTCATGGCGAAGCCGTTGCCATCGGCATGTATCAGATCACCAGGATTGCCGAAGAAAAAGGATTAACACCAAAAGGAACTGCAGAACGTATCCAGAAGGTTTTAAAGACCTACGGACTTCCTTTTGAATGCGGTCTCACTCTTGGGACATTAACCGAAGCGATCGCCTTAGACAAGAAGAATCTAAACGGTAATCTCAACGTCATACTACTTCATGAAATCGGTGACAGCTACATCGAAGCTACAGACATTCAGTTCTTTGCTGAAACAGCAAGGCTTGTATAAATAACAACAATTCTACGGACCGGCCTTATATGGCACTTCGTAATCAGAAAATAATGAATGTAATTTTGGAGGATATATATCATGGGTAAATTAGAAGGAAAAATCGCAATTGTAACAGGATCAGGAAAAGGAATCGGACGTGACGCAGCACTTGCTATCGCTGCTGAAGGTGCCACTGTCGTAACAGTAGCAAGAACACAGTCTGATCTTGATGAAACAGTAAAAATGATCGAAGATGCCGGCGGAACAGCAATCTCACTTTCCAGAGACCTTACAGACGGAGAACAGGTTGCCGACATGGTCAAAACTGTTGTTGATAAATACGGAAGAATTGATATTCTCGTTAACAATGCAGGCGGATACCCAAAAGAGATCTACAAAAATATCGAACATCAGGCAATTAAGATCTGGGAATGGTCAGAAGAACAGTGGGATCAGATCATCAAAACAAACTTGAGAATCCCATTCCTTGTAACTAAAAATGTTGTACCTGTAATGATAAAACAAGGAAAAGGAGATATCGTAAATGTATCTTCAAGAATGGGTCGTATTGCATCTCAGATGGGTGCATACGCTGTTGCAAAAGGCGGTATCGTAACCATGACCAAGACAACTGCTATCCAGACCAAAGAATACGGAATCAAATGCAATGCTGTATCTCCTGGAATCGTGGACACACCGGGGCAGAGAGTCTACAACCACTCTGTAGGACAGGACGGCTGCCCGATGGGAAGCTCAAAAGATGTTGCAAAAGCAATCATCTACCTGCTGGCAGATTCACCGGCAGTTATGACAGGACAGTCTATCGACCTGTTCACAACAGTATAGAACCAAATGACTACAAGAGACACTGTCATCACTGGCAGTGTCTCTTGTAGTCACTTCACAATTATTAACAATTCGTTCGTCTTTTCATCACACTTTCATCACAATTGCACTCTATACTATAAATTGTTCGAAAAAACAACACTTTAAATCTTTTTCATAACTTTTTCCTCAGGACTGCACTCCTCCCAAATAATGCAGTCCTTTTTTTATTTAATTTTTTAACACGATTGGTCTCCCGGTCCGGATATCCACCAGCCTAATGAATTAAATGTCAACCAAATTTATTTCCCCGGCTGTCCATAATAAGCATTTGCTCCATGTTTTCTATAGTAATGCTTATCCTGTAATTCCTGTGGTGCAGGTTTAACGTCTGGGTTGATCATTTCGCATCTTGCTGCCATCTTGGCAACTTCCTCTAATACTACTGCGTTGTGAACTGCTTCGTGAGCATCTTTGCCCCATGTGAATGGTCCATGGTTCTTGCAGAGTACTGCAGGTGTTGCAACATAGTCCAGATCATCTTCATCAAATCTGTCTGCGATCAGGACACCTGTATTTTTCTCATAAGCTTCATCGATTTCTTCTTTTGTAAGATTTCTTACACATGGTACTGTTCCGTACAGGTAATCTGCATGTGTAGTTCCGTAGCAAGGGATTCCTCTTCCTGCCTGAGCCCAGCTTGTTGCCCAAGGAGAATGTGTATGTACAACACCACCAATGTTCGGGAATCTGTTATACAGCTCTACATGTGTTGCTGTATCAGAAGATGGATTTAAGTCTCCCTCTACTTTATTACCCTGAAGGTCTACAACTACCATATCTTCCGGTGTTAATTTGTCATAATCTACTCCACTTGGTTTGATTACGAAAAGACCTTTTTCACGGTCAATCCCGCTTACATTTCCCCATGTAAATGTTACCAGATCATATTTTGGAAGAAGCATGTTTGCTTCATATACTTCTTTTTTCAATTCTTCCAGCATTTTTCTTATCTCCTTTACCTCTTCTATATCATAACAGATACGGGGACATCACCGTGTCCCCTCTACTTTTACACAATATGACAGCTTTTACAGATCAGCACAAGCTCTACGCTCTACGTCAAGTCCCTTCTTATATGTCTCCATAAATGCTTCGTATCCTGCTACGCCTTCCGGATCCGGATCAATTCTGCTTCCGGCATCGCTTCCGAATACTTTATTCTTCAGATAATCTTCCAGTTTCTCACTTTCTGCACGTTTTACCATGTACTCAGCCAGGATAGCCATTCCCCATGGTCCGCCTTCTCCTGCTGTCTCCATAACTACGACCGGTGTGTTGATCGCATCAGCCAGAACCTTCTGTCCGACACCTTTTGTCTTGAAGAGTCCGCCATGTCCAAGAACGGTATCAATCTCAACACCTTCGTCTTTTGTTAAGATATCCATTCCGACTTTGATAACACCAAGTGCTGTGTACAGGTGAGATCTCATGAAGTTAGCCAGATTGAATTTTGTCTCTGGTGTTCTGACTACCATTGGGCGTCCTTTTTCTACATTTGTGATAGGCTCGCCTGCGTAGTTACCATAAGAAAGGATTCCACCACAGTCAGCATCGCCTTCCAGTGCTTTATTGTAAAGTGTTCCATACATCTGATTCATGTCTACGTCTGCTCCGATAGAATCAGCGAATTCTTTGAACAGATTTACCCATGCATTCAGATCTGTTGTTCCGTTATTGGAATGTACCATGGCAACCAGACTTCCGTCAGGTGTTGTAACCATGTCGATCTCTGTATGTAAGTCTTTCAGAGGTTTCTCAAGGACAACCATAGAGAAGAATGAAGTACCTGCGGAAATGTTGCTTGTACGCTGTGCTACGCTGTTTGTAGCTACCATACCTGTTCCTGCATCTCCTTCCGGAGGACAAAGCGGGATTCCGGCTTCCAGATTACCTGTAGGGTCAAGTTTCTTTGCTCCTTCTTCTGTCAGGATACCGGCTGCGTCTCCTGCTACCAGAACTTTAGGAAGAATCTCTTTTATTTTCCATGGATAGTTCTCACCTTCGATGAGTTTATCGAACTTCTGGATCATTTCTTCATCATAGTCTTTTGTATTCATGTCGATTGGGAACATTCCGGATGCATCTCCTACACCAAGAACCTTCTCACCTGTCATCTGCCAGTGGATATATCCTGCAAGTGTTGTCGTGAATGCGATATCTTTTACATCATCTTCTTTATCCAGAATGCACTGATACAGATGTGCGATACTCCATCTCAGCGGAATATTATACTGGAACAGATCTACCAGCACTTCGGAAGCTTTTCCTGTATTGCTGTTTCTCCATGTCTGGAATGGTGCAAGAAGCTTTCCTTCTTTGTCAAATGCCATATATCCGTGCATCATGGCACTGAATCCGATCGCTCCCAGTTTCTTGATCGTTACTCCGTATTCTTTCTGTACATTTTCTGCCATATCGCGGTAGCTGTCCTGAAGACCTGCCCAGATATCGTCCAGAGAGTATGTCCACAGTCCGTTCTCATAACGGTTCTCCCATGTATGGCTTCCGGATGCGATCGGATTGTGCTCCTCATCGATCAGTACTGCTTTAATTCTTGTAGAACCGAATTCGATTCCAAGATATGCTTTTCCGCTTTCAATGATCTCTTTTACACTGCTCATTGTACGCTTCCTCCTAAACATTATATTTTAAGTTTTCTTAATATCTCCATTATACTATTTTTGCAGGGAAATATCTATTTGATATCCCCTGCAAAATGAAATGTTACTGCTTATGTGATAATTTCAATTATTTCCGGAATGCAACACTGTTCCACAGGAGTTCGTTCTTGAACTGTCTGATTGTTGTATCCTTATCAATGTATACAGCTTCGATTCCCATGCATGCTGCCCAGTCACCCATCTGCTCTGCTGTTAAGTCATAAGAGAATGCTGTATGATGAGCTCCTCCTGCCAGAATCCATGCTTCTGTTCCAACCTTTAAGTTCGGCTGTGGTGTCCAGAATGCTGTTGCTACTGGAAGTTTTGGCATTGGTTTCTCTGTCTTCTTGCAGTCTACATCGTTGATGATCAGACGGAATCTGTCACCAAGGTCGATCAGAGATGTTGCGATAGCCGGACCTGTCTTAGATGTGAATACAAGTCTTGCAGGATCTTCTCTGTTACCCATGCTAAGTGGCTGCTCTTTGATGCTGATCTTGCCATCTGCGATTGTCGGGCAAACTTCCAGCATATGAGATTCCAGAACGCCTTCTTTACCTGATACAAGGTTGTATGTGTAATCTTCCATGAATGAAGTTCCCTTAGCGTCCTTCATTCCCTGAGTCATGATCTTCATAACACGAACCATAGCAGCTGTCTTCCAGTCACCTTCTGCTCCGAATCCGTATCCTTTTTCCATCAGTCTCTGCATTGCAAGTCCTGGGAGCTGTTTCAGTCCGCCAAGATCTCCGAAGTGTGTTACAACTGCCTGATAGTTATTCTCATCCAGGAATCTTTCAAATCCAAGTTCGATTCCAGCCTGTACTGCTACATGCTCACGGAATTCTTTCTCATCTCTTCCTTCAAGAAGGATGTCATATTTGTCATAGTATTCTTCTACTAATGTGTCGATATCAGCCTGAGATACTGCATTAACAGCTTCTACAACTTCATTTACAGGATAAGCATCTACTTCCCATCCGAATTTGATCTGAGCTTCTACTTTGTCGCCTTCTGTTACGGCTACGTTTCTCATGTTGTCAGCTACACGCATAACTCTGACGTGGCTGCTTTCTACAACACCTACTGCTGTACGCATCCATGATCCGATCTGTTTCTGAACGTCTTCGTCTTCCCAGTATCCTGCAACAACTTTGCGTTCCATGTTCAGACGGCTGAAGATGTGTCCGTACTCTCTGTCACCATGTGCTGCCTGGTTCTCGTTCATGAAGTCCATGTCGATTGTGTCGTATGGGATTTCACGGTTGAACTGTGTATGTAAGTGAAGTAATGGTTTTCTGTATTCCTGTAATCCTAAGATCCATGATTTTGCAGGAGAGAATGTATGCATCCATGTGATAACACCGGCACAGTTCTCGTCTGTGTTAGCTTCGTTGAATGTCTTTCTGATTACTTCGTTTGTGATCATGGTTGGTTTCCATACTACTTCATATGGAAGGTTTCCTGATTTGTTCAATGCATCTACGATAATCTTTGAATGCTCTGCTACGTGTGCAAGACACTCATCTCCATAAAGATCCTGTGATCCTGTACAGAACCAAAACTGATAATTTTTTGTTTTTAACATATTTTTTACTCCTTTTCATTCAAATTTTCTGTTTCGTCTACAGCTTCATTATGTCTCTATTATAAAAATATGGACTTGTTTTCTCAATTTCTTAACTCTGCACTTTTGGGAAAATAGTTACCTATTCCGACCTCCGTTATGATATAATCTAAGGAGAATCCAAGGAGGTATTTTATATGAATTTATCCGATTTTTGCCGCCGGATCACAGGACCCGATACACGGCTTCTTCCGGAAAACCATAAATTAGGCGCAAGACTTATCTGTCCGGAATATTCCAAGTCCGTCCAGGAAGTTAAGACTTATCCGTTACTCAGTCAGGACCGCAGCTTCTTATTATGCTGGAACTTCGATTCTCCCGGTAACCTGTATGCAACGATGATGCCGTCTCCGGAGAATTTCTGCTATCATTATTCCTATTCGGAAGGGAAATATACGCAGCTTCACACGCATGATTATCTGGAACTTTCCTATGTTGTAGAAGGAGAATTTCACCAACGGATATTGAATAAAGATGTAGTCTTTCAGAAAGGTGATCTCTGCCTGATCGACAAAAACTGTCTGCACCAGGACTGCCTGACAGACCAGTCTGGGGTCGTACTTTTTATCGGAATTGCCAACGATATGTTTACGGAGATCATGAATGAGAACAGTACCCCGCAGAAGATTCTTTCCTTCCTGCAGTCTGCATTGTTAAAGCAAAAGGATGTCCAGCAATTTCTGCATTTCCGACCATCCGACGGGGCAAGCGAATCTCTGGACGACAGTCTTTTGTTGCTTTTGAAAGAATCTTATTCGCCGGACAGCGGATCACGATACATCACAAAAGGTCTGTTATTTCGCATATTCAGGATCTTAAGTACGCAGTATGATTTTTCTCTTTCCAAAGAGCAGAAGCAGACGATGAACTGGATCGTATTCGAAGAGATTTCGGACTATATCCGGGCACATTTCAGAGATATCACCATCCAGGATCTGGTGGATGAATTCCACTATCAGGAGGATTACTTCAACCGCCTGATCAAACGAAAGACCGGACTTACCTATTCCGCTTATGTCCAGCAGATCCGGCTGGAACGTGCGGAACATCTGCTTGTGTCGACTGACAAGAGTATCGAAGAGATTGCCGATTCGGTAGGATATCATAACAAGGGATATTTCTACAAATTATTTCAGGAGAAATACGAAGAGACACCTGCAAGTTACAGACGTCATACAAGATAACGCACGCAATACAAAAAGGATTCTGCAATGCAGAATCCTTTTTTGTACATAGATTTAATTTATATATATCATATTGAGGTTTGTCAGTTTTATGTATGATCTCTAATTCTTTTTCTTCATACTTCCGATGATTGACTGTAATACAATGAAGAAGCACAGTAATGCGGAAAGTGCGATACGTACCCACCAGCTGGAAAGTGTTCCCTGTGTGGTGATAAGACTTGAGATCGTTCCTTTGATCAATACACCAAAGACTGTACCAAATGGTGTTCCTACACCACCGCTTAACAGTGTACCACCGATAACGGAAGCTGAGATCGCATCCATTTCAAGACCTTTGGCCTGCTCTACGAATCCGGAACAGCTGTTTAAGCAGAAGAGGAATCCGCCGCATCCTGCAAGCAGTCCGTCCAGAACGTATGCTTTGAATTTTGTTTTCTTTACATTTAATCCCATCATCATAGCACTCTGTGCATTTCCACCGATGGCATATACTTCACGACCGAATTTTGTATATTTCATGATGATCGCAATGACAATAAAGATCAGTATTGCGATGATAACAGTCGGATATATGTATGCCGGGATGAATTTTCCACGACGGCTGTATGATCCGATTGGGAGATAAATCTTATAATTAGCCCATGCAAGGAATGTCTTATTTTTGATAGAAATCATATCAGTACTGATGATTGATGTCATACCACGTCCAAAGAACATACCTGCAAGTGATACGATGAATGGCTGGATTTCAAGATAAGATACCAGGAATCCCTGAACGATACCAAAAAGGAGTCCGATCAGAAGTGCGATGGCAACTGCCATGTAAGCACTCATTCCTTTCTTTTCCATATCGTATGCACACAGCATACATACCAACGCTGTTACGGAACCAACAGAGATATCGATACCGCCTGTGATCATTACGATTGTCTGTCCCATTGCGATGACTAGAAGTCCCGCATTGGAAATGAACAGGTTCAGGAACATCTGTGGTTTTGCGAATCCTTTATCAGCAAATATTACCATACCTGCTGCATACATTACGATGAACAAAAGAACAGTTACCATAAGAAGGAAACTATTTCCGTTAATTTTCATTCCCGGTTTGTTTAATGATTTCTTTTTCATTAGTTATTTCCTCCTTCCACTGCTTTATTTGCACGTTTCATTTTCTGGCTTGTCATAAATTTCTGGAATACAGGGCTCTGTAAAGTAACGATGATAATAACTACGATTGCCTTGTAAACCGGCAGCTGGTCAGCTGATACATTCATTGCATATAAAGTTGTTGTAAGTGCCTGAATCGTATATGCTCCGATTACAGATCCCATTAAGCTGAATTTACCACCGCCAAGAGCGTTACCACCAAGAGCAACTGCCAGGATGGCGTCCATTTCAAGGTTCAGACCAATGTTGTTGGCATCTGCGGAATAGATTCGGCTGGAGGCTACGATTCCTGCAATACCTGCCAGTACACCACAGATTACATATGTAAGAAACTTAATCATTGTTGAATTAAGACCTACCAATCTGGATGCTGTACCGTTGATACCTACACTTTCGATGTAAAGACCAAGTGCTGTTTTCTTTAATACAAGATATGTGATCACTACAACAATAATAGCAATAAAGATTGGTGTCGGAACCGGGCATTTTCCGATATATCCACCGTATACTTTATAAGAGCCTACACGGATATATGTAATCTGTCCGTCTGTGATCAGCTGTGCAATACCACGACCTGCTGTATACAGGATCAAGGTAGCTACCATCGGCTGGATGTTCAGCTTTGCTACAAGGAAACCATTGAATGCTCCACATAATGCAGATGCTGCAAGTGCTGCTAACATAGCAACGATAATTGGTGCTGCAAGTGAGTTAACAGATACCTCTCCACCTGAAAGGATCTGGCAGCATACAGCTGCTGCAACCGCCATAACTGCACCAACACTGATGTCCTGTCCACCGGATGCTGCTGTAACCAGCGTCATACCTACGGCAAGGATTACTAATTCTGATGCACGGTTAATAACGTCTACGATATATCCGTACAAAACTCCGTTGTTAATTGATACTTTGAAGAAGCCCGGAGTAGTGATTACGTTAACCAAAAGTACAGCTATGAGGCACACGATTGGCAGAAACAGTCTCATAGATGTAAGCTTTTTCCATCCTGACTTTGTATTACTCATTATCTCCACCTCCTGCGATTGCTTTCATAATGCCTTCCTGAGACAGTTCGTTTCCACTGATCTCTCCGACTTTCTTTCCGTCTCTTAATACACCCATTCTTGAGCATGTACGGAGCATTTCTTCTACTTCTGAAGAAATGAATGTAACTGCCATTCCCTGATCCGCAAGATCAAGAACCAGTTTCTGGATCTCTGTCTTTGTTCCGATATCAATACCACGTGTCGGCTCATCAAGAATCAGATAATCCGGATTTGTAAGCAGCCATCTTCCGATGATTACTTTCTGCTGGTTACCACCTGAAAGACTCTTAATCGGAGTTTCACGGCTTGCTGTCTTAATCTGCAGCATTTCGATATATTTATCTGCTGCTTCTTCCATTTCTTTCTTACTCAATGGATGGAACATACCTCTTTTTGCCTGTAAAGCAATAATGATATTCTCTCTTACTGACAGGTCAGCAATAATTCCATCTTTCTTACGGTCTTCCGGAAGATATGCCATACCAAGTTTCATGGCATCCAGTGGAGAATTGAT
>OGOV01003359.1_pt1 | contig 10752 bp, 6 predicted proteins | sample 1552711 | NCBI WGS metagenome assembly OGOV01 (sample SAMEA2580216, study PRJEB22360) | human gut metagenome | biome: human gut; feature: human-associated habitat; material: faeces | place: Denmark | collected 2008/2010 | reverse complement strand
GCCGATAAGCCGACATATTCATCAAGGTTTATTGAAATGCAGTTCGAAAAATCGAGGTCGCTATCGCATAATTCCTGATAAGTCGTTTCAGGCGTGCCACCAGTTGCCAGGCCAAAAACGGTTGCTCCTTCGTCAAGTTTTTCCTTAAAAATTTCAAACGCTTTCTTTCCGCCTTCTGCTGCATTTTTAACAATAATAACTTTCATTTTGAATTCCTCCTCGAAAAAAAATGTCACGTCCTTATTGGTATAGACCAATTATATACCATAACTCCGAAACTTGCAACAGTTTTCATAACATCTTCAAAAATTGCACTCTCATCGCAAAGAAAACGGTTAATCACACTTTGTTTTCCGTAACGCGGAACGTAAAAAAGAACCGAGCAAAACTCGGTCCTTTCAAGGAAGTATTATATGGAAATCATCTTTAGAATTGATCAATCAACAACTGGCGAATCTCTTCCAAGCTTGGTTGGCGAGGGTTTGCCGTCGTGCATTGATCGTTGTAAACCAAATCGCACAATTTGTCCAAAGCGCCGTCAAAGGCTTCTTTAGTAACCCCGTTTGCCGAAAGCTTAGGATTTACGTCAACGGCCTTCATCAGTTCTTCAATCTTGTTGCACAATGCTTCGACCAAATCAGCATCTGTTCTGCCTTTCAATCCAAGCGCACGCGCGATGTCTGCATAATCCTTTTGAGCACGATAAACTTCGTAGCGTGGGAACGGTGTTCTCTTGACCTTGCCAGATGCACCGTTGAAGCGAATCACGTGCTGCATCGCAATCGAAATCGCAAGGCCGTGAGGAAGTCCGAATTCACCGCCAGTCTTGTGAGCAAGCGAGTGATTGATGCCAAGGAAAGCATTTGCGAAGGCCATGCCGCCAAGAGTAGCCGCATAGTGCATGTTTTCGCGAGCAGTTTCGCCTTCAAGCGTAGGATTCTTAGGGTCATAATTGTAGGATTTTTCAAGGTTTTCAAATACGAGCTTGATTGCCTGAAGCGACCATGGGCGCGTGAAGTCTGAAGCCATTACGGAAACGTATGACTCAAGCGCATGTGACAGCGTATCGAGACCCGACCATGCAACTGTTCTCTTCGGAACCGTCATGACAAATTCAGGGTCGACGATCGCAACCTGAGGCGTCATTTCGTAGTCGGTCAACGGATACTTAACGTGCGTGTTGTCATCCGTAATAACCGCATACGGCGTAACTTCGGAACCGGTACCTGAAGTTGTCGGGATGCAGAAAAGTTTCGTGTGCGTGCCGTGATGGAACTTGACGATCCTCTTGCGGATATCAACGAATTTTTGCTGCAGACGAGTGAACAGTTCGCTGACTTTTTCGTAGCTTTCAAGGAAGCCAGGTTCTTGTTCAAGAGAGTATTCATAGATGTAGCGCGCAATCTTGGCAGCATCCATTGCGGAACCGCCACCGATGGCAATAACGGTATCCGGTTGGAATTCTTCCATCTGGCGTGCGATTTCCATCGTCTGTCCCAACGTCGGATCAGGATGAACAGTTCCGTAAAGGGATGTCTTTACCGGATTTTCGCGTGCTTCAAGCTCATCGTAAACCTTGTCAACGAAGCCGAATTTAACCATTCCAGGATCGGCAACGATCATTGCGCGATCAATGTGCTCCGTTTCGTCCGTCAAGTATGACAAGGCATTCTTTTCGTAGTAGATTTTTTCTGGTAAACGAACCCATTGAGGACGATTGCGACGTTTTGCGACCGTCTTGACATTCAACAGGTCTGAAGTTGATAAGTTGTGTGACAATGAATTCTTCCCCCATGAACCGGTTCCAAGCGTCAAGGATGGACGTAACGCATCCGTATAGATGTCGCCGATGCCACCGATTGAATCCGGTTGATTTACCAAGATGCGAGCAGCCTTTGTCTTGTCGGCAAATTCGTTTAAGAACGGATCTGCCTGAGAACCAATCTGAATGGCCGCATTGTGACCAGCGCCTTGATAGTCGAGCAGTGCGGCAACGATCTTGATGCCGTCTTCTCTGTCTTTTGCCTTATAAACCGAAAGGAGCGGAGAAAGCTTTTCTGATGAGAGCTTTTCGCCGATGTTCTTCGGATCGAGTTCGAACATGATGACGTCTTTTCCTTCAGGCAAATCAATGCCGGCATTTTCGGCAATCCAACGAGCCGGTTTGCCGGCAACCGGTCCGTTTACGCCGTGCCTGTCATTGAAGACGAAATCAGCCAGCTTTTCGTAGTCTTTTTTAGGAAGCAAGTATGCGCCCTTTTCTTCCATCTTCTTCATCCAATCCTTGTAAACAGGTGCTTCGATGACAACCGAATTTTCGGTTGCGCAAATCATCCCGTTGTCGAAACGCTTGGACAAAAGCAGGTCTTCAACCGCACGGTCAAGGTGTGCCGTATGATCAACGAAGACTGCACCATTGCCGGCACCAACGCCCATTGACGGGTTGCCCGACTTGAGTGCGGCATTGACCATTCCTGGACCGCCCGTTGCAAGAATCGATGCAATCTTTCTGTTTTGAATCAGCGCCGTCGTATTTTCAATTGACGGAGTTTCAACCCATTGAATGATGTTTTTCGGAGCTCCGGCTGCAACGGCTGCTTCATAAACGATTTGTGCAGCATGAACGGAGCATTTTTGAGCTTGCGGATGGAAAGCAAAGACAATCGCATTTCTCGTCTTAAGCGCCATCAGAGATTTGAACATTGCCGTCGAAGTCGGATTCGTCGTCGGGACGATGCCGGCTAAAACGCCAAGCGGTGCGGCAATTTGAACTTCGCCTTTGATCTTGTCTTCAGCGATGATTCCAACGGTTTTTTCATCCTTGATTGCGTTATAGATGTTTTCGGTTGCAAAACGATTCTTGGTATCCTTATCTTCAACGACGCCGCGATTTGTTTCCTCAACCGCTTCATGAGCAAGCATCAAAGCCGCCTCAGAACCAGCAAGCGCGGCTGCAGCAACGATTTTGTCAACTTGATCCTGCGTAAAATGCGCATATTCGCTTTCAGCTGCTGCTGCTTTATCAACGAGGGTATCGGTATACTTGCGAGCAGCTTCCATTCGTGCTGCTTTTTCTTCTTCAGTCAAAACTTTTTTCTTTGGCTTCGTAGCTTCTTTTTCCATTTATAATACCTCCCAAAAATCACTGGTTACACTTTCAGCATGCATGCAAGATTTTCATAATGTGAAAAACTTCACTAATTATAATATATCTTTATGAGAGCGATTTCAAGTGCTTTTGGCAACTTTTTACAATTTTTTTACCGGAGCTTTTTGGCATAATCTCAACACCTTAGATTATATAAGCATTTTTAAATGTTATTTATATTGATTGTAATCGTGAAAAAACTTTGATCAATCACATTCCAATTGTGCAAAATTCACAAAAAAGCAGAAAAAATGAATACTGTATTTGCCATAAAATTTATGCTAATATTAAACTACCAAAAAGGAAGGGGCGGAGAAAAAATGATTATCTCTGATTTTTTAAACATGTTGTTGTCAGGCGGGCTGACCATCTTTGTTATCGTCATCATTCTTGCAATTCTGATTGCTTCATATAAGAAAGCCAGTCCAAATGAAGTCTTGATCATCACCGGCGGATGTCTCGGAAAAAAAGGACCTTACTTGATTGAAGATCCCGAAACGCATACGCGCGTCAAAGTCGTCAAGGGCGGGGGCGCCTTTGTCATTCCGTTCATTCAGCAGGCCGAATTTCAAACGCTCGACACGTTCAACGTCGACGTTTCGGTTGAAGACATCATGACGATCGATGCCGTTCCGGTCGATGCATCCGCCAACGCCTTGCTTCGCGTCGGTTCAACGCCGGAACTGATCGCCAAAGCCGCTGAAAAAACGCTCGGCTTGAGCGAAGAAGAACGTCAAAGCCAAATGATCGAAGTCGTTCGCGGCGGCGTTCGCGAAGTTTTGTCGGGACTGACGCCAAAGCAAGCAAATGATCGTGCCGAATTCCAGAATCAGGTCAGACAAAGCATCGAAGAAACTTTTGCCAACCTCGGGCTTGAAATCACGGCACTTCAAATTACGAAAATCAGCGACAAAAACGGCTATTACGAATCTTTGAGCGCCAAGGAAATTGCCGATAAGCGCTCCTATGCGCGCCAAGCCAAGGCCGAAGCCGAAAAAGAAGCACAGCTTGTCGAAGTCAAAAACAAGCAGGAAGCACAGGAAGCACAGCTTCAGTCAAAACGCTATATTTCAGACAAGACCAAGGAAACCGACGTGGCAATCGCCCAAAACGATGCCCAGGTTCAAACCGAAAAAGCCAAGGCAGAGCAGGCTTACGCAATTGAAAAGGCCATCCAGGAGCAGACGCTTAAGGAAAAGGAGATCGTCGTTCGCGAAAACGAGTTGAAATCAACCGTAATCGCACAGCAGAATGCTGAAGCACAGGCAGTCCAGATCAAAGCAGAAGCAGATGCCAATGCTTTGCGCATCAAGGCTCAGGCTGACAAGGACGCACAAAATCTCAGCACCGATGCCAACGCCTATTCAATTCGCGAACAAGGTCAGGCCAGCGCTGACAAGATTCAGGTCGAAGGTCAGGCAAATGCCAAAGCGCAGGAAGCCATCGCCAAAGCACTTGAACAAAACGGACAGGTTGCTCTTGCCATGGCAATCATCGATAAGCTTCCGGAAATTTCCGCATCCTATGCGCAAGCAGTCGCCAGCATCGATCAGCTGACCGTTTTCGACGGTGCTGCCGGAGTTTCAGGCCAAACCAACGAAGGCTTGGCCCAATCCTTGGCATTCATCAAGGACGCGACCGGCATCGACGTGGCCGAAATCGTCAACAAACGTGCTGATGGAACGACGACTTTGAATCGTCCGGTTCCCGTTGAAGAAGATAAATAACAACAATCAGCGAGAGGCTTGGAAAAACTATGCCTCAAATTGAAAAACCGGATCAGATTTGCAATCAATCGCAAATCTGATCCAGTTTTTTATATGCACGACAATCGCCTTCCATAATGGAAACATCTGAAAAGAGTCCGGCGGCAAAATTGAATGAGAACTTGGCGCGCTGATTTAGCGGACTCTGCATTTGGCAAAATCAGAACGTCTATGCAAGCTTAAGAACAATTCCCATTTTTGGTTTGAGCCACGGTTTTCCCATCCTCGAAACCTTTCGAATTCAATCGTGTCAAATGCCCATAAAAAAAACGGGCACTTTAATGCGTCCGTTTCACTGGTTCAAAATGTGCAAGTCAAAGACTCGCTTCGATATAATGGCAGAGGGTCTGTTGACCTTCGTATGAAAAAGAAATTTCGTTCCGATTTTTCAGAACGTTTTCATTATATAATCTGATATTTGAAATAACAAGCTGTTAACGATAACAAGTTCGAATTGATGTACCCACTTTACAAATTAGTACCAATATATTAAAATGTCATATAAAGAAAACGTTTACTCAAAATTAACGGAGGTATTTCCATGAAAAAAACAGCAGATGACGTTAAAAAAGAACAGAGCCTGAGCTTTATGTACTTCAATCGTTTCCTGATGCTGCGATACTTCACGGCATTCATGTTCTTTACAAATCTCTACTGGTTCGGAATGGCCCTGACATGCAAAAGCTGGTCAGCAGTCCTGCCGTTTTTGCTGATGATTGGCGGAATTGCCGTAACACTGGAACTGACTTCCAAGCTTCATACCAAAAAGAGTACGGTTCCAGTCAGCAAAGGTTATTACATTGCACAGATTTCGGTCAACCTTGCAATCATCCTGATTTCGATGACGCCGGCATATTCTTTGTTCCTTCCGTTCTTGAACGGTAAGGGTCAGTTTTACGTCGTCGGAATTGCCTTGATTGGAATTCTGATGTCCGTCATGGTGCTTTTGAAGATCAAAAAAATCACCAACGACCAGGACCGCCAGTTCAAAGTCATCAAAATGTTTGAGAAAACAAATTAGGCAAAATTTGAAAAAAGCAGGACAGAATGCGTTTTGAGCACTTCCGCCCTGCTTTTTATTTTCCTTGTTAAATTGTCAGCTAACACTGTATTTTACAAATTTACATTTTTCAAACTTTAAATTGATTCTAAAAAATCTAATGTATTTGCATATTTTCAACTAAACAAATTGTATATACTTATTTTCATAAAATATATTGGTACAATTTCTTGTTGAAAGCCCTTTACAAAATGATCCCAACCGATTATACTAGAAAATGTAAATAAGGGAAGCGCTTACCAATTACAATCATCAATCATTCACTGCATCCGCAGTTCGTCTGTACATATCAAACTGCAATTATTCATTCGTACATGAAATGCGGATGCCGGACCTAAGGAGGTCTTTATTATGGCTGAAAAAGAAAGCAACTTCACAGGCTGGCTTAATGAGAAGATTCTTCCAACAGTCGGCAAATTCGCCAATACACGTTTTGTCCGCGCCGTCATGGGTGCCGGCTACAGCATCATCGCCTTCACGATCGTCGGATCGATGTTCCTCATCCTGAGCGTTCTCACTCAGGTCATCACGTTCCCGTCTTTCGTTGATTTTTACAACAGCACGCTTGGGCGTTTCAATAATCTCTTTACCGTTATCTATAATGCTACGATGGGAATCATCGCCCTCTTCTTTACGGGATCTTTTGCTTACAACTATACGAAAATCTATCAACAAGAAGAAAACCTTGATCTTTCACCGTTGAACGGTGCCTTTCTTTCATTTTTCGCATTGTTCATCACCGTTCCGCAGCTTGTTTGGAAAAACGGCTCTGCACAATTTTTGACAGACGCGAAAAATGCCGTTTACTCCGGCTATGCGATCAGTGGCTCCGGTCTTTCGCGCATTGGTGCAACCGGCATTTTCACAGGTCTCATCATCGGCACCTTGGCAATTCAGATCTACCGTCTCTGCATAAAAAAGGGCTGGTCAATCAAGATGCCAAACTCTGTTCCAAAGGGCGTTTCGGATTCATTCACGTCGCTTATTCCATGTTTCATAATCGCAGTCGTCGTTTTGCTCATCGATGCCGTTTTGATTATGTGCCATACTGACATCTTCAACCTGCTTTACATTCCGTTCTCATTCGTATCAGGATTGGTCGATTCATGGTGGGGCATTTTGATCATCGTCTTCTTGATTCATTTCCTTTGGTTCTTCGGTATCCACGGCGCAACAATCATTACGAGCTTCACGAACGCATTCGTTTTGGCAAACATGGCTTCAAATGTTTCCGGTAGTTTCCATGTCTTTGCCGGTGACTTCATCAACTCTTTCATCACGATCGGTGGTTCAGGTGCTACGCTTGGTGCAGTTTTGTACATGGCTTTCATGTCCAAGTCTCACCAACTGCGTGAACTCGGCAAAGTGGCAGTCGTTCCTGGCATTTTCAACATCAACGAGCCTTTGCTCTTCGGTTTGCCGATCGTCTACAATATTAATTTGGTCGTTCCGTTCGTTTTGGCACCAATGGCAAGTGCCATGGTTAAAGAGGGTGTACCATTTACTGGATTCTTATATGGTGGATTGATGTTGACAGAAAAAGGTATTAAAACAATTGAATTCAATGCGCGCTTTGGAGATCCAGAAGCCGAAGTTATTTTGCCTCGTTTAGAAAGTGATTTTGTCCAAGCTATTTTAGATTTAATGGATAATAAACCAGTTGAACTAAAATGGACAGATAAAGTCAGCCACGGTGTTGTTTTAGCAAGTACAAACTATCCTGCAAGCTCTACAAAAGGATCTTTGATTACAGGTGTTGACGATGTAGATGGATTGGTTTTCCACATGGGAACAAAAATGACAGATGAAGGATTGGTAACAGATGGAGGCCGTGTTTTAATGGTCGTTACTCTAGAAGATGACTTACAGACTGCATTTGATCATACATATAAAGAATTAGATAAGATTCAATGTAAAGATTTATTTCACAGAAACGATATTGGAAAGAAGGATATGTAAAATGGCTAAAACAGATTTAGAAATTGCACAAGAATGTGTCATGGAACCCATTGAAAAGGTTGCCGCAAAAATTGGAATTCCTGCAGATAGCTTGGAACATTATGGAAAATATAAAGCTAAATTGTCTTTTGATTATTTAAAATCCATTGAAAATAATCCTCATGGAAAATTAGTCTTAGTCACAGCTATTAATCCTACTAAGGCTGGAGAAGGAAAGAGTACGACAACAGTTGGTTTAGGGGATGCCTTAAATCGTTTAGGTAAGAAAACGATGATGGCTTTACGTGAACCTAGTTTAGGTCCAGTATTTGGATTAAAAGGTGGAGCTACAGGTGGTGGCTATGCCCAAGTTGTACCAATGGAAGATATCAACCTTCACTTTACTGGAGATATGCATGCGATTACAACAGCTAATAACTTAGTTAGTGCATGTTTAGATAATGTGATTCATCAGGGAAATGAATTGAATATTGATCCTGAAAAAGTAACATTTAAACGTTGTTTAGATATGAATGATCGTACTTTGCGTAATATTACAATTGGTTGTGGTGCAAAAGCTAATGGAGTTGAACGTAAAGACGGATTTAATATTACTGTCGCAAGTGAAATCATGGCAGCTTTATGTTTGGCAGATGATTTAATGGATTTAAAGAAAAGATTTGGAAAAATGCTTGTGGCATATACTTATGATGATAAGCCTGTATATGTACATGATTTGGGCATTGAAGGCGCATTGGCTATGGTTATGAAAGATGCTGTATTGCCTAATGTTGTTCAAACACTTGAACACAATCCAGTATTGATTCATGGTGGTCCATTTGCGAATATTGCGCATGGATGTAACTCTGTTATTGCCACAAAAGCATGTCTAGAACTTGCAGATTATACAGTTACAGAAGCTGGATTTGGTGCAGATCTAGGTGCTGAAAAATTCTTGGATATCAAGTGTCGATTGGCAAATCTTAAACCGAATGCGGTTGTGATTGTTGCGACAATTCGTGCCTTAAAACAACATGGTGGAATTGCGTTAGAAGATTTAAAAGAAGAAAATGTAGAGGCTATGCTTGCAGGATGTGAAAACTTAGCAAAACACATTGATACCGTACAACAATTTGGTTTACCATACATTGTTGCGATCAATGAATTTGCGACAGATACACCGGCTGAAGTAGCTGCATTGGAAAAATGGTGTGAAGAAAACAACCACCCAATGTCATTATCTCAAGTATGGGCAAAAGGTGGAGAAGGTGCTATTGATTTAGCCAACAAAGTCGTTGCGTTATGTGATCAAGAAAATAACTATGCTCCTTTATATGATTTAGATAAGACTATTGAAGAGAAAATAGAAACCATTGCCAAGAAAGTATATGGTGCAGATGGTGTTGATTTTACAGAAGAAGCACAAGCACAAATTGCGAAGTTCAATGAATTAGGATGGGATAAATTACCAATTTGTATGGCTAAAACACAAATGTCATTATCAGATGATGGTAAAGTAATGGGTCGTCCTACAGGATTTAGAATTACGGTTCGTGAATTACGCCCAAGTTTAGGTGCTGGCTTCATTGTTGCTCTAACAGGTAAAGTGTTAACGATGCCAGGACTTCCAAAACATCCAAGTGCATTAGACATGGATGTGGATGAAGATGGTAAAATCGTAGGATTGTTCTAATGTCAAAGGCTGGATGAAAATTCCAGTCTTTTTTTCTTTGTATTAAAAAAGCTCAGACAACTAAATGTTGTTTGAGCAATTTAAATTTATTGTCTTCGAATATCTACATCAAGAGTTTTATTTGTTGCGTCATAATGTATATTGACTGATATATTATCACTGTTAACGCCTAAAAATGTTTCTTCTGGAGAATTTGGATCAATGGAATCAAAACCTTTTTCCTTAATTTTCTTTATGTAGTCAAAATACTCATTTTTTTCTACTTCATAATAATGAATGGCATACTTATTCTTTTTGTTGAAAACCGTTCTTGAAATAGAATCTGTTTTTGGCAATAATGAGTTTAATTCACTTACTGGAGAAGATAGATTTTTCTTTTCTTCTTTAGCATCTTCTTGGATCAAACGATTGTATTCTTTTTCTTTTGCTTCTTTTATTGTCATAGATTCATAGTCTGGATTATTGGCCAAGTCTTTTTCGTTACCATTTTCATCAATGACTGTAGATGCGTTTGTGAAGCCACCTTTTTTATTATAGAAAACCTCATCTGAATCATTGAATCCTTCAAATTCTTCAGTTAGATAGTTATTCACATCAGTAGCTAGTAAAGCATAATATTTAGCTTTTTTTGCCTGAATGGCACCTGAATCTTGATCACTATCATAATATTTTCCATTCACTTCTTTTGTTCCATGTATATATTCTCCATTTGGCAAACGAATAATTGTATCTGAATCACTATATGAAGAGAATGAATCATAAGTTACATTATCCTTTAGAATATGCTCCTTAATATTATTTGTGTTTGTGATGGTAGGTGTAGAAGAGCATCCAGTCATTAAAAGTAAACTTGTGATTGCGATAGCTAATTTTTTCATAGTTAAGTGCCTGCCTTTCTAATTTAAGTATACTATATTATTTTAGTTATTGCCCAGATATGTATAAGAGGCAAAAATAATGAATAACATCTTGTTTAGATTTGAAAAAATGACAGATGCAAGTTTTAAAGTATTGTACACAGTAGAAACGGATGATTTAAAATCATTTGCAGGAATTTCAGGTTCTGTTTCAATGACATTAGAATTAAATGTTTTTATCTCAAAAGAATTACAAGGATCTCTAGTTGTGGATGCTACAAAAGTATTAG
>OGOV01003356.1_pt1 | contig 10759 bp, 13 predicted proteins | sample 1552711 | NCBI WGS metagenome assembly OGOV01 (sample SAMEA2580216, study PRJEB22360) | human gut metagenome | biome: human gut; feature: human-associated habitat; material: faeces | place: Denmark | collected 2008/2010 | reverse complement strand
CTCTCTGACCGTTGGCAGCATGGTACTCTTTCCGTTCAACACGCTATTTTGACTTCTATCAATATAGCAGGCATCTTCGCCGGTGTCAAGTCCCGGCGGGCGGTTGGCGAGATCAGATCTTCACCAGCTCGTATTCCCGGCTGCCCAGACCAATTTTCTCGCTGTGGATCAGTGCGGCTTCCCAGTCGGTGTCCGGATGAGCGGCCTTGAAGTAATCTTCGTACTTGCAGGCCTCGCCGCTGCCGATGACGGAGTTGGGCATCTTGGGCTGAGCCAACACCGCGTCGATGCAGGCCTGATCCAGGGCCACAGGGTCCAGAGAGGCGAACATGCCCACATTGGGGACAATGGGCACATCGTTTTCGCCGTGGCAGTCGCAGTTGGGGGACACATCCATCACCAGGGACACATGGAAGCAGGGACGGCCGTCCACCACTGCCTTGGTGTACTCGGCGATCTTGTAATTCAGGATGGAGGGGGCCTCGTCATACATGCACTGGATGGCGTCCTTGGGGCAGACCGCCAGACACCGGGCGCAGCCCACGCATTTGTCGGTGTCGATGGTGGCCTTGTTGTCGGGGCCGAAGGTAGGCGCGCCGTGGGCGCAGATCTTGGCGCAGGCGTGGCAACCTACGCACAGCTTCTGCTTGACGAAGGGCTTGCCGGAGTTGTGCTGTTCCATCTTGCCCGCACGGGAGCCGCAGCCCATGCCGATGTTCTTGATGGCTCCGCCGAAGCCGGTCGCTTCGTGGCCCTTGAAGTGGGTCAGGCTGATGAAGATGTCGGCATCCATAATGGCGCGGCCGATCTTGGCGGTCTTGCAGTATTCGCCGTTGGGCACGGGCACCTCAAGCTCATCGGTACCGCGCAGGCCATCGCCAATGATGATCTGGCAGCCGGTGGTCATGGGCCAGAAGCCGTTTTCCTGCGCGCAGCTCAGGTGCTCCAGCGCGTTCTTACGGCTGCCCGGGTACAGCGTGTTGCAGTCGGTCAGGAAGGGCTGGCCCCCCTGCTCCTTGCACAGGTCTGCCACTACCTTGGCGTAGTTCGGGCGCAGGAAAGCCAGGTTGCCCAGCTCACCAAAGTGCATCTTGATGGCCACGAACTTGCCGTCCATATCAATGCTCTTGATGCCCGCCGCAATGCACAGGCGGCGCAGCTTTTCGGTCAGGCTGGTGCCCACAGGACACCGGAAGTCGGTGTAATATACAGTCGATGCTTCCATAGGGATCTCCTCCGTTTTTGACAATTTCAGGCGCGGCACTTTCCCGCCGCCGGGTTCTCTCTTTATGACTCCAGTATAACACAAGGCCGGGGCCGGTGCAATTGCCCCAGGGCGCAAAAAAGCCGCCCGGGCGGGCGGCTGTGGGGTTGGGATCAACAGGCTTCATCCCCAAAGAACGGCTTTACTGTATTCAGGTTCTCACCATTGCGGCGGGCCTTCCCCTGCTCGTAGGCCACTCGGGTGGCTTCTTCCACAAACGCTTTGACCTCAGGGGATGCAGAAGACCACGTAACATTGAATTGTCGGCATATTTTGTAAAAGGTTCGGTAAAACTCCTCCCGTTCCGGATCTCTCTCAAAATATTCCCGTGCTGTCATCTTACAAACACCTCACTTCAAGTACATAACAAATACTTTCATTGCAGCTTCACCGGAAAGCTCATAGCGTGGAGCTCCACCAAAACTCGGAAGAGGACTTGCACCATAATTCTGCACATAGTGCTCTGCCAGCTCCGGAACCTTTGCTTCAAAGGTAACCGTTCCACCGCACGCATGGTCAATAGACAGCTTGATACCGTAGGCAATCAGGACCCGCCCTATTCCATGGTATTTTCTGGCCTGTCCAACAATTGTCGGATTGCTCTGCGGCTGGCTCTCAATATAAGTGATGTGAACCATTACATCATTTTCCAATATTTCATACGCAGCCAGAGCAACCAGTTCCCCATCTGCGGTTTTCAGCGCATATTTTTCAAAGGAATTACTCTGAATATACTCCGACATCCAGCTTGTCTGCCAGTGTGGCTCTTTTTCCGTTTGTGCCGCATCCGTTTTTTCATCCGCGTGATTTTTACGCCAATTTTCTGGTTATCACCGGCATCTACAATGAACGGAACAAATCTTGCCATAAGCGCCTTTCCTCCGAATCCCCTTCCGAACTGACAATATTATTATACTCGTTCATGTGCATTTTTTCAACAATGGCGCAAAAAAGCCGCCCGGACGGGCGGCTGGGGGGTTCGGGAGCGATTTACGCAATGGCGGTGATGGCGGCCACAGCCAGGACGATCAGGCCCAGCACGATGCGATAAAGGCCGAAGAACTTGAAGTTATGGCGCTTGACGTAATCCATCAGGAAGCGGATGGCGGCAAGGCTGACCACAAAGGCGACCACGCAGCCCACCACGAGGACAGCGATCTCGGTGCCGGTCATCGCAGCGCCGGAGAGGACAAACTTGACCACCTTGAGCAGGGATGCGCCCGCCATGACCGGAATGGCCAGATAGAAGGTGAACTCTGCCACACAGGCGCGGGACAGGCCCAGCAGCAGGCCGCCCACGATGGTGGCACCGGAGCGGGAGGTGCCGGGGATGATGGCCAGCATCTGCCACACGCCAACGATGAAGGCCTCGCGGTAGGTGATCTGTTCCAGCCGGGTGACATGCGGGGCGGTGCGGCGGTTCTCCACAAGGATGAAGAGGACACCGTACAGGATCAGCATGGCGGCGACCGTGATGTAATTGTAAAAGCGGGTCTCAAACCAGTCGTCCAGCGGGCTGATGATGAGCACCGGGATGGTGGCGGCCACCACCTTGAACCAGAGCTGCCAGACGGCAGGTTTGGAGCAGACACGGCCATGGCGCAGGCCGAAGGGCCAGAGCTTATTCCAGAACAGCACCACCACAGCCAGAATGGCACCCAGCTGGATGACCACGCGGAACATGGACATGAATTCCTCGCTGGCGTTGAACTTGACCACCTGCTCCACCAGGATCATGTGACCGGTGGACGAGATGGGCAGCCACTCGGTGATGCCCTCCACAATGCCCATCAGGATGGCTTTCAGTATTTCAAGAAACATGGGTTCTCCTCCCTGCAAAGCGGCACAGGCGCTCTGCACACATTCAGATTGGGTTCGCTTTCCAGTATATCATATTCTGAGAGCCTGCGCACGAAAAATCACAAATTTTATACAGGAGCACTGTCTGCTTTTTCTGTATTTATCTGCCGCGGGAAATATGCTATACTGGACACAACGTTTTTCCCTGTGTTTCCTTCTGACGCGGAATGCCGGGCCAGATAAAAACAGATTTTGAACAATGAGGTGACATCCATGAATATTCTGGTGATCGGCTGCGACCAGGTGGGCGCGGCACTGGTACGGGATCTGGAACGCATCGGCCATGATATTTCCCTGATCGAAAAGGACCCCGAGCAGCTCAAGCGGCTGGACAGTTTTGATGATTATTCCTTTGGCGGCACGGCCCTTGTGGGCGACCCCACCGATCCCGACATCCTCAAGCAGGGCGGCGTGGAGAACTGCGACGCGGTGGCCGCTGTGAGCGAGGATGACTCCGTGAACCTGATGGCTGCACAGATCGCAAAGAACATCTTCCGGCGCGAAAAGGTCATCTGCCGCGTCTCTGACCCGCATTTGCAGGTGCTCTACCACAAGACCTACGAGCTGGACACGATCTGCCCCACCATCCTGACAGAACAGGCCGTGTTCCGTGCGCTGGCGAAGTGAGGAGTAAAACCTCTCAGTCTCGCACCCGCTCGACAGCTCCCCTAGTAGGGGAGCCCTTGGCAAATGCGTAAAGCTTTACCTGACTGCCAAGGCCTCTCCTACTAGGAGAGGTGGCAATGCGAAGCATTGACGGAGAGGTTTAGCTCAGGAGAAGTTTTACCCAAAGTAATACGAGGTATCAATATGAAAGTTTGTATTGCAGGCGGCGGGCGTGTTGGGCGGTATCTGGCCCAGAGCCTGCTGACGAACCACCATTCGGTGGTCATCATTGAACCCATCGAGGCCCAGTGCCGGATGCTGGCAGATTCGCTGGACATCCCCGTGATCTGCGGCGATTCCATCAGCGTGGACACCCTGCGCACCGCCGATGTTGGCAGCTGCAACGCCTTTGTGGCCGTGACCGGCTCGGACGAGGACAACCTCGTGGCCTGTCAGATCGCCAAGCGGGAGTTCGGCGTGGACCGCACCGTGGCCCGGGCCTCCAACCCCAAGAACCGGGAGCTGCTGCACACCTTAGGCGTGGACACCGTGGTCTGCGGCACCGACAACCTGAGCCACATTCTGGAGCGAGAGATCGAGACGGATACCATCCGCCAGCTGCTCAGCCTGGGCGGCGGCACAGCCAGCTTGAACGAGATCCTGCTGCCTGAGAACTTCAAGTTTGCGGGCAAGGCCATCATGGATGTGCCCATTCCCGGCGATGCCATTCTGGTCAGCATCACCCGCGACACCGAGTTCATCATCCCCCACGGCAACACCGTTCTGCTGCCCTGGGACCGCATCCTGGTGCTGACGCAGGACGATACCCTGCACCTGCTGACCGATGCCTGGGAGCTGAACAGCAAGTGACGGAGCGGGAGCTGCGCCGCACGGCGCTCATCATCCCGCCCCGGGGCCGGGCTGTGCTCTGCTGCTGGGCCGCCATCCCGGGCCTGTTGGCGGCTCCCTTTGTGTTCTGGCAGAGCCTGCCCGCCGGGGTGGTGTTCTGCCTGCTCTGGGCCGCACTGGTGGCGGTGGTGTACCAGCGCGCCTGCAGCTATGCCGCTGCGCTGGGCGCGGAGACCCTGACGGTGTACTCCGGCATCGTCTTCCCGCTGCGGCGGGCGATCCGACGCAGGGCCGTAACAGGGCTGTTCCAGCTGCGCACGCCGTTGCTCCGGCTGGCAGGGGGATCTGTGGTCGTCATCACGGCACCGGGCACGCGGCTTATTTTACCGGCGGTCCCGGCAGAGCAGGCCGCTGCCCTCACCCATGCCCTTGCGGAGGAGATCCGATGAATGAACGCCGCCTGCACCCCTTTACCGTCCTGCGGTTTCTGCGCAAGACGCTGGTGGTCTATCTGCTGCCGCTGGTTCAGGTGCTGTTTGAGCGGAACTGGACAGCCCTGCACACGGCTCTGCGGCAGGATGCGCTGCTGTTCCTTTTACTCTGCGCAGTGAGCTGGGGCATCCTGCGTGTGAGCAGCTGGAGCATGGATGACACCGGAGTCTTTCATCTGCACTGGCGGCTGGGCATCCGGCTGGATCGTGCCCTGCGGGGCGAGATGCTGGCTGCATTGACCATCGACCGGCCCCTGCTCTACCGGATGGCCGGGGCAAGCCGCCTGACCCTTTACCCGGTGGGCGCGGCGCAAAAGCACACCCTTTCGGTCTGCCTGCCCAAAGCCGATGCCGAGGCGGTGGCAGACCAGCTGATGCCTCTGGTAAAGCCTACCCTGCACCGGCCCGCCGGAGGGGAGCGGGCGGCGCTGGGTTTTCTGGGGGCCAACGGCCTCTCCACGCTGGCCCTGTTCGTGCTGGCCGTGCGCCAGACCCGGGATGTTCCGGACTGGAACCCTGCCGTTTTTGCCCAGATCCAGGTGAGCTTTCTGGCCCGATTCGCGGCGCGGTGGCTCCCTGCAGGCGCGGCGTGGCTGCTGGCGGCTGCTGGCTTTCTGCTGGGGGCCAGCCTGATGCGCAGCTTTGCCCAGACCGTGCACTACACTGTCTGGCACACGGCCGACCAGATCGGCAGCCTCGGCCTCGGCCATCAGGCCATCGAGCTCACGAAGGCGCATGCCCAGCAGGTCGGACATTTCCTTCTGCTCCATCTTGGGCTTGAGGTCAAGAAGCTTGATGGCGCGCTCGATGTTCGCCATGCGCTCGGCTTTGGCCTCCTCCTCCTTGGAAATAGCAAAGCGACGGCTACGCAGCAGGCGGGCGGCCTTCTGCATCTTGTCCATCAGCTCTTCGTCATCGTAATCAACGGCGGCCTCGACAACCTCGGCCTCCTCCTCGGCGGAAACCTCGTCAGCAGCCTCAACCTCGGCAGCTTCGGTCTCCACGGTCTCGACTGCCTCGACCTCGGCAGCCATGGTCTCGTTCTCGGTCTCGTTCATGATCTCTTCGTTCTCGGACATGAGACTCCTTCTTGGCCCTCTCGGGCATCATCGCCCCATTCGCGGGGCCCGTCGCGCACTCTTTGCGCTTTAAACATTCATGCCTCTCGGCAAAACGTCCATTAGTTTATGGTGTCGCCATCCAATCTAGCTGCAGAATCTATGTGCACACATTAATGCGACATGTGCGACTCGCGGCGAGCGTATACAACCGATACCACAAATCCGACCACGGCAATTACAGCCGCCACACGCACGGCTGCCGCAAATCCAATCGCCTGGGCAACGTCGGTCGCAACGCCAGCCGCACCGGCAGTCGCCGCAGAACTTGAGAGCAGGCCGATAAACAGGGACGGGCCAAACGATGCGGCAATCATGTTCCACGTGTTGAGCAATGCCGTTCCGTGGGGATGCTCAGCGGCAGGCAGCGTCTCCAAGCCGGCCGTTTGCGAGGGGCTCAGCACCAAACCGACTCCGGCATACACAACAACGGTCAGCGCCACGACGACGCCGATGTTCATGCTTGCCGCCGTCATCGAGATGGCAGTCTGCCCCACGGCAATCAGGGCAAAGCCGACCGGCAGCAGCGGCCATGCGCCACGGGCGTCCATCACGCGTCCGCCCACAATCGAGGTCACGGCGTTGCAGGCAATTGCCGGCAAAATGAGCAGGCCCGCAACAAGTGCGGTCATGCCGTATGCGCCCTCAAAATAGAGCGGCAACAAAACGCTCATCGAGAACGTCGTCATCATCGACACCACCACAAGCAGACACGCAGGCCAAAAACGAACGCTCGCCATGGGACGCACGTTAAGCACCGGGTGCTCGAGCTTGAGCTGGCGGGCCGCAAACAGGCCGAGCAGCACAACGGCAGCGAAAAGCGTCACGATACCGGCAATCAGATTGGTCGAGAACTCGCCTACGGAATACACAAATGCCGTAATACCGGCGGCGAGCAAAACAACCGACAGAATATCAAGCGTGGCGTTCGAACGCTCTCCGACATTCTGAACAAGCTTTACGCCCGCCGCAGCGACCACAATGCCGCCCACCAGCGGCACTACGAACACCGCCCTCCAGCCAAACAACGTGCACATAAGACCGCTGATCACGGGACCAAATGCCGGCCCTAGCGTAATGCAGGCACCGCCCAGGCTCAGATACAGACCGAGCTTCTCGCGCGGGGCGCAAGACAGCACCACGTTCATCATGAGCGGGAACAAAATGCCCGATCCTGCAGCCTGCAAAATACGGCTTGGCAGCAAAACGCTAAACGACGGAGCGACCAAACACAGGACTTCGCCGGCGACCAGGCATCCGCATGCGAAAAACAGCAGCTTGCGCGTCGAGAAACGACCGGACAGAAAGGCCATGATGGCCGTAAAGATCGATGTCACGATCATGTAGCCCGAAACAAGCCACTGCGCCGTGGTGGCACTCACCGAAAAGGCCGCCATAATGTCGTGCAACGCCACGTTAATGATGTTCTCGTTAAACGCGGCAACAAAGGCTGCAATATACATTACGACGAGAAGCGCCGCAGTGCCCGATGGCGTTACTTGAACTTGTTGCTGAGATTTGCTCCCCATGCATTTCCTTCCTCTTGGAACGACAGTCGCATCGCCCCAGAGGAACAGTCCAGGGCGAAAATGAGCCCTAGACTTACACCAGACGCCGTACACGACGAATCTGGCAACATGGTCCAACGTCGAAAGATTGTAACGCGGACGCGCAGCTTTCCTTCCGCGCTATTATTAAAAGTCCACGAAAGCATAAGACATGAGGAGCCCGCCATGATTAAGCCCATCATGAAATCCGAGTTCTTTTTGCGCCTGCCTTCCGAAGACGCGGGACCCGACGATGCCGCGACCGGGCAGGACCTCCTGGATACGCTCCACGAGCATGAGCACGAGTGCGTGGGCCTCGCCGCCAACATGATCGGCGTGCGCAAACGCATCATCTGCGTAAAGGACGGCAACAGGACACTCCTGATGTACAACCCGCAAATTCTTGAGCAGGTCAATGCCTATCAGACGAGCGAAGGATGCCTCTCGCTGATCGGCGAGCGTCCCTGTACCCGCTATCGCCGCATTAAGGTTGAGTATTTGGACGAGAACTTCGTCCACCGCATCAAAAACTTCTCGGGCTACACCGCCGAAATCATCCAACACGAAATCGATCACTGCAACGGGATTGTTATTTAGACAGCCAGGGTAACGATGCAGATTGAGCACACGACAGCGAGCGAGCCGCATTTGCGCCAAGGTGACGTGAAATGAGAGGGCGCTGACCTTCTGGTCGCGCCCTCGAAATTGAACGTCAGATTGGCGTGAATGCGGCCCGCGCAGCGTCAACGAGCCCGCCGTTCGGTAGAACGGCGGAACTAATTACCTTACGTATACCACGTTGTCGCGGCGGGGTTTGGGCTCGGGTAGCGTGTCCTCGGCGTAGCCCAGAATGCAGTGACCGACACCGCGCAGACTGCCGTCGGCGGGCAGGCCCCAACTGGCCAGCAGCTCCAAGCCCTCGGGCGAGTCAAAGACCTCGTGCGCGCGGTGAATCCAGCACGAATCGACACCCAGTGCATAGGCGGCGTTGAGCAAGTTGCCCATGGCGAGCGAGCCGTCTTCCAGATGTGTGGGCACGCTGCGGTCAACCAGCACCACCACAACGGTCTTGGCGCCATAGAAGGGGTCGCTGTTGCTGCCCATGACCTGGGCGTTGAGCTGTGAGAGACGCTCGACGGTCGCGGGGTCGGTGACGGCGACAAACGTCACCGGCTGGCGGCCCATGCCGCTCGGTGCATATTGGCCGGCTTCGATAATACGTGCAAGCTTTTCGGCCTCGACGGGACGATCGCTGTATTTGCGGCAGCTGCGGCGGTGAATGAGTGCTTCGATAGTCTCCATGGTGTCTCCTTGCGGTGGCGTTGCAGATGCCCCGTTCATACCCGTCGGGCTCAAACGATAGACGGTCAATTGCCTGGCCAAAAGGATAGATTCCAATTGGGAAAGTAGGTTTGCATAAAAGTACCTTCAGAATGTGACAAACAAATGGGATGGTTAAACGTTTTATCCCGTCTACCCTGCGGTTTTTTACCACTTGCCTAAATGACGAACGCATAACCTCTGATAAAGGTTTTACTAAAGGAGTACCAACGTTTATCAATGCGCCGTGGTGGCGCCGGGCCAGGAGGTAACATCATGTTCCAGGCTGGAGATGTCGTCGAGACCGATTTCGAAGGATTTCTGAAGCTGCTGCGTTCCAAGACGCGCGCTTTCGTGTCGATCAACGATCACGAGTACTACATCACGCACACCGATGGCTATTGGCGTGTTCAGGATTGCGAGGCCCTCAACGACAAGGGCCACTTTACTGACTGCTCCGAGCTGGTCAACACGGTCTGCGAGGTCGTCGAGCTGCCGTGGATTGCCGGCAAGAGCCTGCATGACAGCTTCTCGGGCGCTACGGTCTATGAGGCCGTTGCCGCTTAACAGGCAATAAAACCCGATTTTCACGTGACCGCTGGCGCCACCCCCGCGCCGGCGGTCTTTTTCTGCCGATAGGCCATAAAAATGCACGCATTTGCGGAGAGCCTGTTGACGATAGTCAAAACTCGGACTAATCTAGAGGCACATAATTGGTCAAAAATCGGACAATTGAATGGTGGGATAGATGAATAGTGCGGTTACGCTGGTCGACTTCGATCGGTTGCTCAATGGACTCGACCATATCTATTCGGAGTTCTCGCGCGCCTGCGGCCTTTCGGACTGCGCCTATTGGATGCTCGTCGACACCAGCACGGCGGGCGGCAGTATTGCCGTAAGCCGTCTGACAAGCGAATGGTTCTACAGCAAGCAGACCATCAACTCGGCAATTAAAACCTTGACGGCGCGGGGCTTCGCAACGTTGGAGTTTGCCGAAGGCAGTCGTAAGAACAAGGTTGTGAGCCTGACCGAAGAGGGCAGGCGATTTGCCGAGCGTTATGCGCTGCCGGCACTCAAGGCCGAGCAGCGAGCCTTTGGCGCGCTTGAGCCATGTGAGCAGCGCGAGATTATGCGCTTGATCGGCAAATTCTCTCAGGTGCTCGGCGAGGAGTGCGAGACATTTAAGCAGCATATCGCTGTCGAGAGCCAAGCCGAGAATCAAGGTGAGGGGGAGTCGTGCGACTGTTAATGAGGTTTCTAAAGCCATATCGAGGGCTTGTCGCAGTGACGCTGCTGGTGCTGCTGGTGGATAACGTCGGTACGCTGTTGGTTCCCACGATGTTGGCGAATATGGTCAACACCGGTATTACCACGGGTGATGTCGACTACATTTTACGCAACGGCCTATACATGCTCATCGCGACCAGCATGGCTAGCGGCGGCACGGTGCTGGGCTGCTATCTTTCGGCGCGCCTGGCCGCCAACGTGGCTTGCGATATCCGCAATGCCGTGTACGACAAATCGCTCGAGCTCGCGGCCAGCGATTTTGAGCGCTTTGGCACCGGATCGATGATCACGCGCTCGCTCAACGACATCAACGTGATTCAGCAGGCGATTCTGCAGACGATTCAGCTGGTGCTGCCCGTGCCGTTTTTGGCTGTGGCGGGCATCATCTTCGCCTGGTTTATCGATCCCGCCATGGGC
>OGOV01003351.1_pt1 | contig 10787 bp, 9 predicted proteins | sample 1552711 | NCBI WGS metagenome assembly OGOV01 (sample SAMEA2580216, study PRJEB22360) | human gut metagenome | biome: human gut; feature: human-associated habitat; material: faeces | place: Denmark | collected 2008/2010 | reverse complement strand
GAAATAATAATTTTATTAATATCTAATATAATTATGTACAAAGTAACTGATTCTAGAAATGAATTAATTTGTTCAGTTATTCCAATTATATTAATGCCATTGATTGTAAAAGTAAACAAAGAAAAATTAAATAAAATCATTTATTATACTTCTAAATATTCAATGAGTATATTATTCATAATGTTTTTTATAATGACTTTAATGTATGGAAATAAAGCACCAGGAAGTATAGAAATTAACAAAGCTTTGAGTGGAAGATTATACCTTACCAATAAAGCAATGCAAAACTATGGTGTAACTTTATTTGGGTCGCATATAAAATGGATTGGCTTAAACTCGGTATATTCAGGAATTGCTACAAAAGCTGAGATGAACTTTGTAGATTGTTCATATATGAAAATAATGTTTGAGTATGGGATTATAGGAATATTAATGCTTATAATTGGATATTTAAAATTATTTAAAGATAAAAGGGTAAAAGAGGACATTTCACTTGTTATTTTAATATTAATAATTAATTTTCATTCTTTTTTAGACCCTCAATTTTTTGTATTACCATTTAATATATTTTTATTAATACTAAACTATGTAATTTTTATGGAAAAGAAAGAAGAAAAAATGGAAAAAGAAGAAACAAATATAAAAGAAAAAAATTTAACATTAGAAGAAATTCATAAAGAAGAAATAAATATGTTAAAACAGTTTAAAGAATATTGTGAAAAAAACAATATTACATATTATATTTGCGGAGGAACTTTACTAGGAGCGATAAGACACAAAGGATTTATTCCTTGGGATGATGATATAGACATATTAATGCCAAGACCTGAGTATGAAAAATTTGAAAAGCTAGCTAAAGAAAATAATCTTTTTATTTCTGAAAATTTGGAAGTTCATTCATGGGGATTGGGAAACTTAAACGATCCATTTTGTAAAATAATGAATTTAAATACTGTAATGGATAAACATTATATAAATGATGAATACGATAGGCACTTATGGTTAGATGTTTTTCCAATGGATGGGTTACCAGAAAGTGAAAGAGAAACAAAAAGAATATACAAAAAATCATTATTATTAAGAAGAACTCTAAAGATGTTAAAAGCAAAAGATGAAGTAATAAAATATGAATCCAAAACCAAACTTAAAGCTTTTGTAAAACCAATATTAAGATTTATTTTAAAACCAATTGGAGTAAAAGGAATAGTAAAAAGAATAAACAAAATTTGTATTAAATATGATTATGAAAAATCTAAATATGTTGGTGGAATAGCTTGGGGATATGGACCAGAAGAAAGATTATCAAGAGAAAAAATGAATAGTGTAGAAGTTGACTTCGAAGGAATCAAAGTAAACACATTTGCATGCTATGATGAGTATTTAACAAATTTATATGGAGATTATATGAAATTGCCACCAAAAGATAAACAAATTGCACATATAATGCAAGTAAGAAAAATAGAAAATGGAGAAAAATAATGAATTCTATATTAGAAGAGGATATTAAAAATATAGCTGATAGTAAGCTTGTTAATTGGGAAGAATTTAATAATAAAAGCATTCTTATAACCGGAGCAACTGGTCTTATTTGTTCTATTATGATAAAAGCTTTTTGCAAAAAGAAATTAAATTTAAAAATGTATTTATTAGTGCGAAACAAAGAAAATGCAAAGCAAATGTATGGAGAAAATGAAAATATAGAATATATTGAATCTTCAATAGAAAATTTTAATGTAGAAGATATTAAAGTTGACTATATAATACATGCGGCTTCACCAACAAAATCTAAATTTTTTGTGGAAAAACCAGTGGAAACTTTAAATACAGCTGTATTAGGAACAAAAAACATATTAGAATTTGCAAAAAATATAGGAATAAAATCAATGGTATATTTATCTTCTATGGAAATGTATGGAACTATGAATGATGAAAATGTTACAGAAGAAAAACTAGGATATATAAATACACTTAATGTAAGAAGTTCATACTCTGAAGGAAAAAGAGTTTGTGAGTTGTATTGTTATAGTTATCAAAAAGAATATGGCGTTCCAGTAAAAATTGCAAGAATAGCACAAACTTTTGGTGCGGGAATTAGCAAAAATGAGAATAGAGTTTATAAGATTTTTGCAGATGCTGTAATTAATAAAGAAAACATTGTCTTAAAATCTAAAGGCACTACAATTATTAATTATTCATATACAACAGATACTGTAATAGCCTTGCTAGTTCTTTTATTAAAAGGAAAAAATGGAGAAGCCTATAATGTTGTTGGAGAAAAAACTAATATGACAATATTAGAAAGTGCAAAATGGCTTGCTGATGAATTTGGAGAAGGAAAAACGGATGTAATAATAGATATTCCAAAAGAAAATGCTGGTTTTGCACCAGATAATAAGATGGTACTTAATAATGAAAAATTAAAAAATATTGGATGGAATAGTAATTATACACTTAAACAAGGATATACAAGATTAATAAATTATCTGAAGGAAGAAAAGAATAATGAAAAATAGAAGAACATTAATAAATACACTATCATCATTGTTATTACAAATTGTAACCATTGTTAGTGGATTTATAATACCAAGACTTTTATTAAAAAGTTTTGGCTCAGAAGTAAATGGTTTAATATCATCTTTAAATCAATTTTTAAATTATATTACATTAGTTGAAGGTGGATTAAATGCAGTAATATTAGCTAGTTTATATAAACCATTAAGCCAGAATGATGAAAATAAAATTAATTCAATAATATCAGCTGCAGATAGATTTTATAAAAAAATATCATTGATTTTTATTGTTTATACTGTAATTCTTGGAACGGTATATCCATTATTAGTAAAAAATAGTTTTGGATGGAGCTACATTTTTTCATTAACGTTGATATTGAGTATAAATTTATTTTCACAATATTGTTTTTCAATTACTTGGAGAACATTTTTAAAGGCAGACAAAAAGGTATACGTAGTTTCTATCGTTCAAATTACTTGTATAATAATAAATACAATAGGAGTAGCAATCCTTATTAATATTTATCCTAATGTTCATATTGTTAAATTGTTTTCAGCTTTAATATATTTATTACAGCCATTAATATTTAACTTATACGTAAAGAAAAAATATAAAATTAATAAGAAAACGGAACCAGATAAACAAGCTCTAGCGCAAAGATGGGATGGACTTGGAATAAATATTGCAGCCTTTATCCATAACAATACAGATGTAGTAATATTAACATTACTTGCGGATTTAAAGAGTGTATCAATATATTCAGTATATTACTTAGTAACAACAGGACTAAAAAATTTAATTACTTCAATATCTGGTGGAATAGTACCAACTCTAGGACACGCTTATGCAGAAAGTAATAGTGAAAAATTAAATAAGATATTTGATAGATATGAATTAATAATTTATATAGCTACTTTTTTATTATTTGTATTAGGAGGAATATTAATAACTCCATTTGTAATGATATACACAAAAGGAATTTATGATGCAAACTATTATCAACCAATATTAGGTTGGATTATGGTTTTAGCAGAATTTGCATTTTGTATAAGAGAGCCATATGTTAATATGGCATATGTTGCAAATAAATTTAAAGAAGTAAGTAAATACGCCTATATAGAGGCAGGAATAAATATAGTATTATCCACAATATTGGTTATAAAATTTGGAATAATAGGAGTTGCTATTGCAACATTTATAGCAATGATATATAGAACATTAGCTCATATGATATACCTTCAAAAAAATATTTTATATAGAGATATAAAAAAAACACTGAAAAGGCTATTAGTATTTATTGTTTCATCAGGTGTAATAATAATCTTATCTAAATTATTATTTAGTATGGAAGAAGTATCTATATTAGGATGGATTATTTATGCTATAAAAAATACAATACTTGCCTTAGCTGCATATGGAATAACAATATTAATATTTTATAGAAAACAAATAGAACTGATAATAAATAAAAGGGGTAAAATTAATGAAACAACCAAATAATGCAGTAGAAAGCTCAAATAAGAAACATAATGGAATAATTGGATTTTGGAAATTTATGTTTTGCATATTAATTTTACTATTCCATTGCGCAGAAAAAATGGGGAAAAAGGGATTCTTTGAATCAGGAAGAATTGGAGTAGAATTTTTCTTTATAGTATCAGGATACTTGATGACTAAAAAAGCGCTAAATAATGAAGAAGGACTTTGAAAATATTGGTGAGGAAACAACATCATATATATGGAGAAAATTTAAAGCATTTTTTCCATATGTAATATTTCCGTTTATAATATCATTCTTTGTAAAAGGAATATATAAAGCAGATCAAATAGCAAATTCAATTTGGAATTTATTATTAATTGATATGTCTGGAGTTAGGTCGACTACTGTTATAGGCCAAACTTGGTATATATCTGTAATGCTTATATCAATGCTAATTTTATATCCATTAATAAGAAGATATAAGAAAACGTTTACTAATATAATTGCTCCGTTAATAGTTATTTTTATAGGTGGATGGCTATCTCATAAATATATGGGAATGTATAATCCAACATTGTGGACTGGATTAATGTATAAGGGATTATTAAGAGGATTTTTTGAATTATCTTTTGGTGCAATGCTTTACGAATTGACACAAAAAGTTACAAAGAAAGATTTTACTCTTTTAGGAAAAATATTATTAACAGTAATAGAGATAAGTGGATTTGTGTCAATATTTTTAATATCAAATATAAAAGGTGCAAATGGAAAATATGAATTTTTGATGTTATTAATTTTAGGAATATCGATTGCTATTGCATTTAGTGAAAAAACTGTTACATATAAATTGTCAAACAATAAATTTTGCTATTATTTAGAAAAATTAAGTTTGCCTATTTATCTTAACCAAATTTGGATTATTTTACTTGTTGATAAGTATTTAAAGCAGTATAATTTTAAAATTAAATTAATCATAGCTGTAATTGCTACTATTCTAATTTCAGCAATAATAATGTTTTTAACAGAAAAGTTATTAAATCTCATAAGGAAAATTAATTTTAAAAAACTTATTTTTAATAATTAAATATACAAGGAGTAAATTATGAAATACGATTATTTAATAGTAGGCTCTGGCCTATTTGGTTCAATATTTGCTTATGAGGCAAATAAAAGAGGGAAAAAAGTTCTTGTAATAGACAAGCGTTCAAATATAGCAGGAAACATATATACAGAAAATAAAGACGGAATTAATGTTCATAAATATGGTGCACACATTTTTCATACAAGTAATAAAGAAGTATGGGATTATATAAATCAATTTGCGGAATTTAACAGATACACAAATTCACCTGTTGCACGCTATAAAAATGAACTTTACAATATGCCATTTAACATGAACACATTTAACAAGTTATGGGGAGTAGTAACGCCAGAAGAAGCACAGGCAAAAATTGAACAAGAAAAGAAAGAAGCTGGAATTACAGAACCTAAAAATTTAGAAGAACAGGCAATTTCTTTAGTTGGAAAAACTATTTACGAAAAACTTGTAAAAGGCTATACAGAAAAGCAATGGGGAAGAAAGTGTACAGAGCTTCCTAGCTTTATAATAAAACGTTTACCAGTAAGGTTCATATATGATAATAATTATTTTAATGATAAATATCAAGGAATCCCAATGGGAGGATACACTCAGATTATAGAAAAGATGCTTGATGGAATAGAAGTAAAATTAAATTATGACTATTTTGAACATAAACAAGAACTTGATAATATTGCAGAGAAAATAGTATTTACAGGACCAATAGATAAGTATTATGATTATAAATTTGGAGAGCTTGAATATAGAAGTTTGAGATTTGAAGAAGAAGAATTGAATATTCAAAACTATCAAGGAAATGCAGTTGTAAACTATACTGAATACGAAGTTCCATATACTAGAATTATAGAGCATAAACATTTTGAATATGCAAAAAGTCTAGGACAAGAAGATACAATTTCAAAAACAATAATAACAAGAGAGTATCCAGATACATGGAACAGAGAAAAAGAAGCATATTATCCAATAAATAATGATAAAAATAATGCTTTATATCAGAAATATGCAGACCTAGCAAGTAAAGACAAAAATGTTATATTTGGTGGAAGACTTGGAATGTATAAATATTATGATATGGATAAAGTAATAGCAGAAGCTTTGAAATGTGTAGAAGAAAACTTAAAATAAGTGGATTTTGAAAAATGTATGTAATAATTTGTAAAAAAATGAATAAAATATATTGAAAAATATAAATTTTTTGTATTGACATCTTGCACATAGTCATGCTATACTAAGGCTATAGAAGATGAGTAAGCTCCGACTATACAGGAGAAAACAATTGAGTAAGCTCCCACTTAGAGGAGAATTCAAGATGAGTAAGCTCCCACTTTAGAGGAGAATTAAGGATGATGAAATAGGGATTATAACTAGTATTAACTACTAGCTGTAGTCTCTATTTTTGTGCGAAAAGAGGTGAAATATGAGAATAAAGGAAGGAAAATTTAGCGTATATGAGATTGATCCTATGTATTTAGAATATTTGAGTAAATATGATAAAAATGTTAGAAAAAAGTCAAATAGAAAATATTATGGAATATTAATAACAAAAGAAAAAACTGACTATTGTATACCTTTTACGTCGAAAGTTAAGAAGAGAAATCCAAAATTAACAATAAATATTAAAAATAAAAAAGAAGTAATTGCACAGCTAACAATAAATAATATGATACCTGTCATAGATGATGTAGTACATAAAGTGAATATTAAAAATGACAAATCAAAATATTATTTGTATAGAGAACTATATTTTTTGAGAAAATATGATGTAATACAAGAAATATTAAATAAAGCAGAAAAAGTATTAAATGTTTTAAATGATAAGAATAATATTGACTTTGACTTTTTTAAAGTAGTTTGTTGTAACTTTAAACTTTTAGAAATGAAAAGTAATGAATGGAAAAATATCAATAATAAAAATTTGTAGTAACAGTAATAAATATTTTATAAAAACTATTGCTTTTTTCTTTTATAAAAAATATAATATACCAAGAAAAACTATATTTTATACGACAAAGGAGATTTTATTTATATGAGAAAATATTTTGGAACAGATGGTATTAGAAGAATTGCAAATAGTGAGCTTACACCAGAATTAGTGTACAGAGTTGCAAAGGCTGGAGCTTATGTGCTTTCAAAACACACAGACCATACTCCAACAATTTTTATAGGAAGGGATACTAGAATATCTGGTACTCTAATAGAAGCGGCAATGACAGCAGGCTTTTTAAGTTATGGTGCAAATGTTAAATTGTTAGGTGTTTTACCAACACCAGGTGTTGCGTATTTAACAAGAAGATATAAAGCAGATGCAAGTGTTGTTATTTCTGCATCACACAATACTTTTGAATTTAATGGAATTAAATATTTTAGTAATAAAGGAATGAAAATTCCAGATGCATTAGAAGAAGAAATTGAAGAAGTAATGGATTCTGGTAAATTAGATGCATTAACAGCAGTTAGTGATAAGATTGGTGTGTCTGAAAATAGAGAAGATTTATTAGAGGAATATGTGTATTTCTTTAGAAAGAATTTTGAAGAAGAATTAGAAAACTTAGATAAAGCAAATTTTACAGTAGCAATAGATACAGCAAATGGAGCTACATCAGTTGTCGCAGATAAAGTATTCACAAAGTTAGGAATAAATCATTACATAATAAATAATCATCCAAATGGAATAAACATAAATGATAATTGTGGTTCAACACATATTGAAGGATTACAAAAATTTGTTGTTGAACATAAATGCAATTTAGGAATTGCTTATGATGGAGATGGGGACAGATGCTTAGCCGTTGATGAGAAAGGCGAACTTATAGATGGTGACCGTATTATGGCAGTGATTTCTAATTATTTGAAAGAAAAGGGCAAGCTTAACAAAAATACTCTTGTGGCAACAGTAATGAGTAATTTAGGATTAAGAAAATATGCAGAAAGCAATGATATTCATTTTGAAGCTACAAAAGTTGGAGATAGATATGTTCTTGAAAACATGCTTGCAAATGGCTACAATTTAGGTGGAGAACAATCTGGACACATCATATTATTAGATTATAACCCAACAGGAGATGGAATTTTAACATCTTTAATGCTAATAAAAATAATGTTAGAAAAAGGGTTGGCTATTTCAAAACTATGTGATATAATTCGAATATATCCACAAGTGCTAATAAATGCAAAAGTAAACTCAGATAAAAAATACGACTTTGATAAAGATCCAGAAATAAAATCTGAGATAGAAAAACTAGAAAAAGAATTTTCTGGAAATGGTAGAGTGCTTATTAGACCTTCTGGTACTGAACCACTTGTTAGAGTTATGATAGAAGGCGAGGATCAAGGTTATATTAAAACTAAAGCAGAGGCTTTGGCTAAATTAATAGAACAAAAGTTAAAATAAAAGGAGGAAAACATATGCCATTTATTAATTTTACTAATGTAGCAACAATGTTATTAACATTAGTTGTGTTTCTACTAGCATTAGTACTAAGTAAAGAAACAAAGAAAAGCGGAATTATAGCAACAATGTTATCTGTATTTTTAATAATTCTTGTTTGTCATGCTGTTGAATTGGGAACAATATCAAATATTACAGAAGAAATGCATTATGCAATAACAAGAAGTATACTAGTAGATTTTGTATTTATATTTTTATCTTTTATTTCATACTTATGGATGGATGAAATTCAAGCAAAAGTTGAAAATAGAAAAAGCATAGATAACAGTTTAGACTGGTTCTGGAAAAGAGTTTAATAACAAAGGAAGCACAAAGGTAAATTATTTTTGTGTTTCTTTATTGTTTATAAAACTCTATAACTAAAAATAATCATAAATTTAAATGTAGCAAAATAAGTACTCTTTTCATATTATACAACAGTATGAAAGGAGCTTTTTCTATGGACTATGAATTAATGATGAATGGAAATGTAAAAATAGGTCAAATAGCACCAGAATTTTGTGCTACGACAACAATGGGCAATATATCTTTAAATGATTATAAAGGTAAATGGATAGTATTGTTTTCGCATCCAGGGGATTTTACACCCGTATGAGCATACAATTTGGGGAAAATTGCATATGCGCTAAAAACCTCGTTTTTAGGCTATTAAGTGGGATTAGTATAACTCCCTGTTCCTGCAAAATTATCCAATGGATAATTTTGACAGGATAAATGAGTTTGTGGTATTATATGAATTAGAAAAATAGAAATTTGCTGAAATGGAGGATTGATTATGAAAAAATAAAAATAGGAATATTATTAATTATATTAGGAAACTTATTATATTTAGCTTATATATTTTTTTGTAAAGAGGTGTAAATATGAGTGATTCAAAAGAAAATGTTGATGTATTAAAAATGTATGGAGAAGACAGTACTACACAAAGAGATGAATTTTTAAAAAAGCATAACTTAAATGAAAAGGGGCTTACTAGTAAACAAGCTGAAATTAATATTAAGAAATTTGGTCTTAACGAAACAAAAAAGGCTAAACCTAAAAAGTGGTATAATTATTTACTACAAAGTTTACTAACACCTTTTAACTGTATTTTAATTGGTATTTCAATTATCTTAATATATACAGATATATATTTAGCAATAGAACCAAGCTATGCAAATATAATAGTCATAGCAATTTTAGTTACTGCAAGTACTTTATTAGATTTTTTTGAGTCATATAGATCTAATAAGGCAGCAGAAAAATTAAGGGAAATAGTTGAAACAACTACTACAGTTATTAGAGATAACAAAGAAATAAATATACCAGTTAAAAATGTAACCTTAGGAGACATTGTTTTATTGTCTGCTGGAAGTATTATACCAGCTGATTTAAGAATAATCGAATCAAAAGACCTATATGTAGGACAGGCTTCATTAACTGGAGAATCTGATAATATAAAGAAAACGGTTGAATTAGAAAAAAATCAAGAAGAATTAGACAGTATATCGGATTTTGATAATATCTGTTTTATGGGTACAAATGTTGTATCTGGTTCAGCAAAAGGTGTTGTAATAAAAGTTGGAGATTCAACATATTTTGGAAAAATAGCAAATACTGTAACTTCTGGAAAAGAAAAAACAGCATTTCAAAAAGGAATTGAAAGCATAAGTAAATTACTAATTAAAATTATGATTTTTATGATTCCAATAGTATTTTTAATAAATGTGGAAAAACATGATATTATTTTAGCATTTACTTTTGCTGTTGCAATAGCCATTTGCATAACACCACTATTGCTACCTGTTATTTTATCTTCAAGTTTATCTAAAGGTGCTGTAAGAATGTCAAAAAAGAAGACTATTGTTAAGAAGCTAGATTCAATTCAGAACTTTGGAGCAATGAACATATTCTGCACAGATAAGACAGGAACATTAACAGAAGACAAGATTGTTCTAGAAAAATATTTAAATGTAAATGGAGAAGAAGACTTCAACATTTTAAAATATGCCTTTTTAAATGCCTATTTGCAAACAGGACTAAAAAGCAATATAGACGAAGCAGTAGTTGCTAAAGCTAAAACTGTTGGAATTGAAAATAGTTTAAAAAAATATAAAAAAATAGATGAAATTCCTTTTGACTTTTCTCGTAGGTGTTTATCTGTAGCAGTAGAAATTGATAATAAAGATGAATTAATAACAAAAGGTGCTGTTGAAGAAATTCTAAATATTTGTACAACATTTGAATATAAGGGACAAACGGAAAAGCTT
>OGOV01003345.1_pt1 | contig 10800 bp, 5 predicted proteins | sample 1552711 | NCBI WGS metagenome assembly OGOV01 (sample SAMEA2580216, study PRJEB22360) | human gut metagenome | biome: human gut; feature: human-associated habitat; material: faeces | place: Denmark | collected 2008/2010 | reverse complement strand
CCTTCTTCATCAGGTCGGCGGAGGCCTTGGCGAGTGCGAACTGGCCGAAGCCCGGATCGATGGAAGCGAGGTTGGAGTTGAGGATCTGGTTGAAAGTGTCGTTGTTCTTCATGATGTTTCCTTTCGGACGACCGCCTGGTTTCTTGCTTCTTTTTTCTTCTCTACATCGTGCGGTGCGTCGCTATTGTGTTGTTTTTCTTGTTCTTCGTTCTTCTGTTGTTTTTCTGTTGTGCCTTTACTATACGCACGTCGGTATGCGTCTGGCATGCCGCAATCGTCATTTCTATTGTAAAATCATCGGGTTATCTTGAAGAAAATGTGATTACTGTGCCCGCATAACAACACAATCGCCGTATCGTACGCTGACACGAGACGGAACATATCCATTCCCATGTCAACGCACGATACGGCGATATCGGCGTAAATCAGCGGAATAATCGTAAATCAGCGGGGCTGACGGAAGTGACGGTCACCGATTGGATCGAACGGCGTGTGCGGTTCAAGCTGGTACCAGTATGCCACCGACGCGACGTCATCCTGCCGCTCGAAATTGCCGGCTTCCTCGGTGCCGATCTGCTGCCAGGTGACGCGCAGGTCAGAATCGAAATAAATCGGATCCGGAATGTGCCAGCGGTACAGGCCGCGCATGACGGGTGTGGCCACATCCCAGTAGTCGCTTTCGCGGTGCGCGGCAAGACGCTGCGAATAGAACGGGAATCCTAGGTACGGTCCGGTGAACGTGTTCTCGCGCATGCGGCCATGCTCGTCGAAGTCGGCGAAACTCCACGCGCCGCCGAAGTAGTCTTCCGCTCCGGTGCTGCACCACGTCGGGTACTGTTCATCGCCGTCGATGTACATTTTGACTTCGCCTTCGCCCCACCAGCGGCTTTCCAGTGCGGTCAGCGCAAGGTAGGTGCCGATGTACGCGCCATGGCCGTGCACATTGTCGAGAATCGTGTAGTCACGGGCAATTTCGGTGACGCGTTCGCGGCGCCACTGCGCATGGAAGCGCATCGCATCGGCTGGCAGCGCGTCGTATTCCGTGTAGTCGATTTGGTAGAAGAAGGCCGGCACGTCCTCGTTGTGATCGTTGCGCAGCACAATGCGCGCGTGCTCGAACGGCATGGCGAAATAGCAGTTGAAACCTCGATTTGGCACCACCATGATCGGGATGGAATTGATACGGCAGGCCTGTGCGTGACCGCAGCAGAAGAAATCGCCGATCGGGCACTGCACGGACGGCGTCTCCTCGCCATCCCAATAGAATTCGAGGATGAGATTGCGCAGTACGTTCGGACCGGTCGGGGAAGTGCGGTCGGTGACCGTCATCCAAATGTGGCGAATCACGCCCGGGCCATCGACGTCCATCAGCGTGACCGAATCGCCCGCCTTGATCGTCTGGATGCAAGGGCTGCCCTTACGTGACGGGCCGAGCGCGCTGGCGGCGGTGGCTGCAGTGCCCTTGCCGCCGGTCGGGTTTTCGGCGTTGACGCAACGTGTACGGCCGTGGTCCGTCGCGATTGCTAGCGAATCGAGGGCACCGTTGCCGAAACCGGAAGTCGCCATAGTATTCATATTTGTTCTCCTTACTTGGAAATCTGAAAATCTTGGCAATCGGCCGAACGGGGCCGGCCGATGTTGAAAAGTTTCGATTATCCGTATGAAATTATGCTGCCGATATTGCTTGGCCTTGCGATTGGTGTCCGACTGCGGTGCCGGCAATCGCAAGAAAATTTATTGTGTGCCGCCGGACCCCGCTTCCGCAACGGATCCGCGGCGCTTCAGCGCGGGTTCGATGAGCTTGACGGAACCGTTGATATCGGCGCGTTCCTCGATGGCGGAAGTCAGCAGATTCACGGCTTCGGCGCACAGTTCCTCCGGCATGACCGGCATTTCGGTGATGGGGAAGCGCGTAGGCTCGCCCTCGAAATACGTGCCGCACGACAGCACCGAAACGTCCTGCGGAATCGTCATTCCATTGTCGTGCAGCTCCACCAACACTTGGCTGAGCACGCCCGCATTCGCCTGGTTGATGATGGCGGATGGGCGGTCGGGCCGCGCGAAAATGGTGCGGACGAACCGCTTCGCATCGAAACTATCTTCCTCGTAATGCTCGGATTCGATGATTGTCATGCCACGCTCCTTCGCGTGCGCCAGCAGGCTTTCGCGGAAGAGGATGACGTAACCGGAACGGCGGTCGTAATCGGATTCGTTGTTGCGCAGGAACGCGACGGTGCGATGCCCCTTTTCGTACAGAAAATCGACGGCCTTGCGGCCCATCAGCGCGAAATCGATGTCCACGCAGGCGCAGCCGGCATGCGATGACGGATAACCAATCGCCACGCACGGCTTGGGGAAGGTCATGGCCGCGGCCGCACGTTCGTCGTCCTGTTCGACGTCAAGCAGGACGACGCCATCGACGAGATTGCTTTGCGTCACGCGACGAATGTCTTTCGTGGCGTCCGGGCCGGTCAGCAACATCACGTCATAGCCAGCGTTCCTTGCGGCCCATGCGGTGTGCAGAAAGTAGGCGTTGTAGCGGGCTTTGTTGATGTCGCCGCGAATCGGGGAGCTCAGCGCGATGAGCTGGTTGCGCATGCCGCGCATCTTGCGGGCGCTGGCGTCCGGAGTGTAGCCGAGCTTGTCTACGGCAGCCATGACTTTTTCGGTGGTTTTCGCGGAAATCGAACGCTTGCCGGACAGCACGTAGGAAACGGTGCTGGCGGATACTCCGGCTTCGCGGGCGACGTCTTTGATGCCTGTCATTCAGCTCGCTTTCTGTGGTTGTTCCGTACTGTGCGCGTCTGTGCGTCGAATCGTTTCGTCGAAACGTTTCACCTAGCATAACGCAGCGTTACGATTGCTGTCAATCTTCCGTTGCGTCTTTGGTTTCGTATCGTATTTTGCCGGCGATGCGGGGCGGCATAAAGAAAAAGTTGCACGATTCGGCGTCTGTATCGAAACGCCGAATCGTGCGACAGAAAAAGGCAATGCGACCGGTGGTGTGGCCGGCGTTGCGATTGCGGGAAATCAGCCCTTCTTGCCCACCTTGCCGAACGTGAACGCGCGGACGATCGCCACAATGCCGAGCACCACCAGCGCGCAGCCGCCGAAGATGATCATCCAGCCGGTGGACGCCACCGGGCAGAACAGCATCACGCAGCCAGCGATAATCGAAATCAGCGCGTAAATCACAGCCCATGCGGAACTGGGCATACGCCACGATTCCACCAGCGCCATCACGCCTTCCATCATCCAGCCGACGCCCACCACCATGGTGACGACCACTGCCAGCGTCGCGCCGGACAGCGCCGAATTCTTCAGCATGACCACGCCGCCGACGGACAACAGCAGGCCGACCAGAATATCCAGCACACGCCAGCCGCCCGGCAGACCGAGTTCCACGATCGCCGTGACGATACGAACCACGCCGGAAACCACGAAATACGCGCCCAACGCGATCGCTGCGATTTTAAGCGTCGCACCCGGCCAAATAAACAGCGCCAAGCCGAGTACGATGGCGATCACGCCGATGATGCCGTACGCGCCGCGAATCGCGTTCTTCGCACGCTGCGGCAGCCACGATTCCATCAGTTTGAAGGGGCTTACGGGCTTCCATTCGCCGTTGGAATCGTTCGGATTGGGTTGGCCGGGACCGTATGGATAGCCATACGGATAGCCGTAAGGATTATCGAAATAACGCGGGGTTTGCGCGTCGTCCTGTCCGCCGCTTTGCGGGTTCGGATTCATGTTCGGGTTGCTCATAATGTCCCCCTTTTTTCTTTGAGATGCGCCTTAAAACCACTGTTGTTTTAAAGTCGTGTCTCATATTTTAGTCATCATGTCCAATTTCAGCTTTCAACAAAACGCCGAAAACTGTACGGCAAGGCGCAGGACGCACTGCACTGCGCGACGTAAGGCAGCGGGGAAGAAGGACGTGGCGCGACCGGCGATTGTCTCGCAGGCCGCGCCACGTTGCGTAAGTGCGGATGTTGCTGATGTGCGAATACGCTTCCACAACATCCGCGCGAACCTAGAACAGCTTGAGCTGAACGTTGAGGCTGAGCGGCTGGTCGGCGGGCAGCTGGTACTGCTCATGCACCGGCGACATCCACGAATCGTCGCCGCCGACGCCCATTTGCGCGGCCAGCAGACGCAGGAACATGTGACGCGGCTTCGGCAGCTCATCCTGATGCAGCGCCTCTTCCAGCATCGTGCTCGAATACGGCAGTAGGCTCATCGCGAACGGCTTTGCGCCGGCACCGCGCTTCACGCGCACACCGTGGCCGGAATCGTCCGTGATCTCCGCCCAACGCACATCCTCATGATTGCCGGTTTCCTGCGGCAGCAGGTACGGCGCGCAATCATCGCCAGCCGTCGTGCTCCATACACCCAGCTTCGCGTGCCTGCGGTCGGCGTACGTCTCTTCCGGACCGGCGCCGTAGAATCGCAGGTTCGCATATTCCACCGGCAGCGCCCATTCGATACCGAACGCCGGAATCGTTGGCAGATCGCCGTTCTTCTCGCCTGGATACTCGACGTCGAGCGAAACGAGGCCGGCCGTGTCGGCAACGTAACGGACCGTCACTTTCGTGCGCTGCGGAATCGCCAATTCGTACGTATACGTGGCTTCCACGGCATTTTCTCCACGATTTGCGATCGCGCAGTCGACGCAACGCGCATACTTTCCTGCGACCGCCCACGCGGCACGTTCGAAAGCGTGTCCAGCACCGCGATCGTTGTCCGTCAGCGGACGGAACGTGGTGATCGACGGGCGGCGCAGCACGAATTCGCGCTCGCCGAACGTATATGAAACCATACCCCCTTGTGTGCGGGAGAACAGTGCTTCACGACCCTGTCCGCGCACGCCGGCGTTCCAGCGGCCAAGGGTGACGGTGCCGTCGGCCGGAGCTCCGGCCGCGTCAACGGCATCTGCAGTGGTCTTCGCACCTGCCACCACGCACTGGCCGAACGCCAGCTCGTAGCCGGCCGGTGCCCAATCGCAAGCGTTGCCAAGCTGCTGCGATACCTCCAAAACCAGCTCTTCGGCGTTGCTGCGGTAGTCATCAACCGGCCAATCGACTTCGAATGAAGCGCTCTCGCCGGCGGCCACGTCGAAACGGCGCGTAGTCGACCATACCGGCTTGCCGTCGGCCAAAATCCGCAGCACGAAGCGATAATCGCCCGTAGACACGAACAGATTGTCGTTCGTAATACGCGCTTCATCGACCGAAACCGCAATTTTCACGTTCGCATACAGCTGCTTGACTTCCTGCGCTTTCGGCGAGGGGGTGCGGTCGGCGAACAGCAGGCCGTCGCCGGAGAATTCGTAATCGCTTGGACGATCGCCGAAATCGCCGCCGTAGCACATGCGTGTCGTGCCGTCGGGCAGCTTGGTCTCGATTGCCTGGTCGATGAAATCCCAAATGAAACCGCCCTGGTACATCGGGTAGCGTTCCAACGCCGTGTATTCGTCCATATTGCCGCACGAATTGCCCATTGCGTGCATGTATTCGCAGGAAATGTACGGCTTCTTTGGACCGTCCGTATGTGCCGGGCTGCCGTCGTTCAGATAGCGTTCGATTTCGTCAGCATGCGCGTACATACGGCTTTCGATGTCCGTCACATCCTCGAATTCGCGCATGTGCACGGAACCCTCGTAATGTACCGGACGATTCGGATCAATCGTGTGCGCGTGGCGATACATCGCACGAAAAACCTCGCCCGTGCTCGACTCGTTGCCAAGCGACCAGATCAGCACGCTCGGATGGTTGTAATCGCGGCGCATCATGCTGTTGATGCGGTCCACGCACGCGCCCTCCCATTCGGGGCGGCTGCCGGGGATGCCGTCTTCAGGACGCTCGACATTGTTTGCCACCCACGTGCCGTGCGTCTCCATATTCGTCTCGTCGATCAGATACAGACCGTACTCGTCGCACAGGTCGTACCAATACTCCTGGTTGGGGTAGTGGGAGGTGCGGATGGCGTTGATGTTGTGCCGCTTGCAGAAGACCACGTCGGAAAGCATGTCCTCGCGGGTGATCGCGCGGCCGCGCTTCGCATCGAATTCGTGGCGGTCCGCGCCCTTGAACACGATGCGCTTGCCGTTGATCGTCATGATGCCGTTTTCGATGCGGAACGTGCGGAAGCCGATCTTCTGCGTCACGGTTTCGATGATGGCGCCGTCATGTCCGACGACGCGTACGGTCAGCGTGTACAGCGTCGGCGATTCCGCGCTCCACGGTGCGATGTTCGTCATTTTGCCGGAATTAAGGGCGATTTCGCCGTTGCAGGCCTGCGTTGATTCCCATACGACATTTCCGTCGCCGTCGCGCAGCGTGCTTTCGATAGTCATCGCGTCGGCGGGGTTGCGCAAGGTGAGTGCCGCGTTGAGTTCGGCGGTGTCGGCCGTACCGGCGGTGTCGGCTGCGGTGTAGTCGGCTTCAAGCTGCACGGTTTCGACGTGCGTATGCGGCTGGGCGGCGAGCTCGACGGTGCGGAACAGGCCGTGCAGTCGCCAGAAATCCTGGTCTTCCAGCCAAGAGGCGCTCGAATATTCGTAGCAGGCGACGGTGAGCGTATGCTCGGCTTCGGGGGAATCGGCGGCGTTGCCATTGCCGTTTCGCAGCGCTTCCGTCACATCGAATTCGTCCTCGCCGTAACCCACGAACGTGCCGTCAAGCCATACGTAGATCGCGGTGGCGGCACCGTGGAAGGTGAGGCTGACCGTGCCGTCGTTTTCCAGCGTGCGCGCAAGCTGCGCGTCGAGCGCGAATCGACGGCGGTAGATCGCCACATGGTTGTTTTCCGGAATATTTGGCGCCTGCGGATCCTCGTGACCGTCCCACGGATATTGGATGTTGACGTACTTGTTCTTGAGATAGCCGGCCATCTGCAAGTGGCCCGGCACCTCGATCGCGCCGAAATCGCCATCCTCGAAATCGACGGCCGCGAACGGAGCGCTTTCCACGTCCACGTTGCGCGCTTGTTCGATACGAACCTTCCATTCGCCGTCGAGGCTCTGCTTCGGCTCGCGCGTCTCGCCGATGACATATCGGTGGCTGGAATGTGCCGGCTTGCGGTTCGCTGCGAACACCGTCGGATCGGTGAGCCAGCTTGCACTTGCCGTGGTTGCATGTACGATTGCGAGTTCGGCTGTATCTGCCATCTTGCATCCCCCTGTATTACTTGGTGTCACTGCATCGTTGCGGTTGCGCCGTGCGATGTTGCACGACCGTTTAGTAATGAATTTTACTAACTGCCGATAATATATCATACTTCATGGTATCGTGCACCCGTCGCGTGCCATGCATCGTTCCGCCACATGTCCATTTTTCACACGCCGAGGATGTGCGATAATAACAGGATGCGCCGATGGCGTCCGCCCGGTGCCCACAACCGCGCAGCGTTGCCTCGCCTTTGCAAAATGCTTGCGATTCCGCGGATTTTCGATTTCCGCGATTCGAGGCATACGTAAGACGGGGGAGAGCTGACTACTCCGCGGCGCTCCCAAGGAGATCACCATGGATGATCGCAAGAAAGATCAGTCCATCCAGTCCCATGCCAATTTTGACGGCGATTCCGCTACGGGCGATCGCACGCAGATTCGGCAGGATCAGCAAAACCAGCAAAACCAGCAGCCGCCACAAATCGACCCGTCGCTTGCCGACGCGCAAGCCGTGGCCGCATCGCTCGGCGTCGATCCGAACACCGGTCTGAGCCAAGCCGAAGCTAAACGCCGACTCGCGCAATACGGGCCGAACGAGCTCGCATCCGCACCACCCGTGCCAAAATGGAAGAAGTTCCTGGCGCAGTTCAAAGACCCCCTCGTCTACCTGCTGCTCGCTGCCACCGGCATCTCGTTCATCGCATGGTTCATCGAAAAAGCCAACGCTGCGCCAGGCGCGGAAGGCGGCGAAATACTGCCGTTCGACGCCATCGTCATTGTGCTTATCCTTATCGTCAACGCGGTACTCGGCTACATTCAGGAATCGAAAGCGGAAGAAGCCGTCGAAGCGCTCTCCCAAATGACCGCGCCGCAAACCAACGTGCTGCGCGACGGCAAAATCGCACGCATCAACACCGTCGACGTGGTGCCGGGAGACATGGTCGTGCTCGGTGAAGGCGACTCCATTCCCGCCGACGGACGTCTGCTCGCCGCCGCCAGCCTGCGCGTGGCGGAAGCGAGCCTGACCGGTGAAAGCGTACCGGTCGGCAAAAACGTCGACACACTTGCCGAAGCCAAGGCCTTGGGTGATCGCGCCAATATGGTGTTCAACGGCACGTCCGTGACGCAAGGCACCGGCCGCGCAATCGTGACGAGCACCGGCATGCGCACGCAGGTCGGTAAAATCGCGGACCTTCTGCAGGCCACGGATGATGATGACAGTCCGCTGCAGAAGGAAATGAACTACGTTTCCAAGATTCTCGGCATCGCGGTGTGCATTATCGCGGCGGTCGTGCTGGTGGCGCTTGCGCTGACCGAAGGCTTCAACGACATCCACGACGTAATCGATTCGCTGCTGCTATCCGTTTCGCTGGCCGTCGCGGCCGTGCCGGAAGGGCTCGCCGCGATTCTGACAGTCGTGCTCGCGCTCGGCGTGCGCCGCATGGCCGAACATCATGCGATCGTCAAGAAACTGCATTCCGTGGAAACGCTCGGTTCCGCGTCGGTGATCTGCTCCGACAAAACCGGCACGCTCACCCGCAACGAGATGACGGTGGAACGCGTGGTCACGCCGAGCGGTGAGGTGCAGCTGACCGGCACCGGCTATGCGCCAGAAGGCAGAATGATTGCGATTCCCGACGCTGCTCTGTCTGGTTCCGCCGCTTCCACCGCACAGGTCGAAGCTGTCGCCACGCTCGCCGTGGGCTCGCTGGCCAACGACGGCGAATTGCGCGAAACCGTGACTTTCGGCGCTGCCGAAGCTGCTGGCGATTTAGTTGCGTCCTCATCGGCATGGGAGGCTGTCGGTGATCCGACCGAAGTGTCGCTTATCGTCGCCGCACGTAAGGTGAAGGCCGATCGCAAGTACGCGAACTACACGCGCGTGGGCGAGATTCCCTTCACTTCCGATCGCAAACGCATGACCGTCGTCGCGCAGGATAACACTGATGCCGGGCGTCTCACCGTCTTTGCTAAAGGCGCCCCCGACGTGCTGCTCGGCTACTGCAGCCGCATCGCGGTCAACGGTGCCGTACGACCGATGACGCAAGGCGATCGCCAGCAGATCCTCGCCGCCGTGGAACGCCTGTCCGCCGAAGCGTATCGTACGCTGGGCCAGGCGTACCGGCCACTCGGCACCGCGTCGCTCGCCGCAGTGCCGGGCGTGCGCATCAACGCCGCCGGTCACGTCGCCGACATCGCCGACCAAAGCGATGTGCTGGAAAGCGACTTGATCTGGGTCGGCATGGTCGGCATCATCGATCCGCCGCGTACCGAAGTGCGCGATTCCGTCGCCGAAGCGCATCGTGCCGGCATCCGCACCGTCATGATTACCGGTGACCATCCGCTTACCGCGGCACGCATCGCCAGCGATCTGGGCATTATTGAAACGGACGGAGACGGCAGCTCGGTCGGCAGCGCCGACCTTAGTAGCAAAGTGCTCACCGGCGTTCAACTCGACGAGCTGCCGGACGAGCAAGCGTTCGACAAGGCCACCCGCGAAATCTCCGTGTACGCGCGCGTTGCGCCGGAACACAAGCTGAAAATCGTCGAATCGCTGCAACGGCAAGGCAATATCGTGGCTATGACCGGCGACGGCGTAAACGATGCTCCCGCCGTCAAAACCGCGGACATCGGCGTCGCGATGGGCATCACCGGTACCGAAGTTACCAAGCAGAGTGCCAAGATGATCCTCGCCGACGACAACTTCAGCACCATCGTCGAGGCGGTACGCGAAGGCCGTGGCATCTTCGACAACATCCGTAAGTTCCTGCGCTATCTGCTGAGCTCCAACGTCGGCGAGGTGTTCACCGTCTTCGGCGGTGTGATGCTCGCCGGATTCCTCGGCATCACCCAGCCTGGCAGCCAAGGTGTCACCGTGCCGCTGCTCGCCACGCAGCTGCTGTGGATCAACCTGCTTACTGACGCGGCTCCGGCGCTCGCCATGGGTGTCGACCCGTCCACCGACGACGTGATGGCACGCAAACCGCGCAAACTCACCGATCGCGTGATCGACGGACAGATGTGGGGCGACATCATTTTCATCGGTTTGATTATGGCTGCCGTCACGCTGATTGGCATGGACATGCACCTCGCCGGAGGTCTGTTCACGGACCGTTCCGTGGATGCTGTCGGACATGATGCGCAAATGACTGAGGCGCGCACGATGGGCTTCACCATCCTGGTCTTCGCGCAGATGCTTAACGCGTTGTGCTCGCGCTCGCATGACCAGTCGGTGTTCGTGGGGCTGTTCGCCAACAAGTGGCTGTGGGGTGCGATCGCACTGTCCACGCTGCTGCAGCTTGCGGTGGTCTACGTGCCGTTCCTCAACACCGCGTTCGGTACCGTGCCGCTGTCCGCGGGTGCGTGGGTCGAATGCCTCGGCCTGGCGATGATTGTGCTCGTCGCCTCCGAGCTGCGCAAGTGCGTGCTGCGTGCGATGCATCGGCGGTGATGCTGGCTTATAGCGTCGACGGGCTAGACTGGACGACAGTTGGTGGGCGCGCGTTGGCTGCGCGCCCGCTCATATGACGATTGTTCCGGTGATGTTTGGAGGAATTTCGATGCTGCTGTCCGATCGCGACATTCTCGCCGCCCAGGCTGACGGCCATATTTCGCTCGATCCGGGGACCCCG
>OGOV01003336.1_pt1 | contig 10823 bp, 9 predicted proteins | sample 1552711 | NCBI WGS metagenome assembly OGOV01 (sample SAMEA2580216, study PRJEB22360) | human gut metagenome | biome: human gut; feature: human-associated habitat; material: faeces | place: Denmark | collected 2008/2010 | reverse complement strand
AATGGGAAAATGGTATTGCCATCACTGCTGATGACTATATCTACTCTATGCAAATGTTATTAAATTCTAAGATGAAAAACTATCGTGCTAACCTATACGTAAATGGTGAAAGTGCTTTAGCTGGTGCTCTTGGATATTATAATTCTGAATCTCCAATTTATACGGATTTACTAGAAAGAGTTCCTGGATACTTACAAGAAGATCCTACTGTTAACGCAGCTGGTCAACTAGTATTTAGTGAAGGTGGACAAGAATATGTTCTTTATACAAGTTTCGTAAATCCTGTTCTTTTCTTTGGTAGTGATACACTTAAAGATTTGTATGCTGCAGGCTATGCAAGCTTATTCTGTGTTCCATTTACAGGTGATGTTTCACAATTTGGCGAAAATCTTCCAGAATGGCTAAAGAAAGTTGTAAGTGAAGAATCTGGTGAAGTTTCTTATCTTACAGATGTATACAAAAAATATAGTAGTCAAGCAAATGCATATGGATATATTCCTGTTACTGCAGAATTATTTGCAGACTTAAAGGCTGTTGCTGCAAATTGTGGTGATACTAATCCACTAGCTTGGAATGAATTTATGTTATTCATTAGTGGAAAAGGTGAAAAAGTAGAATGGGATACAGTTGGTTTGTACAAAGTTGATGAATATACAATTCGTTATGTATTATCAACTTATGAAGCTCGTGATTACTTCTTGACTTCATTAACAGATACATGGCTAGTTTATGGACCATATTATGAAAAAGGCTTTGATACAACTGGCGAATTATTAACTACTAATTATGGTACTTCACTAGATACTACTATGTCATATGGCCCATACAGACTTTCTGTATTACAAGAAGGTAAACAAATTGTTTTCGTACAAAATGAAAATTGGTATGGTTATACTAAAAAAGAAGATGGAACTTTATATTCTGAAACTAATTTCTTAGTTGATGGCGAGCATGTACAACAATACATGACTACAAAAGTTGTTATTGACGTAATGTCAGATGAAGCAGCAAGACAAGCATTCTTGAGTGGTGCTCTTGATGAATGGGCTCCATCATCTTCAGAATTATCTGATTACACATTAAGTGAAAAACTTTATCGTGTTGATGAAACTTACACAATGAGTTTCTTCTTCAATACTGATATTGAAGCTTTAAAGTCAATGGACAGCAGTAAAGGTAACAAAAACAGTGTTGTATTATCTAATGTTGATTTCCGTAAAGCATTTAGTTTAGCAATTGATAGAGCAAATTGGGTATTAGCTACAGCTGGTTATAAACCAACTTATTCATTAATGAATGATTTATATTACTATAATATTTATGAAGATCCAACTTCAACATATCGTAGTACAGAACAAGCTATGCAAGCCATCGTAAATCTATATGGTGTTGAATATGGTGAAGGTAAGACTTATAAGACATTAGAAGAAGCATATAAATCAATAACTGGTTTCAACATTTCTGAAGCAAAAGCATTAATGGCTAGAGCTTGCGAACAACTTGTTGCTGATGGATTATATAAGAAAGGTGAAAATATCGTTATTAATGTTGCTTATGCAAAAGGTGCAATTCAATCAGATGATAACAAACAAATTGCCTTAATGAATCAATATTTAAATAAAGCTCTTGAAGGAAGCGGCTTTGGACAAATTACTTTACAACCTGTTGGTAATTTAAGTAATAGATATGCTGCAGTTCCTGCTGGTGAATATGCTATCGGTTATGGTGCTTGGGGTGGTGCTGCATTCTATCCATTTAGAAACTTCCAAGTATACTTTGACACTGATCAATATGATGTAAATGAAATTGCATGTTGGAATCCAGCTACTGAAAAATTAACATTAACTGTTAATGGTGAAGAAGTAACAATGACTTACAAAGATTGGGGTAACTCAATGGTTGGTACTGGTAAATACGCATCTGCAGACTTCGAAACTAAATTAGCTATTACAGCTGCATTAGAAGAAGATTTCTTAGGTAAATACTACAGAATTCCTCTTGCTGCAACAACAACTTGTTCATTGCTTTCATACAAAGTAGCATACTACACTGAAGATTATAATATTATGTATGACTTTGGTGGATTCAGATTGTTAAAATATGAATTCAGTGATGCTGCTTGGGAAAGCTATGTAGCTAAACATGGCAATAATATAAGCTATAAATAATCAATTTTGGCAATGCATGAAGGCTTGTATGCCTTCTTGCATTGTTTTTAATGAGAAAATGAAAGGAAGATAAAATGCTAAAATATGTTTTAAAAAGAATAGTATTAATGCTTTTTACATTTTTTGTAATTACAACAATTTGTTTCCTACTAATAAAAATGTTACCTCAAGAAATGCCAACTGATAAAAATTTATCAGCGCAAATACAAGCAAGATGGGAAGCGTTAGGGTACAATAAACCTTTGTTAGTACAATATGGTATATATCTTAAGAATATTATTACTAAATGGGACTTTGGTACATCATGGTATCTAGAAAGAATGAAGTTATGGGTAAACGATTATTACCGACAGTTTTAGTAAATTTTTATTCTTTAATCATTTCTATTCCTCTTGGAATACTATTGGGAATTATTGCCGCAATTAGAAAGAATAGATGGGAAGACCAAGTAATAAGCGTTTTGATTATCTTATTTGTTTCAGTTCCTAGTTATGTTTACGCTTTTATCGTGCAATATCTATTTTATTCAAAATGGCACATTGTAGACAAACCAACAATACTGGCATTAGATGATGCTGGAGGGTCGTATTTAACCTGGGCGATGTTTAAAAGTATGATTCCTGCGATTGTATCATTGTCATTTGGTGAAATTGCAGGTTTATGTCGTTTTACAAGAGCAGAATTAACTGAAACATTAACATCAGATTATATGTTGCTTGCAAGAACAAAAGGTTTAACAAAAGGACAAGCAACAGTAAGACATGCATTGAAAAATGCAATGGTACCAATTTTACCGATGATTATCTCAAGTTTCATAGGTATTCTTGGTGGCTCTATGATTATTGAGCAAATTTTCGCAATTCCTGGTGTAGGCGAACTATATATAAAATCAATTCAACAATTAGATTATGATGTATTTATGCTAGATAGTATTTTCTACACATTTGTAGGATTGTTGGCAGGAATTGTCGTTGATATAAGTTATGGATTTATAGATCCAAGAATTAGAATGGGAGAGCGATAATATGGAAAATAATAACAATAAATATATCGATATTCCAAAAGAAAAATTTGAATTTGTTAATACAAATGAAAAACTAACAGATAAAAAATTTGATACAAAGCCTATTAGTTACTTTAAAGATGCATTAATCCGTTTTAGAAAGAATAAAGCTTCTGTTGTTGCAACAATAATCATTATTTTAATAGTGTTGTTTGCTTTCATTGTACCTATATGTACTAGTACTGAAAAAGCAAAATTAATGGATGCAAATTATCGACAAAAGGGGCCAAGAATTGCGTGGTTAAAAAATAGCATAGGCCTTGCAGATGGAGGCTCTACAACAGATCTTACTAAACAACAATTAATTTTTGAACTTGCAAAAGGTATAGGTGCTGCATTTGAAGAGGATAAAGAAGTAAACTTAATAAAAGATACTCTTGACAATTACTATCAACCTGTTATCAAAATAAAAAATGTTAAAATGGTATCACAAGGCAGAAAACAAGTACCTAGCTATGATACAAGATATGATAAGTATTTGAGCGTCGGATTTATTTATCAAGATGTTGAACAATCAGAATATCAAAAAATACTAGAATGGGAAAAAACAACTGGCAAAAAAGTTCTCTATCCACTTATAGAAGAAAATGAATATTATTTTGGTAATAATGATGATCGTGGTGCAGCAAATTATTGGTATAAGACAACAGGAAAAGCAATACCTGTTTCAACTAAATCAGGTGAAGTTGTGAAACTAGTAGATGATAGTAAAAACTCAATAGATGATATTTACAACATACAATTAGAAGAAAACTATTCGCGTGATGCTGATGGTAATTATAAATATTACAAAAATAATGGTGGTGGAAACGATGAGACATCATTATATAGAGTTAGAATTTTATACTATAATTATTATCAATATTTGAATGGATTTGAACCTAACTATATTATGGGAACAGATTCACAAGGTTATGATTTAGCATATAGACTTGCTAGTGGTATTAAATTAAGTTTATTACTTGCAGTATGTGTATCAGTAATTAACTTTGTAATTGGCGCAATTTATGGCGCTGTTGAAGGTTATTATGGTGGTGCTGTAGATATCGTATTAGAAAGAGTTTCAGATATTTTATCAGGTGTACCATTTATTATTGTTGCTACTTTATTCCAAATGCATTTAGCAAGGAAAGTTGGAACAATACCGTGTTTAATATTCGCGTTTGTAGTAACCGGCTGGATTGGAACTGCGTCTAGAGTACGTACTCAATTTTATCGATTCAAGAATCAAGAATATGTAATGGCCGCAAGAACATTAGGGGCTAGTGATAGAAGAATTATTTGGAAACATATTTTCCCTAACACACTTGGAACAATTATAACATCATCTGCTTTAGTAATACCTAGTGTTATCTTCAGTGAAAGTATGTTAAGTTTCTTAGGTATTGTTAATTTAGGTGGTTCAAAAGCAACAAGTTTAGGAACATTATTGTCTGATGCAAGTGGCATATGGACACAATTTCCACACTTGATGATTTTCCCTGCAATTATAATATCATTGCTAATGATTTGTTTTAACTTATTTGGTAATGGATTAAGAGATGCGTTTAATCCAACGTTAAGAGGAGTGGAGGAATAATGAATGTCTGATAATATTTTAGAAGTAAAAAAATTAAAAATATCTTTTAGAACTAATAATGGCACAGTAAAAGCCGTTAGAGACATTTCTTTTGACCTAAAAAGAGGAGAGACTCTAGCAATTGTTGGTGAAAGTGGTTCAGGTAAATCGGTAACTTCTAAAGCAATTTTAGGAATTTTGGCTGGTAACTCAATTATTGATGGTGGCGAAATTCTTTATGATGGTAAAGATTTACTAAAAATAAGTGAAGATGAAATGTACAAAATACGTGGTGATAAAATCTCAATGATTTTCCAAGATCCACTATCTAGTTTAAACCCAATCGTAAGAATTGGTAAACAAATTACAGAAGCAATGTTGCTAAAAAACAAAGCTTCTAGAAAAATATCAAGAAAAGAATTTAACAAAATGCTTGCTATTCTTCAAAATATGATGATTGAAGCAACTGGAAACAATGAAGAAGAAGCAACAAAAATTAAAGTGATGACAAAGCAATTTGATGATTTCAATATAGAAGCATTAAAATTAGAAAATAGTTACAACGTTTCAGAATCAATTGCTGAAGAGTTAATAGCTTCAATAAAAGATTTTAAATTCTTATATGAGAAAAAGCAAAAAGTTGATCCTTTTTCATATGCACCTTATTATCGCAAAAAATTAAAAGCTATTAATGACCCATTTATACTTCACGATGTGAAAGATAAAGTTCAAGATTTTATTAACTATTTTAGCAATGAAATTAAGACTACATCTTTAGAAACATTAATTGCAAAATATGATGAACTTGAGGCTTTATTAAATACCATAGTTGCAAAAGAAAAACCAAATTTCTTTAGAATTGGTTATTATCTATATGTAGACAAAGAAGCATTACCAGAACTATTAAATATGGATGTTGCTAAAATGAATGAAATGGCACTAGAGTATTTAAATAATAACTTTATGAATCAATTTATTGATTATGAACAAAGAGCACTAAAGTTATCACATGAAAGAGCTATTGAAGGTAAGAAAAGAGTAATAGTTAAAAATAAAGAATTAAGAGAATATTTTGCAAAAGGCGAATTTACTAAAAAAGAAGCAATGGAACATATTAAAGAAATGCGAGAAATTTTAAATAGTTCAATTGATCACTTAGAACCTATTAAAGATAGTATTGCATATACCTTCATAAAAACATTAAGTTATAATGTAAAAAGCTATTTTGCAAACGTAATATCAAACGAAAAAGAAGAAAAAAGATTTGCAAAACAATCAGCAAAACACGATGCATTAGTTGCAAAAGGTAAGAATGTTGATTGGAAAGTTGTACCTAAAAAGATTATTGACTTAAATGAGCAAATTGAAAACTTACTTGCGATAATTGATCGTTTGGATGAAAAATATCAAGAAGATATTGCAACTTCATCAAATATTGATTTATTTGCGAAGAGTATCGATTTAATTGATTACTTTAAAGCAAAAGCATCACAAGTAGTTTATAAAGTAACAAAAGCAATGGCAAAGGAAAAAGCCATCAAATTGATGGAAGAAGTAGGTATTCCTGAAGCACGTATTAGATATCGTCAATATCCATTTGAATTCTCGGGTGGAATGAGACAAAGAATTGTTATAGCAATTGCTTTATCTGCAAACCCTGATATTTTGATATGTGATGAACCTACAACAGCTTTAGACGTTACTATTCAATCACAAATTCTTGAATTAATTAATAATTTGAAAAAAGAAAGAAATTTATCAGTAATTTTCATTACGCATGATTTGGGTGTTGTTGCGAATATGGCTGATAGGATTGCGGTAATGTATGCAGGAAAAATTGTAGAATATGGAACAAGTGAAGAAATATTCTATGCCCCTGCTCACCCATATACGTGGGCTCTATTAAGTAGTATGCCAGACTTAGACACCAAAGAAAAGTTAGAGGCTATCCCTGGTACTCCGCCTAACATGATATATCCACCAGTTGGAGATGCATTTGCGGTACGTAACAAATATGCCCTAAAAATTGATTTTGAAGAACAACCACCGCTATTTAAAATTACTGATACCCATTATGCGGCTACTTGGTTATTGCATCCAAATGCACCAAAGGTAGAGATGCCAAAAATTATTGTAGACCGTATCGAAAGAATGAAGAAGGCAGGAGGAGATAATAATGAATAATACTAACGAAAATCGTGAAGTTTTATTAAAAGTAGATCATCTTTGCCAATATTTCAAAATGGGGAATAAGGAATTAAAAGCAGTTGATGATGTATCATTTGAAATATATCGTGGAGAAGTATTTGGGTTAGTAGGTGAATCTGGTTGTGGTAAAACGACAACAGGAAGATCAATCATCAAATTATATGATATTACTTCTGGAGACATTTATTTCAAAGGTCAACGTATCGGTGCAGGTACTCGTTCATACAAGATGGCTATCAAGAAGGCTAAATTAGATTGCAAAGAAAAAATTAAAGCCGAAGTCGAAAAAGGTTTAAGTAGCGAAGAACTGCAAGTACTTAAAAGTCAATATAAAAGTGAACGCAATGCAATTATTAGTGAAAATGAAAAACTAATTAAAAGTAGTATATATGATCAAAAATATTGCAATAAAGAATATTCTGATAAATTAGTAGCAGAAGTTGAAGAAAAATATCAAGAAATATTTGCTAAACTTGAAAAAGGATCTAAAGAGTATGAAGATGCTTGTAAAAAATATAAAGATGAATTAAGAACTGCTAAGAAAAGCAAATTAATAACACAAATTCAAATGATTTTCCAAGATCCAATAGCATCTTTAAATCCACGTATGACAGTTCAAGAAATAATTTCTGAAGGTCTTGTAATAAAGGGCATTAAAGATAAAGAATATATACAACAAAGGGTATATGAAATATTAGAATTAGTTGGACTTGTAAAAGAACACGCTACTAGATACCCACATGAATTCTCAGGTGGTCAACGTCAAAGAATAGGTATTGCACGTTCAGTTATTATGAATCCTGATATGATAATTGCGGATGAACCAATTTCTGCTCTTGACGTATCAATTCAAGCCCAAGTAATAAATCTACTTAACGAATTGCGCGATAAATTAGGACTAACAATTTTATTTATAGCTCACGATTTGTCGGTTGTAAAATACTTCTCTGATCGTATTGGGGTAATGTATTATGGGAAATTAGTAGAACTTGCCAATTCAGAAGAGTTATTTGATCATCCAGTTCATCCATATACTCGTTCGCTTCTTTCCGCAATCCCACTACCTGACCCAGTTTACGAAAAGAAAAGAGTCAGAATTACTTATAATCCTTTAGTTGAACATGACTATTCGGTTGATAAACCATCTTTACGTGAGATTGCTCCAGGCCATTTTGTTTATTGCAATAATGCCGAAGAAGAAAAATATAAGGCGGAATTTTTCAATTGAAAAAAGAAACTGTAAAAATCATAATTAAGTATGCGATAGCTTCTATAATTGCTGTTTGCTTTGTTTTACTTAACTTAAGTTTAAGAGACTTCTTTAAAGAAACTGAACTAAAAGAAAAATATCGCATGCTTGCAGACTCTTTCACAATACCAGGTCTTATTTATGTTTTGTTGGGATTATTAATAATGCTAACAAACAAGGGGTCACTAGATGCGCTTGGATATATGGTAAAAAGAGCGGTTAAAATGCTTGTACCAATGTCAAAAAAAGATAATATGACATATGCTGAGTATAAAGAAACTAAAAAGGGAATACATGGTTATGGTTTTCTCTTCTATATAGGAGCAGTTGTTACGGCTGTTGGTATTGTTTTTACAATATTATTCTATCAAGTGTAAAAAAAATCCAATAAACTTTAAAAAAGGGTATTGAAAAAAGGGAAAAAATGTGTTATAATATATCAAGAGGTGACGATAGTGATACAAATTTATACTACTCCAAGTTGTGCATCATGTAGAAAAGCAAAGAAATGGTTTGATCAATACAAAATACCATATTCAGAAAAGAATATTTTTAGCATTAAACTTAGCAAAGAAGATATCTTTAGAATGCTTGCCAATAGTGAAAATGGCTTTGATGATATCATATCAACAAGATCTAAAGTCTTCAAAGAAAAGAAATTGGACCCTGATAATATGAGTGTCCAAGAACTTATCGAATTCATTATCGACTATCCTAGTGTATTAAAAAGACCAATAATCATTAATGAAAATGAATTACAGGTCGGTTATAATAATGAAGATATCACTATTTTCCTACCAAAAGAACTTCGTAACTTAGATAGTTTTAGTGATTTTGATGCTGAGCCTATCAATGTGAAATACTCTAAAAAATAAAAGAAGCAGCAATTTTTTGCTGCTTCTATATTTTTTTCTTTAATGCATCATAAGCACGTTTAATTTTAGGCTTGCTCTTTTTGTAAACTATTCCAAATTCGCGAACAATCTCAACAAATTCACGTTTACCACCTTCATATGAAGTAGCTTCATACTCAAGTTCATAATCAACCGTATCAACATATTTACATTTATCAATGGCAATATTTCCTTTCTTGTAAGGGAAACCAATTCTAAATGTAGATAAAGACATATAGTTAATCACTTTTTGCCCCTTCAAAACATCCTCTAATTCATTTCTAATTTCTTCAACAGGAATAATTCCATCCTTTAAAAATTGTTGAAAAACTTCTTCTGAAATAGTTTCATTAATTTCTTGCAATGCATAGCCTTTCTTTCGTTTAAGAGTCATTACGTATTTATCGCTTTTTCTCACTCGAAGGCCAATTTCAGAAGCTTTTAATGTAAAACGTGGGGTATCGAAATAATAATTGATTTGAAGATTTCCGCGTTTATCTGCAAATTTAGTGCATAGATTTACATATTCTTCTTTAGTTAATAATGTTTTAAATTCGATTTCTATTTCTTTAGACATAAATATTACCTCATTATTACGTTTTTCAATATCGAATAAATTATACACAAAAAAAATAAAATATCAACTAATTAGTATAGAAAATTTTAAAAATTTTTAAAGAATAAAAAGTTTGAGAAAATATTATATCTATGGTATAATATTCACAAGAATAGGAGTAATGAAAATGAGAGAAATAGAATGGGAAAGGTTTTTACAACCCTATGAATTAGCAGTAGAGGGATTCATATTAAAAATTGAAGGAATAAAAAAGCAATATCAGTTACGTGGCGAATATTGTCCTATTGAAATAGTTACTGGACGTGTTAAATCTCCTGATAGTATCTTAGATAAAGCTAAGAGACTAAATGTAAAAAAAGAAGATATTGCTAAAAAGGTATATGACATAGGCGGAGTTAGAATAACTTGTAAATATATTGATGATGTGTATAGTGTTGCGGAATTACTAAAAAATCGTAAAGATGTTACTTTACTAGAAGAAAGAGATTACATTAAAAATGTAAAACCTAGTGGTTATCGTTCGTTGCACTTAATAATGGCATATCAAGTAGAAACTATTGATGGGCAAGTACCACTTATCTTAGAATTTCAAATAAGAACTCATGCCATGCATTTCTGGGCTAGTATTGAACACTCTCTAAAATATAAATATCAAAAACAAATACCTGATAGTATCAAAGAAAGACTTAAAAGTGCAAGTCTTGCGGCAACAAAACTAGATGAAGAAATGTCACAAATTCACCATTTGATGGTAGAATTAGAAGGAAGTCAAGTAGCGGATCCTTTAGAAAATGAAATTTCTTCAGTAGATTTGAAAAAGTGGTAAAATGATAAAACGTTATATCGCTGAAAAAGAAATGCTAGTCAAAGACTTTTTATTAGAAAAAGGCTTTACCGAAAACATTTCTAAAGAGTTAAAAAATGGCAATGGTCAAATTCTTGTTAATGACCAAAGCGTTGAAAATTGGTATCAAATAAAACCTAATGATTTAGTAGAAATTGTTTTACCTACATCTAATCAAGGAGAAAATATAATTTCGACTAAACATGATTTTGAGATACTATATGAAGACTCATATATTCTAATAATTAATAAAGAAAATAATC
>OGOV01003334.1_pt1 | contig 10824 bp, 7 predicted proteins | sample 1552711 | NCBI WGS metagenome assembly OGOV01 (sample SAMEA2580216, study PRJEB22360) | human gut metagenome | biome: human gut; feature: human-associated habitat; material: faeces | place: Denmark | collected 2008/2010 | reverse complement strand
TACCCTCGGCGTGCTCCACATGTTCTCGAAACGCTGGACGGCCGCTTGTCAAAAGGGTTCATTTGCCGTTTTCTGAGGTTGGGTGGCCATCGTTGGTTTCAGCGGCGCAAAATGTGCTTGACAGGTAAGTCTACTTATGATAGACTTCAAGTATCAAAAATCTATCGTAAATAGACCAACAAAGAAAGGAGGCACACATGGACGGTTACAAACTGGGTGTTGTTGAGACGCGTTTTGCAGAACTCATCTGGCAGCATGAGCCGCTGACCTCCGGCGAGCTGGTGAAACTATGCGAACAGGAGCTGCAATGGAAAAAATCCACGACCTACACAGTTTTGAAAAAACTCTGCGAACACGGTGTCTTTCAGAACGAAGACGGCACGGTAACTTCCCTTCTCTCACAGGAGGGCTATAACGCCGTACAGAGTGAGAAATTTGTGGAGGACACCTTCGACGGTTCCCTTCCCGCATTTCTTGCCGCCTTTACCACGCGGAAATCTCTTTCGGAGAAGGACATTGCGGAAATCCAGCGCATGATCGACCGCTGCGGAAAGGAGTGAGCCAATGGCCGCCGTCTTTTTGAAGCTCTTGAATCTGAGCATTTCCGCAAGCTGGCTGGTGCTGGCCGTGCTGGTACTGCGCCTGATATCAAAGCGTTCGCCCAAGTGGATGAATGTTCTGCTTTGGGGTATTGTCGCGCTGCGGCTGGTTCTGCCATTCTCCGTAGAGAGTGCGTTGAGCCTGATCCCCAGTGCCGAAACGGTCAGTCCCGCAGCCGTGCAGTTTGCCCCCGCGCCGACCATCACCAGCGGCGTGAGCGTCATCGACAATGCTGTGAATCCCTCGCTCAGCGAACATTTTGCCGCCGTGCCGACAGCCAGCGTCAACCCGCTCTATGTCTGGACGGAGATTGCAGGCTGGGTGTGGCTCATCGGCCTTGGAGCCATGCTGCTCTATGCGCTCGTGAGTTATCTTCGGCTGCGTCGGCGCGTGAGAGTATCGCTCCCCGTTCAAGATCACATTTATCTTTGCGATGCCATTTCCTCGCCGTTTATCCTCGGCGTTGTAAAACCACACATCTATCTGCCCTCCGGTCTGGACGAGGTGCAGCGGCAGAATGTACTGGCGCATGAGCAAGCGCATCTTGCGCGGCGTGACCACTGGTGGAAGCCGCTGGGCTTCGCGCTGCTTGCGGTTTACTGGTTCAACCCCGTGCTGTGGCTCGCCTATACACTGCTCTGCCGCGACATTGAACTGGCCTGCGATGAGCGGGTGATCCGCACGATGGACGAGAGCGCCGTCAAGACCTATTCCACGGTGCTGCTTGCGTGCAGTATGCCGCGCAAGACAGTCATCACCTGCCCGCTGGCGTTCGGTGAAGTTGGCGTCAAGGAGCGTGTGAAGAACGCGCTTCACTACAAAAAGCCCGCGTTCTGGGTGGTCGCGGCGTCGGTCGCCGTGTGCGTCGTTGTGGCGGTGTGCTTTCTGACGAATCCGCGCACAGACACAGACGCCGCCGGACTGGTCGGTTTCCATCGGGAACAGGTCACTTATGCCGATGTAACGGACGAAAGCGGCGCGCAGCCATCCAACGTCCAGTTGACGGCGGAAGAAACAGACGCCGTCTACGCTCTGCTCGACACCCTGCAATACAAGCGCCTCGGCACCGCGTCAGGAATGCAGGACTGCTATGCAAGGCTCTATTTTATCAGCGCCGCGGGCGAACGCTGCGAGATCATGCTCTCTGAGCGTGAAATGCTGGTCAACCCCATTACTGACGGCAAGACAGCGCGGCTCTATGAGCTGCGTTCCGGAAGCACGGAGTTGAGAGACTATCTGTTTGGATGTATTGGCGCAAGCGAGCCGGCAGAGGAGGAAATGAAAACCATGACCGAGCCGACGCTGTCGCTGACGCTCACCGTTCCCGCTGCATGGGAGGATATTGCAGAGCTCTCCGCCTACGACAAGGGGACTGCCTATCTGGGATATGGGATCATGCTGTTCCATCTGTCGGAAAAGAACGCGCTTGCGGCGTATCCCGACGGGGGAATGGGCAGCGTATGGTGGCTGGTCGCTATGAGCTGGGATAATTTCAAGGAATGGAGGGGCTATGACGCACTGCCTGTCCCCGAGATTCTCGGCATCGCCGAGTATGTCCTCGGAGCCGATGATGAGTATGTGTATCTGCTGGTGTTGCCGTCCGATGTGCAGTTCCTGGAAAACGATCCTGTCAGCCAGCGCCAATACGAGGCACTGCAAAGCGACTCACAAGGCGTACTCACGCGATTTTTGAAGGACAACGGAATCCACATAAATGACATGTGCCCTGCCTCCTCCGTGTTTTCGCCCCCTGCGCGCGGCGATGCATTCACTCCGCCGGACGCGGTGCGCAGCGGCACTGTGAGCGATACATCGTATGATAAAATTCTTACCGGCGCCGGTGAGGGCGAAGAACAGCGCACGTCCGAAAATGACGCAGAGCATACCGCGTATTCTGTTAAGACCCATGCAATGACCGCCAAGGAGCGAAGCGCACTTGACGCGCAGACCGAGCCTGTCCCTGCCGTGGGGACTGCCTTTCTGCCCCGAAGCAGCAGAGACGGCGCAAGCGGAAATGCCTGCGCACCGTTTACCGCAAAGACTGCGGACGTGGCGTTTGTCCTCTACAGCGCACCCGGCGCGACGGATTACAATGTGCGGCTTTGTACGGGAGAGCCCGGCGCTGGCAAGTGGGCGTCGGATGCCGTGACCGTCAAGGTAAACGACGGCGTTCGTTTTTCCGGGCTGACCGTGGGGCAGGCGTACTACATGGAGGTCAGCTCCGACACGCTTTCTACCGCCGGATGTACGGCGCTTTATAAGTGCGCGACCACACCGCCCCCTGCGCGCAGCGGTACGGTGAGCCTCACCGGCTACGCCGCCTACGACGCGCTGCTCGCCGAGATCGCCGACCTGCGGCGCTCCGGCGCAAGCGACGTGCAGACCGGCTTCAGCCATGATCTCCTGTCCGTGAACGACTACTACCAGACGCCCGGCTGGCTGCTGCGCGACCTTGACGGCGACGGCACGAGCGAGCTGCTGCTCGGCGCGGACTGGGGCGACGGCTACGGCGTGATCTTCAATATTTACCGCCTCGACGGCGCAAAAGCCGTTCGCGTCGTGGACGGCTGGAGCCGCAGTCAGTATTTTCTCTGCTCTGACGGTACGCTTGCACATGAGTGGTCGGGCGGCGCCGACCATTGGGGGAGGACCTATCTACGCTACGGCGAGACGCTTTTGCCCATCGAAAGCGTTTTTGACCGCGGCGGCGTGTGGTACCACGCCAAGGGTCTCGATGCCCTGTCCTTGGAGGACACGCAGCTCGAAGGCCGCTGCAAGGTCATTCCCAGCGCCGAGGCGGAGCAGCTCATGGAGCGCTATACCAAGCAATATGAAGCCCTGCCCTTCACGCCGTTTGAAGCGTAAAGCGGAGGAAGAGTGCATTTCGCGCCGCAAAATCATACATTTCGGGCGAGAAACGCACATCTTTCCGCAGGGCGTGCTATGCTTTTCCTGCAAGAGTATCCGAGGGGCGGCCGGACAGCCGCCGGACAAAACGGGGAATAGAAGGAGAAGCATTATGGGATTATTCAGCAATAATAAGAAGCCCTGCCCCATCTGCGGCAACGCGACGCCCCGCCTGCTGCCGACCAAGGTCGAGGGCGTGCCCATCTGCAAGGAATGCGACAAGAAGATCGACCTGCCGAACGGCGTGCTGGACAGCATGACGCTCGACGATTTCCGCCGCTACATAGATTTTTACAACAAAAATCAGGTGCTGCGCGAGCGCTTCCATCCCGAGTATCGCTTCGGCTTCGGCGCGTTCAACACGCAGCTGGTGCTTGATGTGACCAACGGACTCTTCCGCCTGAAGGACGACGAGAGCACCATTGTGTTTGAAAAGTCCGCGCTCAAGTCCTTCCGCATCACGGAGGATAAGGAACCGCTCTTTACCGGCACGGCCGCCGGTCTTGTCTGCGCTGAGAGCAAGAACCCCGAGCGCGTCCGTCTGCTCGCACCGCGCATCGAGCAGTTCAAGCTGCAGAGAAGCGACTATGAGCGCATCATGCAGGCTGAGCGCGTGCAGTATCTCGACCGCACCAACGAGGAGTGGCGCGAGCGTGAGCGCGAGCTGGAGTTCCATAAGCCCGAGTTCCGCGAGTCCTCGCCGTTCCGTCAGTTCGTGGTGGAGCTGGAGCTGGACCATCCCTATTGGAAAGCCTACCGCAACGAGCTGGACGCGCCGGAGTTTGACAACGACTATCCGAGCGTGGACTCCTTCCTGCACAAGTACGACGAGAAGGTCAATGAGCTGCACACCCTTGCGCGCAACCTGATGCAGTTTATCGCCCCCGGCGCGCCGGAGACCGGCGCCGCCTCCGCAACGCAGACCGCGGCCCCCGCGCAGGCGGGCGGCGCGTCGAGCACCGTGGAGGAGCTCAAGCAGTACAAAGCGCTGCTGGACGCCGGCGTGCTCACCGAGGAGGAGTTCGCGGCGAAGAAGCGCCAGCTGCTCGGCATCTGAAAAAATCAAAGGAAAAGCGTCCGTGACGGGCGCTTTTCCTTTTTGTGCAAAACATTTTCCGTCCACGCAAACATGGACGCGCCGCCGCGCATAGGTTGAGATAGAAACTAAGACCATTGGAGGCGGACCATGAAACAGACGCATTTTTTCCTCGGCGCGAACAGCGCGGAGGGTTTTTATGGGCTGTATGACCAGCTCCTCGACGCAAGGCTTTACGATCTGATCATCCTCAAGGGGACTCCCGGCTGCGGCAAATCGACCTTCATGCGCCGCGCGGCCGCGGCGCTGGAGGAGCGCGGACTGGAGACCGTGTACATCCATTGCTCCGGCGATCCCGATTCACTCGACGGGGTAATTTTTCCCGCCATCGGCACCGCTATTGTGGACGGCACCGCGCCCCATGTCCTCGAGCCGCGGTACGCGCTGGCGCATGAGCGCTATGTGGACCTGTCGCAGTGCTGTGACAGCGCGGCGGCGAAGGAGGTCGCGAACGGCCTGACGGCGCTGACCGACGCCTACCGCGCGTCCTATCGCGAGGCATACCATGTTCTGCGGGCGCTCGGCAGCGTGGACGCGGAGCGCCGCGCTCTGGTGCGCGCGCACTTCGACGAGGAAAAGCTGCTGCGCCGTGCGGCGGGGATCGCCGCGCGCGAGCTCAAGGGCGGGGGAGAGATGCGGGGACGCGCGGCGGACGTCTTTCTCGGCGGACTGACCTGCCAGGGCAAGGTGTGCCGCTTCGACAGCGTGGACGCTCTCTGCCCGCGTGTTTATGAGCTGTGCGACAGCTACGGCCTTGCCGCGCCCGTGCTGCGCCGGCTGCGCGACGCGGCGCTGGAGGCGGGGGAGGACGTTCTGGCTTGCCGCGACCCGCTGCGGCCCGCGGAGATTGCGCACTTGCTGATCCCCGCGCGGGGCCTTGCGTTTGTCACGACCGGCGAGGGCGTGCGCTATGAGGGGAAGCCCTACCGCCGCCTGCGCGTCGACGCGATGGCGGAGGAGAAGCTGACCCGCGCCGAAAAGGCGCACCTGCGCTTCATCCGCCGTGTCCGCCGCGCGCTGGAGGAGGAAGCGGTCGCATCCCTCAAGCGCGCCAAGCGCGGGCATGACGCGCTTGAAGCGCTCTACCGACCCTGCGTGGACTTCGACGCGGTCGGCGCGCTGTGCGACGCGGAGATCGCGCGCATCGGCGCCTACCCGGTGTGACAGAAAAAAAGCCATAAGGAAAGGAGCCTGCGCGCTGCGCAGGCTCCTGCTGTTTTGATTTGACATTATACCGCGATGCGGCGGGCGCTGACATAGCCGGTGGTGTAGTAGGCGTCGGAAAGGTTGCTGACGATGACGCCGACGCCGTAGTCCGAGGCGTGGACGAACTGACCGCTGCCGATGTACATACCGACGTGCGTGACGGGCTTCGAGGTGGTGCTGCCGGGCTTCTTGAAGAACACGAGGTCGCCGGGGGCAAGCTCGTCCCACGAAACGGTAACGCCGTTTTGCAGCTGGGCGGAGGCGGTGCGGTTGATGGAGTAGCCGAGCTGTGCGCAGGCATACTGCACAAGACCGGAGCAGTCAAAGCCAACGCGCGGGCTGGCCCCGCCATAGACGTAGCTATAGCCGACGTACTGGAGCGCAATGTTCGCAAGCTCCTGACCCTTGCTCGAAGCGGCGGCGGGAGTGTAGTCCGTCTCCTCCACATAGGCGGCGCTGACGTAGCCCTGCTCGATCTGATACCAGCCGCTTTGGACGGACACGACCTTCACACAGCGCCCCTTGGCGAGGGAGCCGACCTTGGAGTAGCCGGTGCCGGGGCCGGAGCGGATGTTGAGCGGACCCTGCACGACGCGGATGTAAAGCTGTTCGAGCGCCTCCTCATAGGTGGCGGCCTCGGTGTACGCCGCGTCGATGTAGCCACTGCCGATCTGATACCAGCCGTCCTGCGCGCCGAGGACCTTGACGACCTTGCCCTGCGCGAGCTCGTCCGCGACCGCATAGTCGGTGCCGGGGCCGGTGCGGACGTTGAGCGCGTCTGCGGTGACCTTGACATAGGTGCTCTCACTCTGCGCGGCAGAGGCGCTCACCGCGCTGACTTCTGCCGTGACGACGGGGGCGGCTTCCTCAAGCAGCTTGATGTAGCTTGCGGAGACGAAGCCCTTCACGCTGCCGAGCTGGATGCCGTACCACCCGTTCGTCGCGGTGTCCACGATCTCGACCTGTTTGCCGCTTGGCAACTGATCAAGGACGGCGGAGCCGGTGCTCGCGGTCTTGCGCACACGCAGAACGCTGCCGCCGACGTCCACAACGCCGGTGAGCGCGAGGGTGGGGGTGGTCAGGCAGACCGCCAGCAGCAGGCCGGCAGCCGTGCCGCGGAGCGCGTGGCGCAGTTTCATAGGGCATCCTCCTCAAATTCTCATGAAAAAGCGGCGCAGACGGGGCGCGCCGCCGAACGGTACCAAAGGTTACAATTTGTAACTATTGTAATGATACCATAATTCGACGGCGGATGCAAGGTTTTTTCACCCGCTTTTGGTCAAACAATGTCGGCCCGAAATTGTGCAGAATGCACGAAGTGCGCAAAAAATCCGTTTGCCGGCCTCGGAGCGGTGTGGTATGATAAGGCAAACACGGAAGAAGCGGAGGAAATGCCATGTTCCGGAATGAAACAAACTATGTGCTCACAAACGGCGTGCTGCTCGACGGCACGGAGAAAATGACGCCGCAGACGGGCAGAGATATTTATATTGAGGGCGGACGCATCGGCGCGGTCGCCGATGCCGCGGCGCGCCGCGAGGACTATGAGGTCGTGGACCTCGGCGGACAGTATGTGCTGCCGGGGCTTATCAACCTGCACGTTCATCTGCCGGCCTCCGGCAAGCCGAAGAAAAAGGCGAGCGACCCGAAGAAGCTCGTGAAGCTCATCACCGCCAACGCGCTCACGCGCCGCATCGGCGTGAAGCTGTGCGAGGGCTACGCGAAGACGGAGCTTCTCAGCGGCGTGACGACCATCCGCACGGTCGGCGGCGTGGCGGACTTCGACACGATCATCCGCGACCTTGCCGCGCAGGGAAAGATCCTCAGCCCGCGCGTGGTGGCGTCCAATATGGCGGTCTCCGTGCCGGGCGGGCACATGGCAGGCTCCCTTGCCTACGAAGCAAAGACACCGGAGGAGGCCGCGGCTTATGTGGAGCGGATCGCGGCGGAGAAGCCGAACCTCATCAAGCTCATGATCACCGGCGGGGTGCTCGACGCCGAGGGGGTCGGCGGGCCCAGACGCTGCGGCGAGCCGGGCGTGCTGCGGATGCAGCCCGCCCTGGTGAAGGCTGCCTGTGATAAGGCGCACGCGCTTGGCATGAAGGTCGCCGCACACGTCGAAAGCCCCGAGGGTGTGCGTGTGGCGCTGGAAAACGGCGTGGACTCCATCGAGCACGGCGCGCAGCCGGACGCGGCGATTACCGCGCTCTACAAGGAAAAGGGCGCGTTCCAGGTCGCGACGCTCTCGCCCGCGCTGCCCTATGCGCTTTTTGACCGCAGCGTCTCCCACGCGACCTATGAGCAGCAGGAGAACGGCAAGGTCGTCTTTGACGGCATCATCGCCATGGCGCGGGAAAATCTGGCAAACGGCATTCCGGTCGGCCTCGGCACGGACACCGGCTGCCCCTATATCACGCACTACGATATGTGGCGCGAGCTGTGCTACTTCGTGAAATACTGCGGCGTGACGCCGGCCTTCGCGCTCCACACCGCGACGCTGCTCAACGCGCGGCTTGCCGGCATCGACGGCGAGACCGGCTCCATCGAGGCGGGCAAGGCGGCTGACCTGATCGTCTGCGCGAAGGATCCGCTCGCGGATCTCTCGGCCCTGCGCACGCTCTCCATGGTCATCAAGGACGGCTATCGCGTCGAGCATCCCGCGACGAAGAAGCTGTCAGAGGTCGAGCGCGAGCTGGATAAGTTCCTGTGACCCATACCTATTATAATGTACAAGGGAAAAGCACGGGGAGCCCCGTGCTTTTCCCTTATGGCGTTTTATGTTACAGCTCCACGAGCTCGTATTCCCACGTGCCGAAGCCCAGCGCCGCCGCAGATTCGACCGTGCGGACACCGTTGAGGCTCTCAATGCGCTCTACGAGGTGGTCGCGGCCCGGATCGTCGGAGGCGTAGACCAGATCGAGGCAGGCCTGATCGACCGCGATGGGGTCGAGCGAGGCGAGGATGCCGATGTCCGCCATGCACGGGTCCTCGGCCACGGCGCAGCAGTCGCAGTCCACGGACATATTCTTCATAACGTTGATGAAAACGGTCTTGTCCTTGAAATATTCCGCCACGGACGAGGCGGCATCCGCCATCGCGTCGAGGAAGCTGTCGAGGTCGGCGGTCCAGATCTTTTCGGGCTCGCCGGCGCCGTGGATGTAGGCCTTGCCGTAGGAGGACGCGCAGCCGATGGAGAGCTGCTTGAGCGCGCCGCCGAAGCCGCCCATCGGATGCCCCTTGAAGTGGGAGAGGACGAGCATGGAATCGTAGTTGGCAATGTCCTTGCCGACGAAGTTCTTCTGAATACTCCTGCCGTTCGGAACGGCAAGCTCCAGATCGGGGCCCTCGGCATCGAGAATGTCCACGTCGAAATTCGTGCTCCAGCCGTGCTTGATCATCGTGCGGCGGTGCTTCTCGGTGGTGTTGCGCTCGCCCTCGTAGGCGGTGTTGCACTCGACCACCGTGCCATGCACGGCCTCGATCATCGGCCGCCAGAAGTCGGGACCCAAAAAGTTCTGGTTGCCCTGCTCGCCGGAGTGCAGCTTCACGGCGACCTTGCCCGGCAGTTCGCGGCCCACGGCGCGGTAAAGCGCCACGACCTTCTCGGGCGTGATCTCACGGGAGAAATATACCTTAGCTTTCATCGCGTTTCCTCCTTGCACGGAAAATATCACCTGAATTATAACCCATCGCATGAAATAATGCAACTCTTTGGGGGATGGGACCTGTCTGCGGACGGATCATGTCAAGGATGTGTCAAAAAACGGCGAAAAATGCTGTGCAGATATCCTAAAATTCCAAAAAAGTGATGTTTACGGTTGACTATGCTATCGTAATAGCGTATAATAAAACCTACTGATTTGGTGGGATATAGCAGATAACAAGAAGAAAACGGCAAAATATTGATGTATAGAAGAATGAATATTCATACAAAAGCATTTTGCGTGTGATCCGCTGCTCTCACGAAAACGGCTGCGCGCGCTTAACGGAGTCCTTACGGCGGAAAACATCTCCTGAACGCCCCAGATACAGGGGGAGCACGGGCGCGAAAATGCGGCAGAATATGAAGTTTTTACGGCGAAATTTGAATTTTGCTGAAAAAACAAAAGAAGAAAGTGTCTAATAGCACAAAAAGAAAGAAGCATTTCTGTGCGGAATGACAATGACCAGAAAATTTCATCGAAAAAACAGGAAAATATGCTTGTGAAAGACTTGACAAGACGAGGATGAATGAATTATAATCCGTCCATAAAAAATGAATAAGCTGTGAACGTACCAAACATACCGCACGAGGGTGCGGCGTACGCGAAAAAGACCATGTGGTCTTTTCTCTGTTCCGAGCCGGAACAGAGAATTTAACTTTTTTGTCGTATTCGGCGCAAGCCGGGTATATAATTTTTGAAAGGAAGATATCAGCATGAAAAAAGTATTGTCTCTGATCCTCGCACTGGCAATGGTTTTCGCTCTGGTCGCCTGCGGCGAGAAGCAGCCTGCCTCCGACGGTGACGCCTCCGGCGACGGCGATAAGCCCGCCCGCGGCAACGTCATTATGACCTTCGGCACCGCCGACACCGGCGGCTCCCTGTACCCCGCCGGCGCGGCCGTCTCCCAGGTTTGGACGAACAACGTCCAGGGTGTGAAGTGCAACACCCAGACCTCCACCGGCTCCTTCCAGAACTGCCAGGACGTCTCCACCGGTGAGGTCGACGTCGCGGTCGCCACCTCCGACGTCGTTCTCAACGCCTACAACGGCACCGGCAAGTTCGCCGACATCGGCAAGCTGGACAACCTGCGCGTCATCGGCGCGGTCTACACCTCCGTGCTCAGCGGCGTGGCCCTCAAGAGCTCCGGCCTGACCTACATCCATGACCTGCTCGGCAAGCGCGTTGCCGTCGGTCCCGCGGCCTCCGCGACCGAGAACGCCACCCTCGCCGCCTTCGCAGCGATGGACATCACCAAGGACAACACCAGCCTTGAGAACCTCGGTCTCGGCGACGGCGCCGACTCCGTCGGCG
>OGOV01003333.1_pt1 | contig 10824 bp, 7 predicted proteins | sample 1552711 | NCBI WGS metagenome assembly OGOV01 (sample SAMEA2580216, study PRJEB22360) | human gut metagenome | biome: human gut; feature: human-associated habitat; material: faeces | place: Denmark | collected 2008/2010 | reverse complement strand
TGATGCGGTAGTTCTCCGCATGTTTTGCTTCATGCCCTGCCCGGAACGCTTCTTCTTTTCCAGAATTCAGATCAACCACCAGATTGTGCAGGTGAACATTTTCCTCATGCCCCAAAAGTCTTGCCAGATTTTCTTTGCTTTCCGAGCGAAAGATCGGATACACGGAATCCGGGTCCCGAAGCTCCACATCGAAAAGGCCGACTTTTTCAATCGTAAATGCCTTTCCGTCCAGATACAGCGTATCGCCGACACGATAATCCGGCTGCACCGGAGCTGCCGGTTCTGGCTGCACAGTTGCAGACTCTTTTTCAGCCTCCAAGCTTCTGACGCGAATCTCCTGCAATGCTTCTGACGCGCTCACATAATCGGCAAATGTCTGCACTTTTCCGTCTGAGTATCCGTAATACTCTTCTTTGACATAATCCCAGATAGCAAACGCATCTTTTGAATCCGGGAAATTATCGCCGGTCATCGTGACTACAAATCGTTCATCCGGCGCATAGCCTGACTCTCTGGCAAGTTCTCTGGCGTGTTCCTGCATCTCCAGCACCAGAGGATCTGTCTCTGTGTGGTTCGGCTCCTGTACTTCTTCGGGTTCCGCATCCGGGAATGGAATGTCCTGCTGCAAATTCTGCTTGCTCTGTTCAACATAGAGCCAGTCTTTTGCTTCCCGTTCCTGGACTTTTTTAATCAGCTGCTGACGGTAAGTCTCTGCCTCCCATTCGCTGGTAAACTCTTCGCTGACACCATCCGGCTCCACATGAATGCCATCCTGAATATCATCCCAAACCGCATAACCATCGTCAGTTTCCATCACGGTAAACCGCTGGGGTGCTGCCAGTTCGCTCCGGGCATAGATATCCGCAGCCGTATTCAGCATATTGTCCACATGCTCATTTCCGGTATCGTAGCGTTCCGGTGGTGTTGGCGGAAATACATGGGCGGCAGTCGGCATAGGAAGCGGCGCACCATATTCCTGCTCCAGCTTCCGATACTCTTCCATTTCCAGAGCAGTCAGGTACTGACCATTTTCCACAAGCCGGTCTAACCGCTTATCCACCGCCGACCATGTGAGGCGCACTTCCCGGTCATGGCCATAATTGCGAAGCAGAATGCCTTTTCCGTCATAATCGGCAAAACCACGACTGCCATCCATAAAGGTATAGCTGTGACCACCGATACCGTATTCTGCTTTCAGGAATGCAGCTCGTTCTTTCGCTTCCCCTTGCTGCTGATACAGCGCATAAATACGGATTTTTCCGCCTTCAAAATTAGAACCTGTCCGCAGCATCCGGTCGATTTCATCCTCAGAAATGACAAAAGCGGAGGGCTTTTCGCTCTCCGCTTCTCTGGCTGCATTCTTTGCCGCCGCATCAATTTTCTGAATCTGCTCTGCTTCGGACTGAAACAGGCTCATAAAGTTTAGCTGTTGATAAGTTCCGTCAGAATGACTTCCTCTGCCTGCGCTTTCAGCATATTCATGTGCTGCACCCATGCCATCTGGTTCGATTTCTTGTCCGGTGCCGGATTCGCTTTCAGAAGCTCCGCCATCATCTGTTCCATCCGTGCGGTCGCGGTCTTCTGAATCTCCCACAGGTGCGGGTACAGTTTCTCGGTCAGGATCAGGTGATTGTACAGCAGCGTGTTGTTCTCCTGCAGGAACGCTCTGCGCATTCTCCCGTACTTGCCCAGCGGCTTCTGTTCCTGCACCGACAACTGGATGTCCGGAATCAGGTACTCGCCGTTCTTCGTGTAATTCAGCTCCATCATAGTTTTGGCTCCTTTCTGCCTGCTTTTCTCTTTCATAGGTTCGGATCGTGCGTTCAATTTCCCGGAAGATCTGGCTGGACATTTCGCTGACCGCAGTTCCCAGCACATTGGCGGCAGCCTGCGTATTAAAATCAAAGATGTCCAGAAAATCCTCGTGTTCAAAATAGTCATCTGCACTGCCTACCGTCCGGGTAAAGACGGAATATGCTATGCTGACAGCGGCAGCTCTCTTAAAGGAAGCTCCGATGTTGAGTTCATCATATCCTTCCAGATAGGAATCTGCAACGATGTCACTGATCTGCCTGCGGTTTTCCTCCCAGTAATCCCTTGCAAGGCGTTCTGCCGCTTCCATGATGTGATTTTCCAGAGACCCGGCACCGGCAGGAACATCAAATGCTGCATCCAGTGCCTGAATAATCGGCTGCTCATGCTCTGCATTCATTTTCCAGAGCTGTACCGGACGGGAATTCTTCCGTTCTCCGGTATCTGCCACATCAAATACATACCGAAGTCTCGGCTGCTCACCGCGCATGTCCAAAAGAGCAATGCCCTTGGAGCCGCGCTTCACATAGCGATTCATCCGGTCATTCCAGAGATCGTACTCTGCACAGGCCGTTGCTTCCGGTCTCTGCTTATAGATCATCAGTTGCTCCGCAAAGGGATACTTATAAAGCCGCGCGGATGTGGTCAGAAATGCTGTCCACTGTTCTTTACTGCCAGTGATCTGTGCCGCAGCTTCCTGTGCCATCTGCATATAATAGGCCGTTTTCGTCATCATCTGTCTTTTTCCTCCTCTCCCTTATTCGTCCGGATACAAATCCAGTGCCTCATATTCTGCATCCGTCATCTCTGCCAGTTTCGCAAGCAGCGAGGCCGTCCACCTGCGCAGGTTTCTATCTCTGCCGGTCAGACTTTTCTGCATCATCTGAAGCTCTGCAATCAGCCCCGTCCGTGTGCCAGGGCTGTAAAGCATCATGAGCATCCACTCGTCATCCGTAAAACGCATTTACAACTCCTTTTCTTCGCAGCACCTGCGAGGCGGTGCAGGCGGCACCGCCTCCTGCTTTTCCTTCAGCTGATCCAGAACCGATGCTTTCTCCGCCGGTTCTTCCTTCTTTCCGTTATTGATTACGCCGTCAATCATGCCGTAATCGTCTTCCATTGCCATTTCTGCGGCTTTCAGGTAATTCTCCGGTTTCAAAAATCCGGGCAGTTCCTGGAAGCCGATGGAATCCACATAGTGACAGCTTACAACACCATTCTGCCGTAAAGCCACGATGTCAGACACAGAAAGACTATGCCCAGTAAAATCATCAGGGCGGGAAACATTGAATTTCGCATACAGTTCCTCCAACATCGTATTCTGATCCTTGTAGGGAAGAAACGGAGCCGTATAAACCACTTCATAATGGTCAATATCCGGTTCCAGCCCCATCCGTTCCAGTTCGCGCATGGACGAAAAGCGTTCATATACCGTATCCTCGCTGCGGCGAAGCTGCAAAATCGCATACTGGTCGGTAGCACTGTCGAGAAATGCCATCATTCTTTCGTCCGGTGCCTGATTTCCATGCACTTCATCCCATTTTTCAATTCTTGCCATCGTTCATTTCTCCCTTCTCCATAAACGGCAGGCCGTTTTCCTTTGCTTCCTGTCGCTGCCGTTCCCGACGCTTTTCACTGTAAGGCGGTCGGATACCGACACAGCGTTTCGGAATCGTATAAGTGACCGACCCATGCTCCCGGTGCTCCAAAATAAACTGCTCCGGATACTGTTTTCGCAGTTCCCGAAGCTTCTTAATCAGGCGGCTGTCATGGGTGTAAATACTGGCAGTATCCAGTTCATTGTCAAAATTGATGACGGTTTCCTGCTCCGCCTTCGTAAGCTTGTATTTCATCGCTCCGCCTCCTTCGCCTTGGCAGCTTTCACCGGCGTATCCGTTCTGGAAGACAAATCCGAGAGTTTACCCAGCACAGATTCCCGTCTGCTGATTTCTGCATCCTCTGCACGATCACAAAGTTCATCATAGTCAATCCGCGTCATGGTGCGGCCACCGAACCCATAATCCGAGAGAATCTGGTCTCTGGCTGCATTCATGCTGATTTCCGGGTCGTCGATCTGTCCGCCGTCAATTTCCGTGAAGTCCTTATGATATAAGGTATAGTCGTAACCGTCCTCACAGGTCTGAATGGCAAGAAAGCCCTTGCTTCCCAAATCCCATGCGCTGCGTTCTTCCGTAATCAGCGGCTCCGGGCGGCATGTACCGCCGCCGCGTTCCAGCATTTCTGCCAGCTGACAGATGTGCAGAACATCATACCCCAGGCGCAAATGATATTCGTCCATATATTCGCAGCGGGCTGAAAATTTCCGATTCGGATACTCAATCTCCACCGCACTGCCATCCGGAATTTTGAACCGATCCTCGTAGCTGCTGGTGATAAACCGGATATTTTTTGCATTCTCCAGCTCAGGATCAGCCTTTTTCATCTGCCAGAGAACCTTTCTGCCGCCGCGTACCTGCTCAAGCATCTCCGGAGCTACCGGTGCAACGGCAAGACCGTCAAGCTGGGGAATCTTCTGGAGTGCCGCCATACTCGCGCTTTCTTCCAGCGTAGAAAACGGCTGTTTATCCAACACATCCCAGCCAATGTGTCCCTCGGCAATCTGCACCTTGCTGTCCATATCAAAGCAATGGAACTCCACACCGTCCTGCTTTTCCTGCAAGGAAAACAGAGCAACATTATCCACCAGATAAGATGCATTCATCATTTTCATGCTCATTTTTTACCTCCAAACTCCAGCTTAAATGCTGCTGCACCGTCCTCGCCGGTCTCTACATGAACGGTTGTGTCATAGTAACGTCCAGATTTCTTGGAATAGCAATGAGTAAGCCGTGCTTTCCCCTGATTTACCAGTTGCTTTGCCAGTTCCTCCGTCATCTGCTTTCCCAGTGTCTGAAAGAACCTGTTTTCCTTCCAGAGCGCAAATTTACAGCCCCTATCCCTGCAAAACCATCCCTTTGCCGTTTCACAGACATCACTGCCGCAGGCCGGGCAGGAACCAATGACTTTCCGTTCCGGCTGCATCAGCACATCAGCACCTTTTACAGCCTCGTAGGTTTTTACAAGTCCGCTGACCATGCTGCTGATTTCTCCCATAAAGGCATCGCTGTCGTACTCGCCATGTTCTATTTTCAGCAGTTTTTCCTCCCAGTCTGCCGTCATGGATGGGGACTGAATCTGTTCCGGCACCACCGTCACCAGCGCATTTCCCTTGTCCGTAGAACAAAGATATTTCATTTTCTTATCGCCCCTGCGCTCGATAAAGCCTTTCTGTACCAGTTTTTCGATAATGGCAGCGCGTGTGGCCGGTGTACCGATGCCTTTACGCTCTACGCCAGCCGGGAACTCATCCGAGCTGGCACTTTCCATTGCTGAAAGCAGAAGATCTTCGGTAAACCTCTTGGGTGGGCTGGTCTTGCCTTCTTTCAGATCGACACCGGCAAGTTCCAATGTCATGCCTTCCGAAAGCTCCGGAAGATCACCTGCCTCCGCATTCTTCTCAGCATCTTCAACTGCCTTTCTTGCATATCGCCTCCAGCCCATATCCGTGACTGTTTTGCCTTTCGTGCGGAACTTCTGACCAGCGCACTCGGCTTCTACTATGGTCTCTGCATAGCGGCAGGGAGTTCCTACCGCGCAAATCAGTCGCACCGCCAGCATGGTAAGAACCGCCTGTTCTCCACTGGGAAGAGAGGAAATGTCATAACCCGCCGCTGTTTTTGTAGGGATTATGGCATGGTGATCGGTGACTTTCTTGGAATTGATGACCTGTGCTGCATTCACCGGTGCGGGTGCATCCGGCTGAATCTGAAAGCTCTGCTGAATCACGGAAACAAGTTCCGGCACAAGCGGTGCCATATCATCCGTCAGATACCGGCTGTCGGTACGGGGATATGTCACGAGTTTCTTCTCGTACAGAGCCTGCGTGTAATCCAAGGTCTGCTGGGCAGTGAATCCCAGCTGCCGGTTTGCTTCTCTCTGAAGCGATGTCAGATCAAACAAGGCCGGGGGCTTCTCTGATTTTTCTTTCTGCTCCACCTTGGTAATGATGGCACTACCTGCCTGACAGCACTCTGCCACCAGTTTTTCTGCTTCTGCTTTTTCTTTCATCCTCTCACCGCCTGCTTGAAAATCCCGGAATTTCAATTCTGCCGAGTAGAACGGCTCTGGCTTGAAAGCCCGGATTGCTGCATCCCGCATGACCACCATCGCAAGCGTTGGTGTCATCACGCGCCCCACATTCAGGGTCTGCCCATACAGGCATGAAAAAAGCCGGGTGGCGTTGATTCCGACAATCCAGTCGGCTCGCTCCCGGCATAAAGCCGCCTCATATAAGGCATCATATTCTGTTCCCGGTCTGAGCTTCTGAAAGCCTTCCCGGATAGCACTGTCCTCCATTGATGAAATCCAAAGCCGTTCCACCGGCTTTTTGCAGCCGCACTGATGGTAAACCAGTCGGAAAATCAGTTCGCCCTCACGCCCTGCATCTGTAGGATAGTTCTCGGAGGTGACTTTTCTGACTTTGTTACTCGATGGCATCCAATGGGCCGATAAAGCGGTAGAAAATCTGGATTTTCTGGACGTATTCGCCATCGACCTTTTCCGCTTTGGATACCAGAATCTTGTCAATCAGCTGATGCAGAATCTTATAGTTCAGTTCGGTGATACCAGCGTACTTGCTGACTTCATCAATAAAATCCTGAATCTTGTCCAGCTGATCGTGTTCAGCACGGCCTTCCCGCTCGTACTGCTCAATCTTCTCGGTCAGTTCAGCCTGTTCTTTGTCGTAGCGATCTGCAAGCATTTGAAAACGTTTCTCCGGGAGAAGTCCCTTTGATACGTCCTCATAAAGTTTTGCATACAGGTCTTCGATTTCTGCGATTCGTGCTTTACACTGCTTCAAATCCCGTTTGTGCTGCGCCCGGTCAGAGGACACCCGGAGGTGCATCTGATTTGCAATCTTCTTCACAAGGGCTTCCCGATTGCTCACAGCGGCCTTTGCGTGTGCCTGAATGTCCGCAAAGACAGCTTCATGCAGAACACGGGCTTCCAAATTATGAGAGTCACAGGCTTTCGCACCATATTTCCGATAAGTGCTGCAACAATAAAAGGTCTGATCCAGAACACTGTTACGTTTGCGCCTGTGCTCAACCTTGACTAACATCGTTCTGCCGCAGTCTGCACAGCGGACGATGCCCTTGAAGATATTGTCGTAGTCGGTCTTATCGCACATAAAGCAGCCGGAACGGCTGTAAAGGATTCGCTGCACGTTCTCCCAACGGTCTTGTGGGATGATTGCTTCATGTGTATTCGGAACGATAGCGCGTTCTTCAAACGGAATATAACGCCGCTTTTTGGATTTCATGGACACGGTGGGCTTGGCTTCGTAGATGATGTGTCCGGCGTAGACTGGGCTGTGCAGAACCTGACTGATATAGGCACTGTCCCAATCATACATCTTTTCATCATCAATAAAGCGGCCAAACATCTCTTTCTTGTAGTAACACGGCTTCAAGACTTTTTCATCGTGGAGCCGCTTGGCGATGCGGTGAAGCCCCAGCCCTTCCTCTGCCATTGAATAGATGTACTCAACAACAGGGGCGGTATTCGGGTCGATCACAAGGTGATTGTGGTCGGCAGGGTCTTTCTGATAGCCAAACGGTGCGCCGCTGGAGATATACTTTCCGCTTTTCTTGCGTGTCCGAAGGGCACTCTTGATTTTTCGGGAAGTGTCTTTGGCGTACATTTCATTGATGATGTTTCGGAACGGGGCAATATCCATCTGGGATTGCTCGTTGGAATCATAACCATCATTGATTGCAATATAGCGGACACCGTGTTCAGGAAAGAAGATTTCCATATACGTTCCGGTTTCGATGTGGTTGCGTCCAAGTCGGGACTGGTCTTTGGTAATGACTGTTGCCACCTTTCCTTCCCGGATATCATCCAGAAGTTCCTGAAAGGCAGGGCGGTCAGAGTTCGTACCGCTGTAACCATCATCAACATAGTACTGGCAATTCCCGAAACCGTTGCGTGTGGCATACTCCATAAGCATTGACTTTTGAGTGCGGATGCTCAGGCTTTCGCTGTTTGAACCGTCATCTTTTGACAGTCGGCAGTATAAAGCAGTTACTTTTTTGTCCTTTTCCATGTGTACCTCCATAATGGAAAAGAGACCTCATCAATCACATTGTAGCGGATGCTGCGTGACGATGCAAGCCCTTTTCCGCAGTAAAACGTCCAATTAGCCAGCGGCGAGATACGATTCGGCAGTTTTACGAATTTCTTCTTCCACAAGCCGCTGAAAAAGCGTATTCATCGGCACATTGCCGATATAATGGCGTTCCACGATCAGGCGCACGGACTTCGGACTTCTCGGCGCACGTTTGCGTGTGGTGGGCTTCTTCTCAGATTTTTCTTTGTTCAAGGGCAGACCTCCTCATTCATGTGGTGCAAATACGGAAAGGAATGGATGGATTCTATTCGTTTTTCTCTTTTTGTTTTATTACGTTGGTTAGGTGAAAGTTTTCTTCGATACAGTCTTAAAGGCTGCTATACTGCATAGGAAAAATATCTTTTGCAGATGCCATTAAGAATCTGCATCACAGAATCGTGATTTTGGCGGTTCTTGAATCGTGAAAAACGCAGAACTATTCAACATTTGGAATTTTCACAAAGATGTGATTGGGCGAAGAAAACCGCGTTCGTCTGCGCTCAATCAATCCCGCAGCGTCCAATTCCTTAAGCGCACTGGAAACACTGACAGTGCTGCGCCCTAGCTGCTCAGCCAAAGAGCAAATCGTAAAAATGACAAACACGAATCCACGTTCATCTATCCAGAGATTTTTCTGCGAGAGTGTGGCACGGTCGAGTAGCAACACATAAGTCATTTTTGCAGTCTGACTCAGGTCAAGTTCCAAAAGGAAGCGTGGGTATGGGAGAAACGGCGGCAGCGGAGTTTGCGTGGTAAGATATTCTGAAATGTTGATCACCTCCAGCTGAAGCAGAAATCAGGAACAAAGAGTATGTAACGAGAATTGGAGGGTTCCAATTCTCCAGTCGCAGAAAAGCACGAAACAAGTGCTCAACTGCGTTAATAAGTTAAGGTCTCCCATATTGGTCCTCGACTTCCCTAGGAGTGGGGAATCGTCCGGCGGCGGGCTTGCACCGCACCATTGGCATTTCAGCCACCCCGTCTTCGTTATGACCGGGCTGCGAGTTACAGAAGTACCTTTTGTGAAGTACCGGACGATTGAACTATTCACTTGTCAAGGAACATATGGAAGATTTCTGGACTTTGACGGACGAAAAACATCCTTCTACTTGGTAGCCGATGAAAAAGGCCATTTCGTAGCATTGCAAGCAATTTTGTAAACAAAACGTCATAATAGTCCGAGAATGGTCTTGAAAAAGATGCCCTACACTTGGTAGGCATCGAGAACGCCTGTTTCGTAGCATTGGTGAGAAACTTGTAATTGAATTGTAATTCTTGAGACCAAATCTCCGGCTTTGAAAAAGTCCTCTCAATAGGTAGCCGACGAAAAAGACCAAAAGACAACCATCTTTTTGAGAATTAACAAAAAGGTCACAAATGACTAGCCTTCAAAGAAGCGTTTCTACTATTAACAGAAAAAGTGGCCTAAAATGGGGGGTGTTGGAGAAAATTTCTGCCTTAAAAGTACGCCTCTACTCACTAGCCAACGAGAATAGCCAAAAGCCAACAAAAACGAATTATGTATTTCTGCCACTGATTGCAACAGCATATCGGTGACAGAAAGATCGTTTAGAGCGATTCTTCGCGGTTTGGGGGAGTGGAAGTCGTTTTGTGGTGGGACTTTTTCTGCTGAAACTGCTCCAGCTTTTTCAGCACCGATTCCTTTTCCGGGGTCTTGCCGCCCGGTGCGAAAAGCTGCTGCTTGTTCAGCACCATATCAATATACTTGCGGACACTTTTCAGATCGGAGATGTCCGGCTGCAAGGTTTCCAGTTGGGTGCGAAACTCTGCGCTGCTGGATTGCAGCGCAGAAAATTCGGCATCCAATGCCGAAAAATCCACCGCTGTGCTGCCGTTCAGCTTCATCAGGGTGCGGACAGCTTTGTTGAACGTGTCCAGTTCCTCCTTGTGCTGGGCGGCATAAGCGTCCTTGGTCAGCTTGAAGTTCTTCTTCATAAAGGCATCATGGATGGGCTTCAGCTTGACATGGACGGCGGCAGCGTCCTTGATTTGAGCAATCGAGCGCATACGATTCTCATTCAGCTTTAGCTGCTTACGCAGCGGGGCAGCGGACTGGCTCAGGTCTTTGATTGCGGCGTTTAAGTCCTCGACTGTGTTCAACGAATGGGCTTTCAGATAATCAACAGCCTGCATGACTTCGGAAAGGTCACGGGCTGTGCATTTTATCTGCGCCCTGCTCGACCACTCGCTGCGCTGCTCGTTGCGGAGATTGAAATAGTCCACCAGCAGATCGGACAGCGTTGGCTCCTTGACCTGTTCCAGTGCATCCAGAAGAATCTGCTTCTTTTCGGTCAGGTCTGCGATCCAGCGTTGCAGCCCACGAATGGTGCTGCGGATGGACTGCATCAGGCTGTTGGCAGCGCGAATGTCCCGGTTGAGATTTCCGAGAAAGGTTTCGATTCCGCGCTTTTCCATCTGGTGCGCAGCGGGGCCGAGATGCACAGTCGGTATCTGCTGCACTCCCTGACGCTCGAATGAGCGGAGGTCAACACGTTCCGGTCTGCCAGCGGCTTCCAGATAGCGGTTGGTAATGGTTTCCCAGCTATGCCGCCAGACCTCAGCGTACTTCTGGTCGTTCCAGTCCACGGTATTTTCCTTGTGGCACTTCCAGTTCCCGGAAGGGAGCCGAATGCGCTCACCGTTCTCGTCAAGGTCGTAAACCTTTCGGGCTTTCGGGAGCCACTTGCCGTGTTCATCCATCGCTCGGAGCGTCAGCAGAATGTGGGCGTGTGGGTTTCCATCTCCCTTGTCGTGGATGG
>OGOV01003329.1_pt1 | contig 10839 bp, 8 predicted proteins | sample 1552711 | NCBI WGS metagenome assembly OGOV01 (sample SAMEA2580216, study PRJEB22360) | human gut metagenome | biome: human gut; feature: human-associated habitat; material: faeces | place: Denmark | collected 2008/2010 | reverse complement strand
TTTTACAAGCGATTGATCGCATTTTATAAATCAGAAGAATATAATGAGATACTAACATATGGTGATTTTGGACCAATGTATGAAAAAGAAGATCATATTTTTGCATATAGCAGGTCTTATGGATGTCAGAAACTGGTATTAATCTGTAACTTTAGTTCTAAGGAAAAAGATATTGAATTATCAGAAGACTATGAAAATGTTATATTTGTGAATTATGAACAGACAACTGTCATTGGAAATACGTTAAAAATGAAACCGTATGAATGTGTTATTTATGAGATGTAGATCAAAAAAGAATCCTGAACGATCAGGATTCTTTTTATCTTTAGTAAAAATCTGGACAGTGGAGCGTGCCAAGTGAAAAATTTAAAAAGAGAAAAATTGAGTGATTTTTTAGGGCTGACAGATATTTTTTCTGTCAAAAATGTAGTAACAAACTAAAAAACGCCGCACGTCCAGACAAGATTGCCCAGACGGCCGGCGATTAATGATCATACTCCCATGTGGTTGATTCCACGTGCTCCGTCAGTCATATGACCTCATGGGTATTAGGTTACTATAACTGATAAGATTCGTCAAGCCAGAATTTTAAGAAAATACAAATGTTTTTGTATGAAATTTCAGACAATTATAAAATGATGATGAATAAAAACAAGTAAGTAGGGCATCCTTTGAGCATGAACAAAAAAAACATGATCAGAGGATGTCTTTTCTTTATCATAATTGTTTTTTAGACAATAAAATGCTTCTGTCTTTTCGTTTGTATGGTTAATAGAATTATATTTGTACATTATACAATATCTATTAACCATGAAAACTTATTCATTATTAGCAGGCATTTTATTGTCTTTTTCGTTATCTATTCAGGCTGGTGATCTGAAATTGTGGTATAAGCAACCTGCCGGAACGTGGGTGGAAGCGCTTCCGGTCGGCAATTCCCGGATGGGAGCGATGGTATATGGCGGAACGGCCCGTGAAGAACTTCAACTAAACGATGAAACCATGTGGGGAGGCAGTCCCTACCGGAATGACAAGCCGGAAGCATTGGAAAGTCTGCCCCAAGTGCGTGAACTGATTTTCGCCGGAAAAAACATGGAGGCTCAGAACTTGATTCAAGAAAACTTTTATGCCGGAAAGCATGGTATGCCCTATCAGACAATCGGCAGTTTGATTATAGAAACCCCCGGACATGAAAAGGTTACCGATTATTATCGTGATCTGGATTTGGAACGTGCGGTGGCTACTACCCGTTACAAAGTGGATGGCGTGACTTTTCAACGTGAAGTTTTTGCATCATTTCCTGATAAGGTGGTAGTGGTCCGTTTGACAGCAGACCGGCCGGGGAAACTGAATTTTAAGGTCGGATATGTGTCGCCATTGGAGCATAAAGTCAGCAGGAAAGGAAAGAAATTGGTTCTGACCGGAAGGGGTAGGGATCATGAGGGAGTGAAAGGATTGATTCGTATGGAAACACAGACACAGGCTGATGTGGATGGGGGTAAGGTGAAAATTGATGACCAAAACATTACAGTGGAAGGAGCGGACAGTGTTACTCTGTATGTTTCATCGGGTACGAATTTTATTAATTATCACGATATAAGTGGCAATGAGAGTAAAAAAGCGTCCGGATATCTGTCTCTGGCATTGGGACGCCCTTATAGTCAGGTTTTACAGGAGCATATAGCTCTTTATAAAGAGCAGTTTGACCGTGTAAGATTGGATTTGGGAACCAGTGAGCGGGCTAAGCTGGAAACTGTCAAACGCATCGAACTGTTCAATGAGGGTAAGGATGTTTCTTTGGCGGTGTTGCTTTTTCAGTATGGACGTTATTTGCTTATTTCCTCCTCCCAGCCGGGAGGTCAGCCTGCCAATTTGCAAGGTATATGGAATAATAAACTGGCTGCTCCATGGGATGGAAAATATACCATCAATATTAATACGGAAATGAATTACTGGCCGGCTGAAGTGACCAATCTGAGTGAAACGCACCAGCCCTTGTTCGAAATGGTGAAAGAATTGTCAGTTACCGGCAGGGAAACGGCACGGACTATGTATGGATGCAACGGATGGGTGGCTCATCACAATACAGATATATGGCGTGCCACCGGTCCGGTGGATAAGGCGTTTTATGGTACATGGCCCATGGGAGGTGCTTGGTTGACTACCCACTTGTGGCAGCATTATTTATATAGTGGGGACAAGCTGTTTCTTTCCGAAGCCTATCCGGCATTGAAAGGAGCTGCTGATTTTTATCTTGATTATTTGACTGAACATCCTGAATACGGTTGGATGGTGACTGCTCCGTCCATGTCTCCGGAACATGGACCTTCGGGAGAGGATACTAAAAAAGCTTCAACGATTGTGGCAGGTTGTACGATGGATAATCAGATAATTTTCGATGTGCTTAGCAATGCATTGCATGCGTCAAGAATTCTAAAAATGTCCGCTTCTTATCAAGATTCTTTGCAGTCTATGTTAAATCGTCTGGCCCCGATGCAGATCGGGAAATACAATCAGTTACAGGAATGGCTGGAAGACTTGGATAATCCGAATGACAAGCATCGCCATATTTCTCATGTATATGGATTGTTCCCTAGTAATCAGATATCTCCTTACACCCATCCTTTGCTTTTCCAGGCAGCTAAAAACACGTTGTTACAGCGTGGCGACGAAGCTACCGGTTGGTCCATTGGCTGGAAAGTTAATCTGTGGGCCCGTTTGCTGGACGGTAATCATGCGTTCCGGATTATTAATAATATGTTGAAGCTGCTGCCTGGGGATGAAGTGAAAGAGGCTTATCCGCAAGGACGGACTTATCCTAATCTGTTTGATGCTCATCCGCCTTTTCAGATTGACGGTAATTTTGGCTACACTGCCGGTGTGGCTGAAATGTTGTTGCAGAGCCATGACGGAGCTGTACATTTGCTTCCGGCTCTTCCGGATGCCTGGGCCACAGGAAGTGTGCAAGGACTGGTTGCCCGTGGAGGGTTTGTGGTGGATATGAACTGGAATGGCGTGCAGCTGGATAAAGCGAAGATTCATTCCCGTTTGGGAGGTAATTTGCGTTTACGTTCGTATGTTCCTTTGCGTGGGGTTGGATTAAAAGAGGCAAAAGGTAAGAATCCGAATGAATATTATATGCAGGCAGATATCAAAGAGCCTTTGGTTTCCAAGGAGATAAACCCGCAATACCCTGCTTTGTATAAGGTGTATGAATATGACTTGATGACAGAACAGGGACAAGATTATATAGTGGAGCGTGGGTTATAATACATGAAGATGCCCAAAGTGATTTGTGCATTATTTCACTTTGGGCACTTTTGTAAATGGAAGTGTCATGGTGTAGTTATCAGATGGCTTCCTTCTTTTCCAATTCTAATGCTCTGGGAAAAATGATATTGTTTTCCAGGTGGATATGTTCATGTAATGCCTCTTCAAATTGTTTCAATTGTTGTAAAACCAAGCGGAAGCTGGCACAAGCATCTTCAGGGGCGGTGAATCCGTTGGTTAATGAAGAGATTTTTTCAAAACGTTCTCCTTCGTGATTATGTTCATCTTCCATCACTTCGATGGGATACAGAATGGTGCCGCAATGGAATTTAGCTACTTTCAAGCCTTCCTCTTTGGCTTGGAACATTTCATAAACATAAGGAAATAATACATTCTCTTCTTTTGATAAATGATTTTCCAAATCAAGAAGCGAGTCGCGGAACAGTGCCTGGACTTGCAGTAACTCTGGATGATTCTTTGAATGCGCTTCGGTTACTTTGGTTAATAATGCTTCTATTTGCGGACCTTTGGCACGGATTCCCCGATGGTGTATTTTCAATACATAGTCTATTAATAAATCGATGGGCCATCCGGCAAAGTCAGGAGCATTACTAACCGTATTCTCTTGTAATTCATTTAATTCATGTGCTACTGCTTCGGGATCAATACCACGGTTCCGGCAGGCTTCTGCAAACGGAGTATTGCCATGGCAGCAAAAATCAATATGGTAACGGGAGAATACTTTGGTTGTATCAAAGTTGCCGGCTACAATTTGTCCGACTGTACATGAATGGTAATTTTTCTGTTTCATAATTATTCCGTTTATTCGTTCGTTAATCCCCATTTTCTCATATCACTTTCTACTGTACCGATACCGCTTACTCCAAAGTTTTCGACCAGTACTTTCGTCACGTTGGGCGAGAGGAATGCGGGTAAGGTGGGACCGAGATGAATCTCTTTTATTCCCAAACTGAGTAATGCCAGCAATACGATTACCGCTTTCTGTTCATACCAGGCGATATTGTAAATAATGGGCAGTTCATTGATGTCATGTAGCCCGAATACTTCCTTCAGTTTGAGGGCGATGACTGCCAATGAATAGCTATCGTTACATTGTCCTGCGTCCAAAACACGCGGAATGCCATTAATGTCACCTAACCCTAGTTTGTTATAACGATATTTAGCACATCCCGCAGTCAAAATGACTGTGTCTTTGGGGAGCATCTCGGCAAAAGTGGTGTAGTAATCACGACTGCGCATACGTCCGTCACAACCTGCCATGACGATGAACTTACGGATAGCTCCGCTCTTTACCGCTTCTACGACCTTGTCTGCTAGTTGTAATACCTGATTATGGGCAAAACCACCAACGATTTCTCCATGTTCTATTTCTGTCGGTGCGGCACATTGTTTGGCTGTTTCTATAATTTCAGTATAGTCCTTATGTCCTTTCTCGTCTGCTGTAATATGCTTGCAGCCGGGATATCCGGTAGAATTAGTGGTAAACATGCGTTCTTTATAAGTGGCATTGGGCAGAGGGGGAACGATGCAGTTGGTTGTGAACAGGATAGGACCATTGAACGAGGTAAACTCCTCCCGTTGTTTCCACCAGGCATTTCCATAGTTTCCTGCAAAATGTGTATATTTTTTAAATGCCGGATAGTAATGTGCAGGAAGCATTTCACCGTGAGTATATACGTCCACGCCACTGTCTTTGGTTTGTTCCAACAATTCTTCCAGATCATGCAGGTCATGTCCGCTTATCAGAATACCGGGGCGAGTACCTGTTCCTATATTTACATGGGTAATTTCCGGATTGCCATACCTGGAAGTATTTGCCTTGTCGAGCAGAGCCATTGTTCGAACGCCTATTTCACCTGTTTTCAGTGCTAATACAGTCAGTTCATCAGCCGATAAAGATTTTGTTGTAATTTGTGCGATGGTGTTCTGCATGAAACGATGAATACTTTCGTCATTATGTCCTAACCTCATGGCATGTTCCAGATAAGCAGCCATTCCTTTCAGACCATACATAATCAGTTCTTTTAAAGAGCGTAGATCCTCGTTTTGTTCACGTAATACGCCGACTGTTGCGGCTTTTGCATCATATTCATCGTGGCTGCCTTTCCAATTTAACTCATCGGCTTCCGGCAGAGGAATGTCCTTGGCAGAGGCTTGATGCTTAAGGTCATCACGTATTGCTAATCCTTTGTCAATGCGTTTCGTAATGCTTTCGTCATCGAAATTGGCATTGGTAATGGTACAGAATAAGGCGTCTACAATGAAATTGTCCACTTCTTTTTCAACGGGGAGGGAATGCTGGCGCAATTGATCCGCCACAACAGAAATTCCTCGTACTACAAAGAGCAATAAATCCATGGTACGTGCTGTAGTTGCATTTTTTCCACAAACACCTTTTAAGGTGCAACCGAAACCTTTGGCCGTTTCCTGACATTGGAAACAAAACATGTTATTCTCCATATCTTTTTTCATTTTAATGATTTCTATTACTTTTGTGCAAAAGTAGACGGTTTTCGTCTTTTAAGTTGTACCATATGTTACAGCGGATACAAATAACAGTTAAAAGAAAGTAGGATGGAACTGACAGAATTATTGCAGATGGCTCCTTTCCGGGGAATGAAAGAGGAAGAATTGGTTGCTTTCCTATTCGGACTTCCGAATAGTTTGAAGCACTTTGAACCGGGTGATATCATTGCCCGGCAAGGTGACTTATGTAAAGGGCTGTACATTCTTGCATCGGGAAGTGTACGGGCGGGAATGATAAATGATGAAGGGAAAGAACTGACGGTAGAAGAAATTGGAGCTCCTAACTTGCTGGCTTCGGCTTTTATTTTTGCCACTGAAAATCGTTTTCCCGTTAATGTAGAGGCAATAGGACCTTGTGAGGTTTTTGTAATAGGTAAAGAAAGATTTTTAGAATTTATGCGTTTGCATCCATTGATGATGCAGAATTTTTTGAAGGATATTTCGGACAGGAGTGTCTTTTTAAGCAGGAAATTGAATGAGTTTGCTTTGTTGAATTTAAAGACTCGTTTGTTGAAATATCTAGAAACACATTCTGTTATTCATAATCAGCAGGAGGTGGCGCAGAAGCTGGGAGTTACTCGTCCGTCATTGGCCAGGGCGCTGTCTGAACTGGTGAATGAAGGGAAAATAAAGAAATAAATTGAGATTTCTTTTTTATGGGTAAAGTGGAAAAACGTATCTTGTATCTTTGAGAGTTTTTGTGTGTAACCCATTCTTGTGAAAGTGTTCAAGGTGTTTTGTTATAAATACTTTGACTTTAAAGAAAAGGATCTTTGTCTATAAGGATTGGTTCTTTTGAAATGAGGACCATATTGAAATTTTCTTGATTAAAAAAGAGGGTGAATTCAAGACCCTTTATGTGATTCTTTTGTCTTGATTCACCCTTTTGGAAATATTGGGTTGGTGTGTATTCAGCATGTTACTTCATCTGAATACTTTTATCTCGTACTTTTCTCAATATTTGTTGTAATTCGAATACTTTTTCGGGATGTTCAGTCGCTAAATTCACCTTTTCACCTGCTTGTTTCATATCATATAACTGGGGAATACCTAAATAACCAGTTTCAATTTTCGGACCCCATGGAATCATTTTAGGACCATCGCTGCCTTCAATAAATTTCCAATCTTTAGTACGCACGGATAGGGTGTGATTGGATGCCTGTTCAATAACCCATGGGCGGTCTGTTTTGTCTTGTCCTAATAGATTTGCTAATCGGTTGTAGCTGTCGGGAGCACTTCCTTTCGGAATACGGGCATCTACCAGAGAAGCTAGTGATGCCAGCCAGTCTATTTGCGAAATAAGCACATCGCTGACTTCCGGCTTGTTGATGGCTTTAGGCCAGTGTACAATTACAGGAACACGAGTCCCCCCTTCAAATGCACTGTATTTTCCACCTCTCAGGTTGCCGGCAGGTTCGTGCCCGTTCAGTAACTCTTCTGCCTTGTCATCATATCCGTCGTCTACTACCGGTCCATTGTCGCTGGAAAGAATAATTAATGTGTTCTGGGTTAATCCCATTTTATCGAGGGCTTCGAGTAACTGACCTACACTCCAGTCAAATTGTGCGATAGCATCACCGCGCAGTCCCATCTTGTTTTTACCACGGAAACGATTGTGTGGAAAACGGGGAACGTGCACATCATTAGTGGCGAAATACATAAAGAAAGGCTCGTCTTTATGTTGTTTGATAAAATCAACTGCATGTGCGGTAATGGAATCGGCTATATTTTCATCTTTCCATAATGCTTTGCCACCTCCTTTCATATAACCGATTCGGCTGATACCGTTCACGATAGACATATCATGACCGTGACTCGGTTTCAGATTATATAAAAGTTCAGGGTTGTCTTTTCCGGTAGGTTCACCGGGGAAATTTTTTATATAGCTTACTTCTATCGGAGCTGAAGGATCATAATTGGCTACTTGGCCATTCTCGATAAATACACAGGGAACCCGGTCGGCTGTGGCTGCCATGATATAGGAATAGTCAAACCCCAAATCACCTAGAGAAGCAGAGAGAGGAGCATTCCAGTCTTGTTGTGCAGTTTTATCACCTAATCCTAAATGCCATTTGCCAAATGCTCCTGTGGCATAGCCGGAGCTTTTAAACATATCTGCCATAGTATATTGCTCGGGACGTATAATCATTCCTGCATTGCCGGCAGCTACATCTGTTCCGGGTTTACGCCATGCATATTCTCCGGTCAGCATGGAATATCTGGATGGGGTACTGGTAGCGGCGGTAGCGTGTGCGTTGATAAATCGTATCCCTTCGGATGCCAGACGGTTGACATTTGGAGTTTGTACGTTTTTTGCTCCATAACACTCCAAGTCACCATATCCTAAATCATCAGCATAGATGAAGATAACATTGGGCTTGTCTGTATTTTGATTTTTGTTTTCCGCATGAACAGCCAAGCATGAAGTAAGTGCCAATGAAAGCATTCCGTAATGTCTTTTTTTCATAGTAATTATATTGTTTAGTGAGTAATCAATTCTACAAAGATAAAGATATATTTTAAAAACGGGGATTAATTCTACAAAATTGTGGAATGAAATTGTGGTATTTCTACATAATGTGAAAAATGAAATAATGGTTATTTTGTTGATTTTTAGAGTATTGGATGCCGATGTGCCCCATGGCATATTTTTTGTTATGTAAATTAATGTAATACACTAAAAACTAAACTTTAAAATATATAACCATTTGCCTTAACAAAACAAGGCTGAAAAGCCATGTTCCCCCTGAATGGGAAAATCTGTATATAACTCAGTTTTAAGCTTCCCGGTTCGTGACGAATCGGGAAGTTTCTATTATTTCCTTGATGAATCTGGTTTTTCTACAAGACTTTTACTGAAAATAAGTTAATATTAATGGATGATATGCAGTATTCGATCTCTTTCTTACTTTTAAAAGTAGAAAATAGATTAATACATTATAGTTATGAAAAAGTTGAACCTTTTATTATTAGCATTCCTGGCAGTTATGGGAGTCACTTTCCAATCATGTGATGATGATGATGGTTACTCTCTTGGTGATGTGGCAGTGGATTGGGCTACTGTAAATGTGAAAGGTGCCCATGTTTATGACTTTACAGGTGACAGATGGGGACAAATCTGGCCTGCAACGACTGATTATTTTTGGTATTCCCCGATAGATGGACAACGGGTTATTCTTTATTTCAATCCTTTGTATGATAATTATCCGGAAGGATATGATTGCTCAGTCAAAGTGTTGAGTATAAAGGAAATTCTAACTAAACCTATAGAGGAGCTGACAGCAGAGAATGAAGAAGAGTTTGGAAATGATCCTGTAGATATATTTGAAGGTAATATGTGGATTAGTGGTGGTTATTTAAATATTATCTTTAATCAGAACATGCCTTCTAAAATGAAACATTTGGTTAGTTTGGTAAAGAACACTACAATTACGCCCGTCCAGGATGGCTATATTCATTTAGAGTATCGTTACAATACGTATGCTGATACTACTGGTTATTGGAGAAACGGTGCGGTATCTTTTAATTTGAAATCTTTGAAAATAACATCGGAAACAAAGGGTATAAAGGTAAAAATAAACTCGGCTAAAAATGGTGAAAAGGAAGTCTCTTTTGATTTAAAAGAAACACCGTCACCAGTAGGCTTGAGTCAAATGGATTTTTCTCAAATGGAAATCAAATAATTAGGGTTTGATTAGAGAGAGTTGTGTGTGGCCCCTTGCGTCTTGTTGTGGTAGATGCAGGGGGCTGATTGTATAGTTGATAACGATTTTTAGTTTGATATTTGTTGTTTATTAGTCGGGTGATGGAAAAAATTGTATGGTTTCTTCGTTTTTTTTCTTATTTCAGTGTTTTTTCAGAATTATCTTGTTTCTTTGTCTTTAAGAACCAAAAGTTGGACTTATGAAAATACTATTAGTAGAAGACGATGCTAATTTGCGTGAAGTGACTCAGCGCTCATTGGAAAAGGAGCGTTATGTGGTGGAAATTGCTGCCGATTACCGTACCGCATTACAAAAGATAGAGGATTATGATTATGACTGCATTTTGCTGGATATTATGTTGCCGGATGGCAGTGGCCTGGATTTGTTGGAAAAGTTGAAAGAAATGCATAAACGGGAAAATGTGATCATTCTTTCAGCCAAAGACTCTATAGAAGACAAAGTGCTAGGATTGGAGCTCGGAGCCGATGATTATCTGCCTAAACCTTTTCATTTGGTGGAACTGAATGCACGTATCAAAAGCGTGATACGCCGTCATCAGCAAGGTGGGGAAAATAGTATCAAATATGGAAATATAGAAATTTTTCCCGATAAATATGGGGTGACCGTAGCTGGAAAGAAGCTTGAACTGAACCGTAAGGAATATGATATTCTGGTTTATTTTATGAACCGTCCCGGCAGATTGGTTAATAAAAGCACACTTGCCGAATCCGTATGGGGCGACCATATAGATCAAGTCGATAATTTTGATTTTATCTATGCCCAAATCAAGAATTTACGAAAGAGATTGAAAGAGGCTGGAGCTACTCCTGAACTGAAGGCTGTTTATGGTTTTGGATATAAAATGGTAGTGGAATAAATGAAACTGATTTATTATATCATTATCCGTATATCGTTGGTGTTGTCGGTTTTATTGACCGGCTGGGCCATCCTTTTCTATTTTGCTGTAATGGATGAGGTGAATGATGAAGTGGATGACTCATTGGAGGATTATTCGGAAATTATCATCATACGTGCATTGGCGGGAGAGGAGCTTCCTTCTAAAAATACAGCTTCCAACAATCAGTATTTCCTGCGTGAAGTGACGAAGGAATATGCAGGATCTTGTGATGATATCATTTATAAAGATTCTATGGTTTATATTCCTGAAAAAGATGAAACTGAACCTGCACGAATCCTTACGACCATTTTTAAGGATGATGGCGAAAAGTTTTTTGAATTGACGGTAGCGACTCCTTCTATAGAAAAAGAAGATTTGAAAGATGCTATGGCAGGTTGGATTATTTTTCTTTATATCGCT
>OGOV01003326.1_pt1 | contig 10847 bp, 10 predicted proteins | sample 1552711 | NCBI WGS metagenome assembly OGOV01 (sample SAMEA2580216, study PRJEB22360) | human gut metagenome | biome: human gut; feature: human-associated habitat; material: faeces | place: Denmark | collected 2008/2010 | reverse complement strand
CCACGGATAAAGATAATACACTTTTTGTTATCCAGCTTTCTGACTTCATCGGGTGTAAACAATTCTCTTCCTAACACATCATAATTCCTTGATGAGCTTCCCTGTCTGCCCTTTGTCTCTCCACTTGACTTCTTATCAATCGTACCTTTTCCAAGCAACTCAGACACATACTTATGTGTACTCTGCTCATTTCCACCAAGATATATGAAAGTATCGCAGTTGCCGGGAATTGTCTCCCAGGTATCTTTAAAAAGTGCTTTTAACTGGGCAAAGTTCTGAATGATGATGATACTTGAAATCTCACGGCTTCGCATTGTCGATAACAGGGAACAGAAGTCATCGGGCAATGCGACATTCGCAAATTCATCTAACATAAATGTCACATGGATTGGCAATCTGCCTCCACAGTTAAAGTCCGCCTGATAGTACAATTCCTGAAATATCTGCGTGTATAACATACCGATAATGAAGTTATAGGATTTATCACTATCCGGGATTACACAAAACAGTGCTGTCTTTGTCTCACCATCCCCATTTACTCCAATACCGATATCGGACAGATTAAGCTCATCTTTTGAGAGTAATCGTAAAACCTGCTTATTCTCAAGAAATGCAAGTCTTGAGTTGGCACTTATGATAATGGAACGGACTGTATCTCCTGCACCTCTCATACATTTGTTGTACTGCTTGACTGCCGGATGATTGGCTCCAAGTGGGGAACTTTCCTCTAAAAACTTCATACGCACATCCAGCTTTGATGCTTTTCCCTGTTCTGTAACCTCTGCTTCTCCAAGAAGTTTAAGTACTGTCTCAAAGTTTCTCTTTGCCGGCTGTACCTCCAGCCACACATAATAAAAGATAGCCTGTAAGAACAATCCTTCCGCCTTTTCCCAGAACGGATCACTTGGTGTTGCTCCCTTTGGTGTCGTATTGCTGATAAGGTTTGTAATCAGCTTGACCACATCTGTTTCCTCTCTGATATAAGAAAACGGATTGTAACAGTCTGATTTATCCATCTCTAACAGATTTATGACTTTCACATTATATCCGTTATTCTTTAGCATCTGACCGCAGCTTCTAAGGATTTCTCCCTTTGGATCGGTACAGATAAAGGAACAGTTATGCGGCATCTGCATAAGATTCGGCTTTACTTCATAAAATGTTTTTCCTGCTCCGGAACCACCACAGATCAGGATATTTCCATTGAGCTTGAGCCTTCTGAAATCCAGCGACATCTTCACATTCTGGCTGAGTATCCGGTTGAAATTTTCATCCTTATCTGCAAGTATCTTGTTGACCTGCTTCGGATTTTCAAATCTTGCCGTACCAAATTCCTTACCGGGCATATAGTTTCTCTGACTGGTATAATACATGACAATAGCCATCGCATAGATACCTAATGCAATGGCTACTGCTTTTACTGTATTGGAATTGTAATAGTTGGCAAAGGGAACAGCACATACTTCATTGAATCTGTCCATAAATTCATTAAAGGCAATCCCTTCCGTCCACGCACCATTTATCAGATAACCAAGATACCCGGCTAACACTGCACCCACAAGAATGAATATCAGTGACGGCTTTTTCTTTGTTGTCTGCATGGGCTGCTACCTCGCTTTCTTCGTGGTAACAGTTTTCTTCTGTGCTGTCTTTTTCTGCTGCTTCTGTACTTTCTCGTAACGCTCCCTGACAGATGACTCCACCTTGTCGTAGTGAGTATAAAGCTCGGTTCCTTTCTGGGTTGTCACCACACGATTCTGCTCATCGTAGAGCTTATAATCCTTGGTTGAATCAAGGAAGGTAAGCATTGTCTTTCCACCATGAATCTCCATGATGTTTTCCTTACGGAGCCATACATATTTTGCCTCTTCTCCCCATGTGCCGGGAACCCTGGTCTTAACAGCATGGTCATTCTCTTCTATAATCAGCTTCTTGCTGATAGTCACATCTGACAGGTTCGCATTCTTTGATGCCGCAACCGCCCTCATTCTCTCAGCAAGGTCCTGATAGCCTCTGACACGGTTGATAAATGCATCCTTGTCCATCATGACTGTATGGGTGCCATCCTCATTCTTACTGCCAAGCACACCGATTGTCTCAAGCTGTCTGATAACACTTTCAGCCTGCTCACCATTGATACTGAAATTCTCCTTGACCTGATCCACACTGATAGCTTTCTTTTCCATTGCAAACATTCCGACCTTTTCGATCAGTCCGTCAATGGCAGAATTTACCTTATCCCCTTCTATCGTGTGGCTTTTCTCGTTTCCCTGCTGTTTCTTCAAAAAATCCATCAGCTTGCCAAGGGATTTTTCATCTCCATTCTTCAGATAATCGTCAAATGTAGCAATCTTACCAAACTTGAGCTTCTGTATCATCATATTCACACGGGGAACTGCCTCTGTATGAAAGATTACCTCACTCAGTCCATCTTTCCTGTTACAGTCTGGAAGTACCGAATACAGGATTCCATACTTCTTTGCCATCTTTTCAACCTTTTTCATATCTTCGGTATTAAACTGTAACACCTGTAAATCGCCACCTTTTAAGATCAGCTTTCTCATGGATGTCTTGCCAAGTGACTTTTCATAATCAAGCATCCCTTTTAAGAAATCTATTGCCTTCTGCATGGCAGCAATGCCGCCGCTTCCTACCTTCATGGCAATCTCAATGCCATCATAAGCTACACGGATGATCTGCACCGCTTCCTGAATCTCTTCTGCCATTATCGCACCTCCACTTTCTCTCTGACTGTTGTTTTAAGCGTTTCTGTCTCTGTAGTACGGATTTCCTCGGCTGATACATCAATACCATAAGCAGTCAAAATATCTGCCAGATGATTGATTGCTTTCTCCTCCTCGATACGATACATTTCAAGTGCCACAAGCAGGTTTTCCACCTGTTCCACCCATGCAGGCTTCATATCATATTTAGCCCTGTATGTGACCATAATCTCGTCCGACTCAGCCTTATCCGCTGAATGTGCCAAAGCTTCAATAAGAGAAATCGTGTCTTCCTTGCTGCCACTTCTGAATGCGAACTGGACAACAAAGTTTTTCTCTTCCTCTGTAAACTGATGCTCCACACCATTCATCTCTGTTACTGCTTCATTTACTACTGCTAAATTCATAAGTTCCTCCTAATCTGCCATGCTGTTTTCAAGCACAGCAATCTCAATGATCTCCTTCATCTTTTCCGCTGAAATGTTGTTGTTTATAAGCTCTACAAGCTGTGACTCAGTAAGTCCCTTTTCTATTGCACTCTTAATCTGCACAAGCTGCGCTGGAACAAGGTCTCCCGATGCTACCAGCTTTACAATGTCAGCTCTTGACTTTTTCTTAAATGACAGTCTTGCAAAAAGGCTTGCCACTCCGCTGTTGCTGCTCTTTCTCACACTTCTCTCAATCGGAAGTCTCTGCACCACATTTCCAGTACCATCAACTACCGGAATCTGATAATAGACCGGAATCCCGTTTGCCACAGCCTGCATATTCTGAGGAACTGCAACTGTATCAACCATCTTTTTATCTGCCTGTGATACGGACTGGCTTTCCTGCGGCTCTGCCTTACTTTCTGCTTCTTTTTTATTCTCTGTGGCAACACTTATGATCTTATCTTCCAATGACTCTATTCTGTCTCCCATACGCTTCATCTCCTTATCCTTTTTCTCAATATCATCCCTGAGTCTTGCAATCGTACTGCTTGCCTTATTCAGTTCATTCTGCTGACTGTTGATAAGAGCATCCTTATCCTGGTTCTCCTTGACCAGACGCTCCCTGACTTCCTCATCATCTTTGGAAGTTTCTATTTCAGAAAGCTTCTTATTCAAGGCATCATACCTTTCATTCTGGTGATTGATCTTTTCAACCACTTCATCCATCTGAGCTACAAGACTTTTCACATACTCTAAATCCTGTGGCATCTGCTCTTTGGCTTTATTAAGCTTTTCTAATACCACATCAAACATCCTGCGCATATTTACTGCTGTATCATCTTTTTGGACTACCTCTCTGATTGCATCAATCGGCACACCTTTTTCATAGTAATCCAATGCTGTCTGCATCTTAGGTGCTGCCATCCTGCTATCTTTCAGCAGCGTTAACAACTCTTCTGATACACCCTTATGCAGACATTTTGATAACACCTTCATCTGCTCAATGTCATAACTTTTGTTAAGATACAGACCGATTTCATCATCAGTCAGTCCATATTCATAATCGCTTTTGACAAGAGCAATAACCTCACTGTCCATATGCTTATTACGAAGAATCTGTATCTTTCTCTCAATCGCCATTTCACTTAATGGCTCTCTTTTTTCTTCCATATATGCCTCCTAACCACTAAAAAAACAGCCTAACGTACCGGCTGTTCTTTTCTGTCTCTTATTGTTTCTTTGTCATACTGCTTCTCTTCTGCCGAAGCTGATACAGTAAGTTCCTTCCATATTGATTTTCCAAGGCTAAGTTCCTTTGATACCGCCCGTTCTGCCTTACAGTCCTGTGCATACTTGCTCTCATATTTCTTTCTAAGACTCTCGACCTCTTCCACACTGTATCCCTGTGCTAAAAGTTCAGTGTTAAGCCTTTCCCATGCATTGTGCTCATCTTCAAAGAAGGTATCCCCACTCTGATAACACGATTCCGCATCATCAAGCTCCCGGATCTGTTCAGCCTTGTCAAAAATATCTTTGAATCTTTCCTTAGCCTTATAGGTCTTACTCTTTTCCTTTGATGCTTCTTTCTTCTTATCCGTCAGATTATCAAGTACCGAAACAAGTTCTTCCGCACTCTCAATCTTATGCCTTACCAAAAATAGATACTGCTCCTGCAGCTTATGCATCTTTCGGATATCATCCCTATACTTCCATACCTGACTGTATGGCTTCTTTTTCAGCTTTCCAATCCGATAAAGCTTTGCATAATATCTTTTCTGCAAGCCTGACATCTTCGCCCTGCGATATCTTTTGACATAGCACTTTACTATCACTGCCTGTTTTTCCTCGTTCTGTGACTGGTAAAAAGATAAATCTTCCTTAGCAATACGCTCCACAATAGCTTCCTGTGAATAATTCTCGCCAAGAGTCTTACATCTTCTGAATCTTGTCATCCCCTGTGGTCTGACTGCCAGATACTTTCCCTGCTTGACCTCATATCCTTTTTCCGACAGCAGCTCCAGAAATCCACTAAAATCATTTGCCTGTAAAATGCAGGCATCCAAATCTCTTTTTATCATATCTGCCCACACAAAGCTGCCTTCACGATATTCGCTCCAATCCTTATAATTCTCGTGCTGTTTCTCTTTGCTGCCATCCTCCACATCTATAATGGAAAGACCATACTCCTGACACAGCTTATTGGTAATCGGCTGGATATACTTTGCCCAGTCACCTTTCTCGTAGCGATACTTTTTCCCATCCACAAAGCTTACACTGTTAAATACAATGTGTGAATGAACATGGTCTGTATTATCATGAACCACAAATACCGCTTCATAGGCATCGCCAAGATATTCTGCTACAAACTTCTGTGTTATCTCAAAAGCCCTGTCTGGTTCCACCTCATCCTCTTTGAAAGAAAGAATGATATGATACCCCTGTCGCTTGTCTGTTTTTCCAAACTGCTTCTTTGTATCCATCATCTGTTCAAAAGCCATATCTGCCTGACAGTTAACAGCTCCCACAAGTCTTCCTCTCTGAGTTTTCTCAGGATTCATCACATAATCCAGTGCCCGTTTCAAATGCCTTGCATGAAAAGAATTCCCGCTGTCCTTCATGTGAAGTATCTTACTGATTGCCAATCTTTACCACCGCCTCGCTGACAGATTGATTCAGCTTTTTCATATATGCCACAAGCTGTTCCTTATCTTTCTTGGAATATATCTGAGCATTACTGTTAAATACAATCTGATTGATGTTAATGCCGATTCGGTTTATCTCATTGATAAGCTCTTTAAGAAGTTTCCTTACTTCCGGATAATCATTTGGTTTCTGACTGATTAGAAGCCTGATATATTCGGCTTCATTCATTCCATTTGCCTTTGCCTTATCAGAAAGTACCTTCGCTTCCTGTGGCATAAGTCTTAGTGTTTTCCTTATACAATGAACTTTATCAGCCATAGAATCACCTTCCTCTCTTACCCGTACTGTATTCTCTTACTCCTTCTGCTACTGTTACAGCAACTTTTTCCAGTTCTTTATTACCCAGCTGGGCAATAACCCTGTCTGCAAGCTCTGTAGCAACTTCTATAAGTTCCTTACCATAACTGGTTTTATCAAACAATCTGTCCAGTCTCTTTTCATCTGCTTTCAGACTTTCATACTTGCTCTGATACTCGTTATAGTCGTTAAAATCCTTTGGATCACTCCTGTGTGCTTCCGCATCAAGTATCAGTTCATAGTTCCATTCACAGACAATATCTATAACATCATCAATCAAATATGGTTCTATCTCGCCATTCTCTTCAGCAATATCCTGCCTGTACATCTTCCCATCTGAATCTATGCCAATGGCATAATCATGTCCTTCCATATAGTTAAGCAGAATTGCAGCATCTTCTATCGAAGGGTTTAGTAAGATATCAAATGTGTCTGCCCAGGCAATAAGTTCCTCTGGTTCTGTGATTATTGTAAGTTCTTTATCCATTGCTTTCCTGCACCTCCCTTATCCGTGTTTTGTATATCTCTTCCACCCACACGCCTGTCTGAATCTCTTAGGTTTACGGCTAGATACGCATTAGAGACATCTCTGTCCTAATGCCATCTAGTTAGGGAGAAAATCTCCCTAAAACCCTCTGTTTATGAAAGTGGGGGCGCTTTTTGCCCCCACTTTGCTACTTTGGGGGCGCTTTCTGCCCCCATTTTGTTATTTTGGGGGCGCTTTCTGCCCCCACTTTTATTTTTGCTTTCGTCCGGATTTTGTCGTGTCCAAATTGTGGGGGCACTTTTTGCCCCCACTTTGACATTTTGGGGGCGCTTTCTGCCCCCACTTTGCTGTTTTGGGGGCGCTTTCTGCCCCCACACATCAAAATCCGTTTTCTCATGCCCTGACTGGTTCATCTGCTCGCTTATTCATCCTGTTCAGATTAAGCTTTGCCGCTACAAGCCACTCGTTGTAATCCTTATATCCGGCAGGTGGCGGACAGTCTTCTACCTCATATCCAAGCTCATAATACTTTCTCATAAGTTCAGCTGCTGCTTTTCTCCCCGGCTCATCTCCATCAAGGCAGAACCGGATGGAAGTAATCTGCGGATGTTCCCGAAGAAAAGTCTCAAGTGGTGCATCTGCAAGCATCCCAAGTGCCAGCTTATTCGATTCATAATCTGCGAAGATATCGACATAACTCATAAGGTCGATTGCAGCCTCAAATACTACAAGCTCTGTACTGTTAACATTTACCACATTAAATCCATAGTTTTTATCATTTCCTGTGACATCACACTTGAATGGCTTGCCCTGCTTATCAAACACTCCCCGCATACTTGCAAATCTTGTCACTCCATTTTTATCATTTCCTTTGAAAACAACATTGTGGTAATGCCTGCTCTCATAAATCAGTCCATCTTTTAAAAACAGATCTATGACAGTCCTGCTGATTCCTCTCTCCTGATTCAGATATGAAATAAGATAGGAATTATCTCCTGCCAGTTCCGGTAGGACAAATGGCTTTCTCTCCTCTGCCTGCTTCTGCGATACCTGATGAACAAGAGGCTGCTTTACAGGCTTCTCAATTCTTCTGTATCCTGCGAAATCTAAAAGCCAGAACACAGCCTCTTTTACACTCATTCCACAAAATACCCGTAAGAAATCTATCTGTGAGCCGCCATTGTTGCCTTTGTCAAACTGCCTTGACCATCTGTACCAATGGCTTCTGTTATAGATACGGATGGAATCCATCTCCTTTAAAGTGTGGTATTTGCCAATCCTCTTTACTGTATACCCAAGGCTTTCTGCTACTGCACACAGGTCAACACTCTTTGCTATGGCAAGCTCTTCATCCGTAAATCTTCCATCCATGCTTTCACCTTGCCTTTCCCTGCTCTGCTACAAGCGGTGACTTGATATCAAGTGTCCGGTAATCTGTGCTTAGTGTAATCTTAGGATTATCAATCATGCCTTTTTCCCTGAAACTGAAAAATTCACGATTGTCTCCACCGACTATGATATGGTCAATGAGCGGTATTCCCATCAGTTCACACAGCTTGTTCATGCGGTCTGTCATCATCGTGTCTGCCTTGCTTGGGAATACATTCCCGGATGGATGACAATGGATTAACATCATGCTTGCCGCATTGCTTAGGATACTTGATTTAAACAGCTCTCTCGGATGTGCCATTGCCTCATTTAAAGAACCCACACTTGCAAAATGCACATTGATAGGTTTTAAATCTGACCTTAGATTGACCACACACACTACTTCCCTGTCAAACTGGCACATACAGTCTCCCATGACAGCAGCTATATCCGCCGGATTGTTAAAGGTGTGCTCCGAATAAATCGGAGCATCCTTTACAAGTCTTACCGAAACCACATCAAGCTTGAAGTCATTCTTCTTTGGCATCAGACACCGCCTCCTCTCCAAACTCGACACGGATAACAAAGTCACCTTTCTGGCTGTTTATGAGAGCAATGAGTTCTTCCATTGTAAGTTCCTGCATAACTGCCTCCTATCTGGACTTTTCCTTCTCATCATATACAAGGGGAGGTTCTGCAACGATACCATCAAGTCTCTTGTTTGGTGTATCAGTTGCAAGGGTGAGTTTTCTTAAATCCTTATCATAGTGATATACCTGATTGGAAAGTCTCTCGTCCAAAGACACCTCCTGCATGTTTACCTCGACTACCATCTGTGCAAGCATCTCAGGGCTTCCCATATCTGAAGATACTGCAATAACCTCATGCACACTCGAAGGGAGAATATAAAGGTCACTCTCTAAACTCTCTGCCAGCTCATGAAGCTCATTCTCATAAAGCATGGATGCTGCACCATTGATACCCTTTTCATTGGAAATCACCCACATCGTCTGCTCCGGTGGAATCTCGGCTATCATCATATCTGCAATCTCCTGTGGCATCCCATCCCTTGCGAACATTTCTCTCATAATGTCATTCATGCTTCGTACTACAGGTGGGAAGAGTCTTCTTGTGTTTTCCGCTGCACACTTAAAGAGCTGTTCCTCACTCATTCCAAGTCTTTTTGCAAATTCATTTGTAATTTTTGAACTCTGCACCGCATCCTTATCTGCACTGATTATTACCTTATACACAATAGAAAGATCCTGGAACTCTCTGTGCGGCACCTGCTCCAAAAATGTCTTATTCTGCTCTGTATTGATGAGCTGGAATACAATCTTCTCGTTAGCATCCCTCATAATGCTGTCCACATCAATATCCGGAGCCTGCTCATATGCCCTTTCCATGAAGTCACATGCAGCCATAAGTGTTTCCTCAAGATCACCACAGTCCTGATACTTCTTATACATGTCATTGATATAAATCGTAGGCGAAATGTTCCTGCCTTCTTCTCTTAAGATGATGCCATCAAGAGTCACATTCACCTTTTCCACTGGCTCTGCCACAAGTTCCACTCCTTTGAACTTCTCAGGCATATAATCCATAAACTTTTCTTTTACTACTTCCTTAAAAATCTCATAATTCATCATATTACGGTTCCTCCTTAATCTAAAAAAGCAGGGAACATAAGTCACTGGCTTACATTCCCCGCAAGGTTAATTGTTACTGTTTATTCTTTTTCTTTCTTCCACGAAGTCCGACTCCAACACCTGTAATAAGTGCAAGTGCACCAATTCCAAGATAAAGAAGCGGATTTGCATTGTCGCCTGTCTGTGGAAGCTTAGGCTCTGTCGGTACATTGACAAGCTTAAGAGTTGCTACAACAACATCCGGTGCATTGTCATCATATCGAAGAGTTACATCATGAGCTGTTTCATCAAGGATATATCCGTCAGCTGCTTTTGTCTCAACTACTGTATAATGGATATCTTCCTTAAAAGTTCCATCCTCGTTGTAAGTACAGATAGGGAGCTCCTTGCTCTCTGCATGACCATTCTTGTCAGTAGTGAGTATATCAAGCACCTTTCCGTCCTTATCTCTTACTTCAAATACAACACCCTCGATTAGCTTTCCGGTTACTTTGTCAGTTTTCTCAATGACAATCTTTCCGACAACCTGCTCATCCTTCATGGATACCTTCTGGATTTCTGCTGTCTCCTTTACTTCAAAGGTTACATCACTTGCCACCTTATATCCATACGGTGCAGATTCCTCTCTGAGTGTGTACTTGCCAACAGGAAGTCTTTCAATCATATGAGTCTTTCCTACTTCAGATATCCAGCTCTCAACAAGCTTTCCATCAGCATCAATAACAGAAAGCTTTGCTCCAGGCAACTCTTTCTCGCCTGTGATATCAGTCTTTGAAATCTCTACCTTGATCGGTGCGTTTTCAAATGCTGCGTCAAACTCGATAACCTTTACCTTATCTCCCTGATATGAAGCATCAACATCAAAAATCTTATCAGACTTCACATATCCCTTTGGTGCCTCAATCTCTTTGACATAATACTGTCCAAGCGGAAGGTCAGAGGTAAATGCAGCCTTTCCATCCTTACCTGTTACTGTTCTCTCAATCTGTGTATCAGCTTTTACGATTACCTTGCCATCTTTATTTACGATATCTTCTTTCGCAAATAAACCGAATACTGCTCCTTCAAGTGCTTCCTTAGTCTCTGAATCCGTCTTGGTTACAGTAATCTGCACTTTCTGACGCTCATTTGTCACATCCATTCCTGCAAATACAACCTTTGTATTCTGGTCGATATAGGAAAGGTCTGC
>OGOV01003322.1_pt1 | contig 10863 bp, 8 predicted proteins | sample 1552711 | NCBI WGS metagenome assembly OGOV01 (sample SAMEA2580216, study PRJEB22360) | human gut metagenome | biome: human gut; feature: human-associated habitat; material: faeces | place: Denmark | collected 2008/2010 | reverse complement strand
GAGATCGGCCGCTTTGGTATCCAGATCCGTGACTGCATCGACAAGGGCGTCTTCAAGGGCCCGCGCGTTCTGGCCACCGGCCTTGGCTTCTGCCGCGTTGCCGGCCACGGCGACTCCCATCACTGCACCCAGGAGCTCAACAAGGAATCGCACCCCTGGGGCGATCAAGTCGACGGTCCTTGGGATCTGCGCAAGGCCGTCCGTCGTCGCCTGCGTGAGAACCCCGATGCCATCAAGATCTGGGCTACCGGTGGCGGCATCTGGCGCTGGGACTCCGGCCGCGACCAGCACTACTGCTCCGAGGAGATCCAAGCCGTGGTCGAAGAGGCAAAGATGGTCGGCATCCCCGTATGGAGCCACTGCTACAACAACCACGCCGCTGCCTACGATTCCGTTCGCTTTGGCTGCGAGCAGCTGATTCACGGCTTCGATATCGATGAGCGCACCATGGACCTCATGGCCGAGCAGGGCACCTTCTTCACTCCGACGATCGCCTTCCTGCCCACCTGGTACGCCACCTATCCGCCCGTCTACGTTCCCGAGCTGCACGACAAGTACGAGGGCACCCTGGTCGAGAAGGAGCTGCAGCGCAACTACGACTGCCTGCGCGAGGCCAAGAAGCGCGGCGTCGTCATGACGATCGGCTCCGACTCCTTCTCCTTCGTCACCCCGTACGGCACCTGCTCCATCGAGGAGATGTACGAGTTCGTCGACAAGATCGGCTTCACCCCGGTCGAGACCATCACCTGTGCCACCCTCAACGGTGCCAAGATGTGCCACATCGAGGACGAGACCGGTTCCATCGAGGCCGGCAAGTGCGCCGACCTGCTGGTCGTCAACGGTGACGTCGCCGCCGACATCCACGTGCTCAACACCGACAACATGGACGTCATCATGAAGGACGGCTGGATTGTCGAGGCCGGCACCTTCGGCGAGGCAAACAAGTACAGCGCCTAAGCTACCGTTCATCGATGGCTTGATGTAAAACACAGTATTTGATTGCATAATGCAATGGAGAGGGTCGCTTGCGGCCCTCTTTATTGCTATGGGGTGCGTCAGTAAGAAGGAGATGACGGTGGATCTCAATAGGCTGATTCTGGGCAAGAGCTACAACTCTACCAAGGTCTTTCGTACCGCTCAGCATGTGGTTCAAGCCATCTTGCTCGGTATTGTCGTTCCGCTGCTTATCCTGCTGCTCATCTGGGATCTAACCGATAATCCCAATCCCGTTCCGGCCGTTGTCGTCATTGCCGGCTTGGTCATGCTGTGCTTCTTCTTCTCGTACGTCTTTGTCGTTCCCGACGACCTCACATCGAGCGCAACCGACCGCACGCTCGCTATCGCTTCAAAAATATTCGCCTACACGTCGCGCGGCCTTACGCCCGAAGCTGCCCTGGGCGCCTCTAAGATCATCCTGTCCGAAACTATCGCCTCTGCCATCTGCTTTACCGACGGCAAGCAGGTGTTGGCAAGCTGGGGCGAGGACTCGGCAAAATGCCCCGCGGGCACCCCGGTGGTGCTGCGGACTACGCTCAACGTGATCAACAGCGGTGAGCAAAGCGTGTTCTCGCGCGATGCCTCGACCGAGACAGGTGGCTACTTTCCGCGCCTGCGCGCCGGTATTGTCGCACCGCTTACCGTGCGCGGGCATTGCGTGGGCACGCTCGAGCTGTATTATCCCCGTCTGAGCAGCATCGATATGCGCCAGACGGCGCTTGCCTCGGGCTTTGCCGACCTCATTTCCACGCAGCTTGCGAGCTTTGAGCTCGAGCGCCAGGACGAGCTTACGGCCCGCGTGGAGCTGCGCGCCTTGCAATCGCAGGTCGATCCTCATTTTCTATTCAATACCATTAGCACGATCGTGTCGCTCGTTCGAACCGAGCCCGACAAGGCGCGATCGCTGCTGATCGACTTCTCCAACTACTATCGTCAGACGCTTTCTGATTCCGATACGCTCACCACGCTCGAGCACGAGGTGGAGCAGGGCACTCGCTATATCAATCTTATGCAGGCTCGTTATGGCGACGCCCGTCTGCGCGTCTCGGTCGATATCGACTTTGAGGTGCGCGATTGCATGGTGCCGCCGTTTATCTTGCAGCCGTTGCTCGAAAACTGCATCAAGCACGCGCAGCGCGAGACCGAGCCGCTTTCTATTCATGTTAGGGCTTTCGAGACCGATGACGGTTTGGAGATCATCGTCGAGGACGATGGCATCGGTATGAGCGAAGAGGTCTGCGCGCATCTGTTTGAGAAGCATCGCCTGGAGGAGCCCGAGAGCATTACCGCCGACGGCTCCGTCAAGCGAGGTTGCGGCCTGGCGCTCTTCAACGTGCTTCAGCGCATCCATTTCTTTTACGGAGAAGATTCCGGCATGCGCGTGAAGTCCCAGGAGGGCGTGGGAACGCAGGTCATCGTCGAGCTGAACGGCGAGCCGCATGAGCCCGCGCCGTTGACGGCGTAGCACGCGGTTGGATTGAGAGAAAAAGAGGGGAAGCACATATGTCCGAAGGCTGGAACATCTTGGTGGTTGATGACGAGCCTCCAATTAGGGCTGAGCTACGCTATCTGTTGGAAAAGGATATGCGTGTGGGTCAGATTGCCGAGGCGGGCAATGTCACCGAAGCCGTGGAGTCGATTCTGTCGAATAAGCCCGACGTGCTGTTTTTAGACATTACCATGCCCGGTCGCTCGGGAATTGAGCTTGCCGAGACGCTGCAGAACCTAAAGACGCCGCCGGTGGTTGTGTTTGTGACGGCGTTTGCCGAGTTTGCCGCCGATGCGTATAACCTCGATGCGGTCGACTATGTCGTCAAGCCGGTCGAGGACGCACGCCTGTCAAAGGCACTCGACAAGATCGAGGCAGCCTTGGGTGCCCGTCGTGTTATCCATGCTCCGCGCCAGCCTTTGCGTCTGACGGTGGACCGCGGGGGCAAAAAGGTGTTCATTCCCGCCGCAGACGTCTGCTACTTTGAGGCGCGCGCCGATTTTTGCAACGCCATCTGCGCCGAGGGAACGTACCTGATCAATGAGTCGATCTCTTCGCTCGAGCGTCGCTTGGACTCCGAGGGCTTTATTCGCGTTCATCGCAGCTACCTGGTCAATTTGGAAGACGTGCACAATGTTGAGATTGGCTCCACGGGGTTGATGGAGCTCAGGCTTGACCGCGTGAGCTCGACGGTGCCGGTGTCCCGTCGTCGTGCCGCCGAGGTTAAAGCACACTTGGGGCTTGCGTAGACGGTCTGTGTGCCGTCGTTTACCATCGCAGGTTTGGCATGGGCGCGCGGTGGGCATAATGGGTGGCATCGAATGAAATCGAAAGGATCATTATGCCCGCGCTTATCACCCATCATCTGTTTGGCGAGGAAAGCATCGACCGTCTTCCGCAGGGCGTCATCACGTCCGATGAAGAGCGCATTGCCTTTATCTTGGGCAACCAAGGCCCCGACCCGTTCTTCTTTCACATTCTGACACCGCGTGTTTCCGACTGCACGCTGCTGGCGCAGGTCATGCATCGGTCGCGCATGTCTCGCCAGTTCGCGTGCCTGCGCGACGGCGTGTCGCATCTGCTGCCGCGCGACGCCAGCTTGGGTCGCGCCTTTGCGCTGGGCCTGCTGTCTCATTACGTGCTCGACCGCAACGCCCATCCCTTTGTCTATGAGCAGCAGTTTGGCATTGTCGAGTCCGATTCAGAGCTTGAGGATTCGAGCAGTCAGGTCCATGCCGTGATCGAGAGCGACCTGGATGTGCTGATGCTGCAGCTTAAACGCGATGGCGCTACGGTTGACGATTACCCGCCGGCGGGCGAGATCGTCACCACCGATCGCATCAATCGCGTGGCCGGCGTGCTGATGAGCTATGTTGCCGGACGCGTGTACGGCATTGACATTCCGGCGGGGGAGTACGGTGCTGCCGTTGCCAATATGCAGCGACTTTACCGCGCGATTGAGCCGGTCGGCTCCGCAAAGACGCGCGCGATCTCGCTGGTTGAGGGCTTGGTGCACGATTACTCGCTGCTCGACGGCCTTGCCCATCGCGTGACGACGGAGCTTCCCGAGCGCACCGGCAACCTGGGCCACCTGACATGGAAGAATCCCTTTACCGATGAGGTCTCGACCGAGAGTTTCCCCGAGGTCTTTGAGCGCGCACTGGTCGATTACGAGCTCACCGTCGCCCGCTTTATCGAGACCGGCGACATGGACGCCGTGACCGGCCACGTCAACTACAGCGGTCGCGTGCTCAATGCCGATGAGGAGTTCGACCGCGAGGAATAGGGCCCGTGCGTGCCCCTTTGCCGAATCCTTACCGGCGGTTCTGGACAATTGGGGTACGATGAACTAACTGCATATCGGGCGAATACGAAGGGTCCCTGTCCATGAAATACACCAAGCTCGAGCGTAACTGGGTCATGTACGATGTGGGCAATTCGGCCCTCGTGCTGCTCAATACCTCGGTGGTGCCCATTTACTTTAACGCCATCAATACCGGCGCTTCCTCGGCCGACCTGGTGGTCGCCTGGGGCAATGCACAGACGATCGCCTCGCTGGTCATCGCTATGCTCATGCCCATTCTGGGCGCGCTTGCCGACTACGCCGGTAACAAGATCAAGTTCTTCTTGGGCTTCTTCCTCACGGGCCTGGTTCTTTGCCTGGCGCAGGCTATCCCAATGTCTGCCATGGCATTTTTGACCGTGTACGTGCTGTGCACCATCGGCCTTAACTCTTCTATGACGTTCTACGACGCCATGCTGCCCGACATTACCACCGACGAGCGCATGGACGCCGTGTCCAGCTCGGGCTATGCCTGGGGCTATATCGGTTCCACCGTGCCGTTCGTCATCTGCCTGGCGCTCATCATGGGTGGCCCCGCTCTTGGCGTCCCTACCATGCTGGCAACGCGTCTGTCGTTTATCATCACTGGTGCCTGGTGGCTCATCTTTACCCTGCCGCTCATTCGCACCTATAAGCAAAAGTACGGTCGCGAGCGCGGTCCCGAGGACACTATCGGCCACATCGTGGGCGGTGTGTTCTCCGAGGTCGGACACACCATGCGCGAGATCGCCCACAACAAGACCGTGCTGGTCTACATGATCGCGTTCTTCTTCTATATCGACGGTGTGCACACGGTCATTTCCATGGCCACCAGTTACGGATCGGCCTTGGGCATCGATTCGACGCAGCTGGTGCTTGCGCTGCTCGTTACGCAGTTCGTGGCCTTTCCGTCCGCCATCATCTACGGCAAGCTCGCCGGCCGCGTGGGCACGCTCAACATGATCCTGGTGGCGGTCGCCGCCTACATGGGCATTGTGCTGTTCGCCGCGTTCTTCCTCAAGACTGCCTTTGAGTTTTGGGTGCTTGCCATTATGGTCGGCCTGTTCCAGGGCGGCGTGCAGGCGCTCAGCCGTAGCTACTTTGGCCGCATTATCCCCAAGGAAAAGTCCAACGAGTACTACGGCTTCTTTGACATCTTCGGTCGCTATGCAAGCGTCATGGGCACCTTTCTAGTGTCGGTCGTCACCTCGCTGACCGGCAACCCGTCGCTGGGCGTCCTTTCTATTGGCGTTCTGCTGGTCGTTGGCTTTATGCTGCTGGTCCGTCTGTCCCGTATGGCTCAGGCGGCACAGTAAACGCGGCCCGGATCGTGCTTGCCCGCGGTGCTCTTTTAGGGTTCCGGACATAAAACATTTCCGTCTATCCAACAATGCCGAGCCCAAGTGGGTATGATGGAATCAGCTAGGTCGCGGGGCGTCGCCTGTGTTTGGCGGCGTCCCGTTTTTGTGTTGCAGGGAGGGTAAGGCATGAACGCCACGGTCGTGATTCCAACGTATTGGGCGGGCGATGATGCCTATGCAAATGCCCCCGGAACCTACGACCATTCGACAAAGCTCAACGCCGCCAACCCCGAGCTCGACCGCTGCCTGGGTTCGCTGGAGCAGGTGCGCGACATCCCGCGCATTATCTTGCTGGTGGTTTGTCCGGCGTCCGTTACGGCCGACGTATCAGAGCGCGTGCGCGAGATCGTTGACGCGCACCCTACGCTCAACGTGACCATCGTTACCAATATCGAGGCGTCGCGCATCGCGGACCGTGTGGCGCAGATTGCACCCAAGGGCTCAGGCGAGTGTGTGAGCCTTCGTGGCTATGGTGCCATCCGCAACATGGGGCTGGCTTGTGCCGCCGTGCTGGGCCACGATGCCGTCATCTTCGTCGACGACGATGAGACCGTCATCGATGCCGACTTTATGAAGCGAGCGACGTATGCGTTGGGGCAGCAGACGCGCCAGGGCCTGCCGATTCTGGTCAAGAGCGGTTATTTCTACGACCGCGATGGATCGCCGCTTGCCCCCACCGACAAAGTGGGCATTTGCCATCGGTGGTGGACCAAGCGCATCGAGTTCAACCGTTGGATGAAAAAGGCACTCTCGGGTACCCGCATCTCACGCTCCAATTACGTGTGCGGCGGCCTTGTGGCCCTGCATGCCCGTGCGTTTACCCGCGTGGCATTCGACCCGTTTATTACCCGCGGCGAGGACTTGGACTATCTCTTTAACATGCGCATGTTTGGCTACGACGTGTGGTTCGACAACGAGTGGACCGTACGTCATCTGCCGCCCGAGTCCGAGAAACGCTCGCCGCGCTTTATGCAGGACGTGTACCGCTGGTACTACGAGCGGGCCAAGCTGACGTTTGCCGCGCACCAAAAGGAGCTCATTCCCGTTACGGCTGCATCGCTCATGCCCTATCCGGGCCCGTGGATTTCGCGCGAGCTCGACGATCGCGTGCGCAAGACCGCTATGGTGCGCAGCATGTTTACTCACGAGCACGAAGGCTACCTGCGCATCTGGCGTCACGGTATTGCCGAGGCCCAGGCATATGCGCGCCAAAACGCCGCGAGTTATCTGCGTTTCCAGAGCTTCTGGCCCAAGATTATGGACGGGCTTTGGCGCGACGCCCAACTGATCGACATTCTGGAGGGGAAGTAATGGCCGACCGCCGCGACGGGCGCGACAGCTCAATTTCGTTCTTCCGCATCGTTGCCGTGTTCTGTGCCATCTGCGTGATGGCCTACTTCATCTTTGCACTGGCGACCGGAATCGAACCCATTGCGACGGTTGTCGCCTGTGCTCTGCTCTGCATCTTTCTGTGCATTTTTATCTATTTGACGCTTAATCCCGATTCGGTGCGCTCGCAGTACACCGAGGAGACGCTCTCGGTGGCCTCTGCCATGCTCGAGGACATCAAGGGCGGCCTGACGCAGGAGTCGGCGTTGCTGGTGTGCCGTCGCATTCTGCCCGAGACGCGCGCCATGACGGTTGCCATCACCGACGAGAGCAACGTGCTGGCCTGTGCGGGCGAGTTTGAGGAAAAGCTCCTGCCCGATGCACCCATCCATACGCTTGCCACGCGCTACGTGATCGAACATGGCATCGTGCAGTCGTTCAACCGTATGGTGGATGTCGTGGGCTCGGATGGCTCGCACAACCAAGTCCCCGCCGGCATTATCGCCCCCATCAAGGTGGGCGATCGTACCGTCGGCACGCTCAAGTTCTACTACAAGACCCCGCGCGCCGTCGACCGTACCCAGTACGCGCTTGCCTCGGGCTTTGCCGAGATCTTGTCCACGCAGCTCGCCATCCACGAGCTCGAGGTGCAAAAGGAACTCACAGCGCGCGCTGAGGTGCGTGCGCTGCAGGCGCAGATTAACCCGCACTTCCTGTTCAACACGCTGAACACCATTGCATCGTTTACGCGCACCGACCCGCTGCGGGCCCGCGAACTGCTTCGTGAGTTCTCATCGTTCTATCGTGCCACGCTCGACAACTCGGGATCGCTTATTCCGGTCTCGCGCGAGGTTGCACAGACCAAGCGCTACCTTACCTTTGAGAAGGCCCGCTTTGGCGAGGACCGCGTGCTTGCGACGTTCGATGTGTCCGAGGACGTGGAAGATACGCTGGTGCCGGCGTTCGTGATCCAGCCGATTGTCGAGAACGCCGTACGTCATGGTATGGGCGATGACGACGCCCTGAGGATCGACGTGACCGTTCACCAAGACGGCGAGGATGCAATTTTGATTGCCGTGGCCGATAATGGCGTGGGCATGGATGAGGGTACCGCCGCCAGACTGTTTGACGAGCGTTCTGCCCGTCCCGACGCCAGCTCTCCCCAGGGTGGCGGCGCCGGTGTGGCCATGCACAATATTTCGGAGCGCATCCATCGCTTTTATGGGCCGCACTCCTATACGCGTGTCGAATCGGCGCCGGGCAAGGGCACCAAAGTGCTCCTTCATCTTGATTTGTCAGAGAGCATCTTCGACATTCAAGAGTAAAATAAAAGGCTACGGGCTCAACGTCATGCGACGGATGCCCGGCGTAGTTAGTTGACGAAAGGTTTTATCCCTATGCTGCGTGCGATGATTGTGGATGATGAGGCGCCGGCTCGCTCGGAGCTTCGCTTCCTGCTCGAGCAAACGGGCAAGATCGGCACGATCACGGAGGCGTCGAGCGTCCGCTCCGCCATCGAGATGCTTATGGAAAGTCGCGTGGATGTCGTGTTTCTCGATATCTCGATGCCCGGTGCCTCGGGCCTGCAACTTGCCGAGGCGCTGCATAAGCTCAAAAATCCGCCGGCGATCGTGTTTGTGACTGCGTATAGTGACCATGCGGTCGAGGCATTCGACGTGGATGCCGTCGATTATCTGATGAAGCCGGTCGAGGAAGCTCGCTTGGATCGCGCGATCGAGAAGGTCATGCAACGCGCCAAGCCGGTTACGGACAGCAAGGTGACCATCGAGCGTATCCCGGTGGAAAAGGGCGGCCGCAAGGTGCTCATTCCCGTGGACGACATTCGCTTTATCATGGCCAAGGACGATTACTCCTGCATCTATACAGTCGATGATCGCTTTTTGTCGACGACCTCGCTGGCGCAGTTTGAGGCCAAGCTCTGCGACTTTGGCTTCTTCCGTGTTCACCGCCGCTATATCGTCAACTTGGCGTGCGTCACGGATGTGGAGACGGTGCCCTCGGGTGCCATCCAGCTGGGCATTACGGGCGTCGACGAACGCGTTCCGGTTTCGCGTCGCCGCGTCGTGCCGCTCAAGAAGGCCCTGAGTCTCTAGCACACTGGCCCCGCAGCCCTGTAGACCCATCGTCTGCGGAGCCGTGGGGCCTTTTTTGTATGTATCTGCCGAATCGTTTTTTGCGGAAGGGATCCCATGAACAGTGCAGGCGCCAAGCGCATCGACATCATCTCGGACACCCACGGCTATTTATCGCCTGCTCTCTTGGATGAGCTTGAGGGCGCAGACCTGATCATCCACGCTGGCGACCTCACGTCAGAGATGGACTACGAGCACCTATGCACCATCGCCCCCGTGCGGGCCGTACTGGGCAACAACGATTACTACCGCGACTACGGCCCCGATGTAGACCGTCTTGCGCTCTTTACCTACGAAGGCCTCAAATTCGCCGTAGCCCACTACCGCGAAGACCTTCCGGTGGGATCCGTAGACGTAGCCATCAACGGCCACACCCACGTAACCAAAGAAGCCCAAGTGGGCCGCTGCTTAGTCCTCAATCCGGGCAGCGCCAGCTACCCCAGAGGCACCCGAGGCCCCACCATGGCCAGAATGCTCGTCAAAGACGGCAAGATCCTAAGCACCAAATTTATTGACCTAGACTAACCGCAACAAAAACGGGGGATGCAGATGCGTCCCCCGTTTCCATTTGAGCCAAAGGCGGAAGTTCAACAAGATCCATCAGACCAACCCCGTCGAGGAGCACGCGGGCTAGCCGCGCAGCGGCGCACGCCCGCAAAACTGGTTGAATAATGTGACGGCAGGGAGGCTCTCCGGGGCTGAGGGCGGGGGTTAAGTTTGTCGCGAGTTCCGCACGCAAAGGAAAGCACTTAATGTGCTTTCCGTCTTGCGCAGGACTGTAGAGCAGCAAACTTAACCCGCCCCGGCCCCGATGGCCCCAGACCGGTGGGATAGACCGGTTCAGATGGGGCTTTGATGCATGGGTGGTCTGTTGTTGTGCAAATGGGTATCATACTGTGGTTATTGCATCGACTCTGTGATGCATGTTTGTACGTTCCCGGCGGTCGGTTTGCCAGAAGCGCCCCGTCGGTTGTTCCAGACCCGTTTCGAAGAAAGGAAACAACACTCACTTATGGCAGCTAAAAAATCATCTCCCTTGAAGATCATCCCGCTCGGCGGCCTTGACGGCATCGGCAAGAACATGACGGTCTTCGAGTGCGGCGACGACATGGTGCTCGTCGACGCCGGTCTCATGTTCCCGGATGACTCCCAGCCCGGTATCGACCTGGTGCTTCCCGACTACACTTATGTTCTGGAGAACGAGGAGAAGCTTCGCGGTATCGTCGTCACCCACGGCCACGAGGACCACACCGGTTCGCTTCCGTATCTGCTGCAGGACCTCAACAATAAGGTGCCCATCTTCTCGAGCAAGCTGACGCTTGGCTTTATCGAGGGCAAGCTTTCTGAGTTCCGCATCCGCACACCCAAGTTCCGCGAGGTCAAGGGTGGCAGCCATGTCAACCTCGGTGGCATCTCGCTCGACTTCTTCTCGATGACGCACTCTATCCCCGGCGCTCTGGGCGTGTTCATCCGCACCAATCAGGGCACCGTTATGCACACCGGCGACTTTAAGCTCGACCAGACGCCCATCGATGGTGTCACGCCCGACTATGCCGCTATCAGCCGCTTTGCCAAGCAGGGCATCGACCTGCTGCTTTCCGACTCCACCAACGCCACGGTTCCGGGCTTTACCAAGTCCGAGGCCGAGGTTGGTCCCAACCTGCTGCATGCCATCAAGAATGCTCCGGGCCGCGTGTTCGTCGCGTCGTTCTC
>OGOV01003318.1_pt1 | contig 10866 bp, 6 predicted proteins | sample 1552711 | NCBI WGS metagenome assembly OGOV01 (sample SAMEA2580216, study PRJEB22360) | human gut metagenome | biome: human gut; feature: human-associated habitat; material: faeces | place: Denmark | collected 2008/2010 | reverse complement strand
GCAACTTATTCTTCAAAGGGCTTAAAGAGAGCTATTCAGTGTGCAATGGATACGTATGCTGCCAATAAGGAGGCGATTTTATCATGAGCAATTGGAAGGAGTTTACCAAGGGTCTGATTCGGGAAAACCCGGTTTTGGTTTCCTTGCTGGGTATGTGTCCGACTTTGGCAGTTACAACAGGTGCATTTAACGGAATCGGTATGGGTCTGTCCACAGCGTTTGTACTGGTCTGTTCTAACTTGGTAATCAGCTTGATTCGAAAGCTGATTCCGGAATCGGTGAAGCTGCCTTGCTACATTGTCATCATTGCGACGTTCGTAACATTGATTCAGTTCCTGCTGCATGGCTTTGTGCCGTCTTTGTATACCAGTTTGGGTACGTTCCTGGAACTGATTACCGTAAACTGTATCATTCTGGGACGGGCAGAAATGTTTGCCTGCAAGAATAAGCCGTTTGCTTCGGTATTAGACGGACTGGGCATGGGACTGGGCTTTACACTGAGCCTGACGCTTTTAGGAACGATCCGTGAAATACTGGGAAGTGGTAAAGCATTCAATTTCCCGATCTTCAACGAGAATTACGGTATGCTGATCTTCGTCCTGGCTCCGGGAGCATTCCTGGCATTGGGTTATTTGATCGCTATCGTAAACCGGATCAGAAAAACAAATTAAATTTCAGATTTTAGATTTACGGCTTACGATTCCTGTTTCATTTCTATCGCAAAGCTGAAATCATAAATCAAAAACAATCGAATTATGGAATATATCTTAATATTTATCGCTGCGGTCTTTGTCAATAACATCGTACTGGCACAATTTTTAGGAATCTGTCCGTTCCTGGGCGTATCTAAAAAGGTCTCTACGGCTTTAGGGATGACCGGAGCCGTAACCTTCGTGATGATCCTGGCCACCCTGGTTACTTTTATCGTCCAAAAGACTATCCTGGATCCGTTCGGAATCGGTTTTATGCAAACCATTACTTTTATTCTGATCATTGCAGCCTTGGTACAAATGGTAGAAATCATATTGAAAAAGGTCAGTCCTTCGCTTTATCAGGCATTAGGTGTGTTCCTGCCCTTGATCACCACCAACTGTGCTGTACTGGGAGTTGCCATTATGGTGATCCAAAAAGATTTCAACTTACTCGAGTCTTTGGTATTCGCAGCCTCTACAGCGATCGGTTTCGGATTGGCCCTGACGATTTTTGCCGGTATCCGTGAACACCTCGAACTGGTTGCCATCCCCAAAGGGATGAAAGGTTCTCCTATCGCATTGATTACAGCCGGCCTGCTGGCCATGGCCTTTATGGGATTCTCCGGGATCGTATAAAATCCGGCAAATTTATAACCGTATAAAGTGAGTGGTATTTATTTTATACCGCTCATTTTTTATACCCGGCAAAAGAATAAATTTAATATTTTTGCAGGCATAAATTATTCAGACGACATGCAATTACCGTTGAAGCATCCGATTTTTAAAATACTTTCCGGGATAGCCGCCGAAAAAGGCATAGAAGCCTATGTCATCGGTGGTTATGTCCGTGATCTGTTATTACAGCGTCCTTCCCAAGATATCGACATTGTCGTTCACGGCAGTGGCATCGAGCTGGCCGAAACTGCTGCCCGGCGGTTAGGTAATCTGCGGGTATCGGTATTTAAAAACTTCGGTACGGCCATGTTCCGGTATAAAGGTATGGAGATCGAGTTTGTCGGAGCCCGCAAAGAGTCCTACCGGGCTAATTCACGTAAACCCATCGTCGAAGAAGGAACGATCGACGACGACCAAAAACGCCGCGATTTTACGATCAATGCACTGGCTATCTCCTTGAATCAGGAGAATTACGGAGTTTTGATCGATCCTTTCGGAGGCTTGCAGCATCTGGAGGAACGCCTGATCAAAACACCCCTGGACCCGGGCCTCACCTTCTCGGACGATCCCCTACGCATGATGCGGGCCATTCGTTTTGCTTCACAATTGAATTTTCAAATCGAGGAAAATACCTTCCAGGCCATAGCCGAATACCGTCACCGTCTTCCGATCGTATCGATGGAGCGGATTATGGATGAATTCAATAAAATCATGCTTTCCCCCGAACCATCCCGGGGTATCCGTTTATTGGACGAAGCCGGATTATTGGAAATCTTCTTCCCGGAACTGACCGCGCTTAAAGGTGTAGACCGTGTACAGGGAGTCAAACACAAAGATAATTTCTATCATACACTGACCGTCCTGGACACCTTATCGCTGTACAGTCAGGACTTGTGGTTACGCTGGGCCGCTCTGTTGCACGATATCGGTAAACCGGCGACTAAAAAATACATTCAGGGACAGGGGTGGACCTTTTATGGGCATAATCACGTGGGTGAACGCCTGGTCGGTAAAATATTCAACCGTTTAAAACTCCCTCAAAACGAAAAAATGAAGTATGTACAGAAACTGGTCAACCTGCACATGCGTCCTATCGTTTTGTCGGAAGAAACCGTGACCGACTCGGCGGTACGGCGGTTATTGTTCGATGCCGGCGACGATATCGACGACCTGATGACCCTGGCCGAAGCCGATATCACCTCAAAAAACGAAGAGAAAGTAAAGCGTTTTCTCGAAAATTTCAAGACGGTACGCCGCAAACTCAAAGAGGTGGAAGAAAAAGATTCGATCCGGAATTTCCAGCCCCCCATCAGCGGTGAAGAAATCATCGCCACTTTCCATCTGCCTCCCTGTAAAACTATCGGGGATATCAAAAATGCAATTAAAGAGGCGATATTGGATGGAATTATCGGTAACAATTACGAAGAAGCCCGGGAATATATGTTCAAAGTAGCGAAAGAACTTGGAATAGACTCCCAATAAATCAGTCTATTTTCTTGGGAACGACAACTTTCAGTATGCCCTTATGCATTTTCAGGTGAATCGGCGAATGCATGATATAGGCATCCCCGTCGATATGTACACGCTCGATATCGCCTTCTACGATAGCTTCCTCGCACTGAATTTCCTTATAATAGGACAATTTGTACAGTTTCGAATTGATGAAGAAAAGTAAAAACCACAGGATCTCGAAGAAAGCCGGCCGTTTCAGGATGCAGATATCCATCAAACCGTCCCGCACCGAAGCATGAGGGGCGATATAGGCATTGTTGCCGTATTGGGAACTATTGGCGAAGCTAAGGATAAAACAATTTACCTTCATGACTTTGCCGTTGCCGGTGATCTTGTATTTCTTTTCCGGATAACGGAACCATAGTTTAATAGCCGCATAAATATAAGAAAATACTCCCCTCAATTTCAAATGGTTAAATTCATGGGCCACCTCGGCATCGAATCCTACCCCACTGACATTCAGCGAATACTTGCCATTCATCTCCAACACATCGATTTGAGCGAATTGATCGGTCAGTACCTGTTTCAATGCCTTGGTCATAAAAACCGAATAACCCAAATGCCGGGCAAAACCATTGCCACTCCCCAGAGAAACGACCCCAAAAGCAACATCACTACCACACAAAGCTCCTCCCACCTCATTCACTGTACCATCCCCCCCAACCGCTACAATATGAGTATATTTTCCTTCTTGCCGGGCATCTTCGACCAATTTACGGGCATGTCCTGCATACTCGGTAAATACAATATCATAAGGAATAGAATCATACTCCGGAATCCGACGGATCTTCTCCGGCAATTCTTTCCCAAGGCCTAGCCCCGATATCGGATTTACTATAAAAAGAATATGCATATTATCGATTTTTCCCTATCCCATAATAGGTGTATCCAAATTCTCTCATTTGTTCAGGATTGTAAATATTACGTCCATCGAAGATGACTTTTTCTTTCAAGGCTTTCTCTATAAAAGTAAACTTCGGAACTTTAAATTCCTGCCATTCGGTCACGATAATCATGGCATCGGCATCCGTTAAAGCGTCGTACATATTGGCAGCGTACCCGATACGGTCGCCCAGCCGGCGCTTGGCTTCTTCCATTGCAACCGGATCGAAAGCTTTGACGGTCGCTCCCGCTTCCAGCAATTGGCCGATCAGTACCAGAGAAGGAGCCTCCCGCATATCATCGGTTGCCGGCTTAAACGACAATCCCCAAAGTCCGAAATGCTTTCCTTTTACATTTCCTTCATAATGTTTCTGAATCTTATCGAATAAAACCGTCTTTTGCCTCTCATTCACCCGCTCTACCGCTTTCAACAATTCCATTCCATAACCATATTCGTCTCCGGTACGGATCAAGGCCTTCACATCTTTCGGGAAACAAGACCCGCCATATCCACAACCTGCATTCAGGAATTTTTTACCGATCCGGGTATCGCTCCCGATCCCTTTTTTCACCGCCTCGATATCAGCACCGACGATCTCACACAAATTAGCGATATCGTTCATAAAAGAAATACGGGTAGCCAACATCGAATTAGCAGCATATTTCGTCATCTCCGCAGAGGGAATATCCATAAAATAAATGGGAGTATTATTCAGGACAAAAGCATGATACAATCGTTCCATCACTTTTTCCGCCCGGGCCGATTCTACACCGATCACCACCCGGTCAGGCCGCATAAAATCGTTTACCGCATCCCCTTCTTTTAAAAATTCAGGATTCGAAGCGACATCGAACACTACTTCTACTCCCCGCTTATCCAGCTCTTCCTGAACAGCCAATTTCACTTTCCGGTTCGTCCCCACCGGTACAGTGGATTTGGTCACCACCACTACATATTCCTCGATCAAACACCCGATCTCATGCGCCACTCCTATAACATAAGACAAATCGGCACTACCATCCTCATCGGGGGGAGTACCTACTGCAATAAAAACAGCATCGGCATCTACCAAGGCTTCTTTTAAAGAAGTAGTAAAGAACAACCTTTCGTTGGCCCGGTTTTTGATCACCAGCTCAGCCAAACCGGGTTCGTAAATCGGAATTCCTCCCTGATTCAGCTTATCGATCTTCGAAGCATCGACGTCTACACAGGTAACGGTGACTCCGGTTTCTGCCAAACAAGTACCGGAAACAAGTCCGACATATCCGGTTCCTACAACAGCTATTCTCATATTTGCAATTTTCTTTGTTACGAAAGTTCGCTCAGATCAATTCCTATTTTTAACGACTCCTGCCCCTAAAGGTTACAATGATCTATATACTCTGAGCACTTTGATTTATTTCGACAAAAATATAAAAATAAACCCCTTCACCCAGTATCTTTGTAAGATAATTCTCTAATTTTGTTAGACAATAAATTGAAAAACGTATCCGGAACAGGCTGGAAACGTAATATTCAGGTATAAAATAATCTGTTATAAACAAATACCCTTGCGCCATGATACACAGGATGAACCTAGCGGCACTATTTTTTATGGCTGTTCTATTGCTGACAGGCTGTACAAACAAAGAAAAAACCGATTTCAGTAAATACATCACCGGTTATACGAGTGGAGTCATCAAGTCCTCTTCTTCCCTTTCGGTCTATCTGGGTCAACCGTCCGATAAAGGTTTCCAGGCCGGTAGTACCCTCCCGGCCGATTTATTCAGGATATCTCCGGCTATAAAAGGGGAATTGATTCTAAAAGATAACCATAGTATAGAATTCATTCCGGCAGAACGTTTCAAAAACGGTACGACATACAAAGTCACGTTCAATCTGGGAGCACTTTGTAACGTCCCCAAGCCTTATGAGAAATTCAACTTTGAATTCGATATTGTCCCGCTGGTTACGATTTTCGAACCCGGTGTTCTGATCAGCGAACCCGATCATGAAAATGAATTACAATATCAGGGGATGTTGCAAAGTTCGGATGAAACCGATCCGACAGAAATGGAACAAAAACTGACGGCCACCTATAACGGTCAATCCGTCACACCGGAATGGAATCATCAGGGTAACCGGCATTATTTCGCTATCCGCCATCTGTTAAAAGAAAAAGAAAGTAAAACACTGAATTTAAAATTCAGTAAAGACATTAAAGCAACCGACGGCACCGAGATCTCCATCCCCGGTCTGAATGATTTCACGGTGTTGAATGTCAAAGCCAGTGACAGTGAACCACCGGTAATCCGTATCTATATGTCGGAGAATATCGATCCGAACCAGGATTTGAAAGGTTTGTTCAGCCTGGAAGGAGCCTCTACCCTGAATTACAAAATATCGGATAACATCATTTACCTTTATCCGGGTAACGCTATCAAGAATAGTCAACCGAATCTGACTATCCATGCCGGGATACGCAGTGCCAACGGTAATACGTTGCATACCGAATATATCCGGTCGGTACGTCTCTCCAGCACCAAACCACAAGTACAACTCATCGGCAAGGGGATCATCGTCCCGGGCAACAATCAGGTACTCATTCCTTTTTCTGCTATCGGACTGCAAGCCGTCGACCTTGAAATCATTCAGGTGCTCGACCAAAACATGAACTTTTTCCTGCAAGAAAATTCTTATGACGACCGCAGCGAACTGACCCGTACAGCCCGACCGGTATTTATGAAAAAAATCGATCTGAAAAAAGATCATCCCCATATCGACCTCGATAAATGGAATGACTTTACCATCGACTTAAGCGATCTGGTCAATCTGGAGAAAGGTAATATTTATCGTTTCAGACTGAAATTCAAGAAATCATATACCATTCTTTCCTGTGCCGATGAAAGTCCCGACTCGGATTATGGGGATACGGACTGGGACAACCCGGGTTCCTACTACAGCGAATATTATTATCCATCCGGTTTCGACTGGGAACAGCGCGAAAATCCTTGTCATATCTCCTACTACACCGGTGATCGGTTTGCAGCCCGCAATATCATCAATACTTCACTGGGAATTATGGCCAAACAAGGAGCCGACAATCAGTATGTCGTATGCGTTTCCGATCTCAGTACCGCTGAAGCGATTCCGAACTGCAACATCAGTCTTTACAATTATCAGAATCAAAAGATCGATTCGGCAAGGACCGATAAAGAAGGATTCGCGTATTTAAAACCGGCATCTCCGGGCTTTATCGTACTGGCACAGAAGGGTAAAGACAAAGCCTGGTTGCGTTTAGCAGAAAACAGTGCTCTATCCCTCAGTAACTTCGACGTCAGCGGACAACATGTACAAATGGGGGTAAAAGGATTCATTTATGGTGAAAGGGGGGTATGGCGTCCGGGAGATGAAATCTATTTATCCCTGATCCTGGAGGACAAGCTCGGTGTCTTACCGGAAGGTCACCCGATCGTTGCACAACTGGTCGATCCCAACGGGCATATTACCCAAACTTTAAAAGGAGCGATTACTCCCAATAATATCCATTGTTTTACCTTCAAAACCGAACCCGAAGACCAAACCGGTTATTGGCATGTCCTCTTCCGTATCGGTGGCCTGACTTTCAAACAGACATTACGCATCGAAACAGTGAAACCGAACCGTCTGGCTATACAAATGTTATTTCCTAACGATAAAATTATCGGTACCGGTGTTTCCCTGAAACCTGTAGAAGTGAAGACCAAATGGCTGAACGGAGCACCGACTTCCAATCAAAAAGCGATCACAGAGGTACGTTTATACCATGCCGATGCAGGTTTCTCCGAATTTCCGGATTATCGTTTTTCCGATAAATCCAGGTATTTCGAACCTTCGACAGAAACCCTATTCGACGGGCAAACCGACCAGCAGGGAAATTTTTCATTCAGCCTGAACAAGATCAAAACCGAAGATGCTCCCGGAATATTAAATGCAGTCTTCACCACCCGGGTATTTGAAAACGGTGGGGATTTCAGTATCAGCTCACAAAGTATCCGCTATTCCCCTTACGATGAATATGTAGGAATACGTCTACCTGAAAACGACGATAATTGGTACTCCACCGAGCAACCTGTTCGATTACAAGGCGTTACGATTACCCCGACAGGAAAACAATCAGGAAATGCTACCATTCAGATTGAAGTATATAAACTCGACTGGCATTGGTGGTGGGATTCGGAAGATGAAAACCTGGGATCTTATGTCAACCGGGAATATAGTAGCAGTGTATTGAGCCAGAAAGTCAAAGCCACCGACGGTCGTTTTCAGTTGGATCTTCACATCCCGACATATGGACGTTATTTTATCCGGGCCACCGATCCTTCGGGGCATACCTCCGGTTTAATCGCCTATTTCGGTAGCTGGTCGGATAACGCCGATCAAACTGCAGCGACCACCTTACATCTGAGCAGTGACAAAAAATCTTACCGCGTCGGCGAAAAGATAAAAGTTACAATTCCTTCAGCAACAGGTAGTGTAGCCATCGTCAGCCTTGAAAACGGGAAAACCGTCAGCAACATGAAACGGATCAATACCTCTGCCGGTAACACCACCTTCGAGTTGGAGGCCACCAGCGAGATGTGTCCCAATACATACATTGCAGTCACTCTGCTTCAACCTCACAACAACCGGGACAACGACCGTCCGATCCGAATGTATGGAGTTGTCAATATCCATGTAGAAGACCCGGCTCTCCATTTGAATCCGAAGATCAAAATGGCTCAGGAACTCCGACCGGGAAAAGAGTTCAACGTGGAAGTTTCTGAAAAAGACGGCAAGGCGATGAATTACACCATTGCGATAGTCGACGAAGGACTGCTTTCGCTGACCACTTTCCGTACTCCGGATCCCTTTGCTGCTTTCTATGCACGGGAAGCCCTGGGCGTAAAAACCTGGGATTTCTACGACTATATCTACGGTGCTTATGGAGCCCGTCTGGATAAAGCTTTTGCTGTGGGTGGCGACGAAGCCTTGAAGGATTTACAGGACGAAAAGACCAACCGGTTCAAACCGGTCGTCTTATTCGACGGTCCTTTCAGTTTGAAAGCCGGAGCTACTCAAAAACACACCTTCAAAATGCCGGAATATATCGGCGAAGTACGGACGATGGTCATTGCAGCTACCAATGGACAATATGGAGCAGCCAGTGTCAACAGTACGGTAAATAAACCCCTCATGGTATCGGTTGCCCTTCCCCGTCTGTTCACACCGGGAGATGTCATCGATATTCCGGTTACCGTTTTTGTCCTGAAAGATCATATCCGGGAAGTCACCGTAAAGATGACTACCGACGACAAAATCACCCTGACAGGAGAAAAAGAACAACACATCCAATTCGATAAAAAAGGAGAACAAGTTGTCTATTTTAAGGCTCGGATCAATAGCCAAACCGGGATGTCGACACTTCGGACAGAAGCGACATCGGGCAATGAAACAGCTATTGTCACCGAGGATGTTCAGGTACGTATCCCTAATCCGAGAATGACGGAGATCGAAGAAAAAGAAGCTAAAGCAGGAGAGACCGTTTCTTTCGATACCCGCATTACAGGAGCCGAACCGCTTTCTGTCCTGGAGGTATCCTCTATCCCACCGTTAAACCTGGAACAACGCCTCAGTTACTTGCTCGGCTACCCTCATGGCTGTGCAGAGCAAATCACTTCACAGGCATTTCCGCAATTAGCTTTATCCTGGCTTCTGGCATTAAGTCCGGCACAACAGATCACGGCAGAAAATAACGTCAGAGAAGTCATCAACCGTCTGAGAAGTTATCAGACCCCGGAAGGAGGCTTTGCTTACTGGCCTGGAGAGCCGTATATTTCGGAATGGGCTACCTCTTATGCTGTAAATTTCCTGGCAAATGCCCAAAAACAAGGCTATGCAGTCCCGATTCAGATGTTACAGCATGCCACGAACTATATGCGTCAGGTGGCTAACAGCTGGAACCGCACAGAACCGTGGTCACAGCAAGACCAAGCCTATCGTTTGTATGTATTGGCTTTAGCCGGTAAACCCGATCTGGCAGCCATGAACCGACTGAAAGAGACCCGCTTGCAACGTCCGGTTTCACAATGGCTGCTGGCCTCCGCTTATGCTTTAAGTAATCAACAGGAAATCGCTACGAAAATGATACGCGATCTGTCCTTCGAAGTCACCCCTTACCGGGAAACGGGAGGAACGTTCGGTTCTACTACCCGGGACAATGCCCTGATTCTGCAATCGATGGTCATCCTGAACATGCAACAAGATGCTTACCGCATGTTAGAGAAGATTTCTAAAGCCATGGGATCCGGCAATTGGTACAGTACCCAGGAAACCTCTTTCGCTCTTTATGCAGCCGCCCAGTTCGTACAAAAATACCTGGGCAGCCAAAAAGGAATCGATATCACAGTAAAAACAAATTCAGGTAACGAAAACGTCAAAACCGACAAGACAATCTGGCAAAAACAACTCGTTTTGCAGGGTGACAAAGCTTCGGTTACGGTGACGAACAACGGTCAAGGTTCACTTTTTGTCCGTCAGATCAATAGTTCCGCCCCTCTGGAAGTAGTCAAGGAAAAAGTTATGTCCGGAATGTCGATGCATGTGCGTTATTATAATGACAAAGGTACTCCGCTCAACATCGAACAGCTGCAACAGGGGGAAGACATTACAACCGAAATTACAATCAAAAACACGGGCCTGACCGGTACTTATCAGGAACTGGCTTTAAACTATCCGGTACCTTCCGGCTTCGAGATCATCAATGACCGTCTTACCGGAAACACCAGTGCCTGGAAAGAGGCAGAATATGTCGATATCCGGGATGACCGTTTTTATGTCTATTTCAGCTTGGAACAAAATCAGTCTAAGACTTTCCGTTTCCGTTGCAATGCAGCGTTCCGCGGAGAATATATGTTACCGGCAATTTATTGTTCAGCTATGTACGACAATAGTATACAGGCTATTTTACCGGGAGGAAAAGTGAAGATTGAATGAGTTGTAGAGTTGCTGAGTTAAAAGAGTTACTGAGTTAAAAGAGTTACTGAGTTAAAAGAGTTGCTGAGTTGCTGAGTTAAAAGAGTTGCTGAGTTAAAAGAGTTGCTGAGT
>OGOV01003317.1_pt1 | contig 10874 bp, 10 predicted proteins | sample 1552711 | NCBI WGS metagenome assembly OGOV01 (sample SAMEA2580216, study PRJEB22360) | human gut metagenome | biome: human gut; feature: human-associated habitat; material: faeces | place: Denmark | collected 2008/2010 | reverse complement strand
CGGCATTCCTCCCAGTGCCCCCCTCGTCCAGCCCGCCGGCCACAAAATCCTCCAACTCCACGGCTATCCCTACATAACCGTATACCACCGTAAATTCCAATCCGTTTTTTTGTCCGCCCGGCACATACGATTGTTGCACATACCCCCGAGGCACAACCACATAACGGCTGTTCAGATAACTGCCGCCCCCCTCTATGGTACGAGCCAAGACGGTGGCGCTGTCCTGCGACTTCAACGTAATTCCCGTACATGCATCAGCCGTATGCGGAACCCATAGTCCGACCGCCGTAATGGCAAGCCCGAAAACCACTTCCTTTATTATTTTATTCACATTCTTCATCTTTTCAATATTTTATATGGTTATATTTCGAAAGGTACGAAAAAAGCCATACTTTTGCAAGCATAATCCAGTATTATATTTTCCAACTTCGCAAAGATGCAACGCTTTTACGCCTTCTTATTATTGTTCCTAAATGCAGTATTATGGGTTCTTGTCGCGATTATCAGCCCCATATATTTGTTATTGCATGCTCTATACCAAACATGCAAGCGATGCTTCGTACACCCCGAATAACCCCCGGAAGAGACTCGAATCCCTCATTAAAACTTATCTTGGAAAGGGGTAAGTAAGACTTGAAATACCCGGCCTCTCTACTCAAATAAAAGTATACAAACAAAAGAACTCCCTCCACCAACTTTCAAAAGTTGGTGGAGGGAGCTCACATCTATTAACTAACACCTAATGCAATTACTTCACTTCCTCAAAATCTGCATCTTGAATACTATCATCAGAAGAAGAGTTTCCGGCGTTGGTATTACTCTGTCCTCCGGCATTCTGTTGTGCACCGGCTCCAGGCTGTGCACCACCCTGATACATCTGTGCACTGGCAGCCTGCCATGCTGCATTCATTTCGGCAATAGCAGCATCGATGGCAGCAACATCACCCGCCTTGTGAGCATCTTTCAATTTCTGCAAAGCTCCTTCGATAGCAGGTTTCTTGTCAGCCGGAATCTTATCACCCAACTCTTTCAACTGGTTCTCTGTCTGGAAAATCATAGAGTCAGCCTGATTCATCTTGTCTACTCTTTCACGCTCTTTCTTGTCGGCATCTGCATTAGCCTCAGCCTCAGCTTTCATACGGTCGATTTCGTCTTTGCTCAAACCTGAAGAAGCTTCGATTCGAATAGCCTGTTCCTTACCGGTAGCCTTATCCTTGGCAGACACTTTCAAAATACCATTGGCATCGATGTCGAAAGTCACCTCAATTTGAGGAACTCCACGACGAGCAGGTGCAATGCCGGTCAAATTATTCTGAGCGGCCATCGGACGTTCTCCTTGCAATACGTGAATAGTCACTTCCGTCTGATTGTCGGCAGCCGTACTGAAGACCTCGCTCTTGTTGCACGGAATGGTCGTATTGGCTTCAATCAACTTCGTCATTACGCCACCCATCGTCTCAATACCCATAGACAACGGCGTCACATCCAACAATACGATGTCGCCTACTCCGGCTTCCTTATTCAGGATAGCCCCTTGGATAGAAGCGCCTACAGCTACGACCTCATCCGGATTTACACCTTTAGACGGAGCTTTGCCGAAGAAATCTTCTACTAACTTCTGGATGGCCGGAATACGACTCGAACCGCCGACAAGAATCACTTCGTCGATGTCTGAATTACTCAAACCGGCATCCTGCATTGCCTTCTGGCACGGTACCTTACAAGCCTGAATCAAATTATCGGCCAACTGCTCGAACTTAGCACGCGTCAAAGTCTTCACCAAGTGCTTGGGCACACCGCCTACAGCCGTGATATAAGGCAAATTGATTTCCGTAGTCGTAGAAGAAGACAATTCAATCTTGGCCTTCTCGGCAGCTTCTTTCAAACGTTGCAATGCCATCGGGTCTTGCTTCAAATCAACTCCTTCTTCCGACTTGAAGTCAGCAGCCAGCCAGTCGATAATCACTTGGTCGAAATCATCACCTCCGAGGTGAGTATCACCATTGGTAGAAAGCACCTCGAATACACCGCTACCAAACTCCAGTATGGAAATATCAAATGTACCACCTCCCAAGTCGAAGACAGCAATCTTCATGTCCTTATTGGACTTATCCACACCGTAAGCCAAAGCCGCAGCCGTCGGTTCATTCACAATACGTTTCACTTCCAAACCGGCAATCTGTCCGGCCTCTTTCGTCGCCTGACGCTGAGAATCCGAAAAATAAGCCGGCACGGTAATCACGGCTTCCGTCACCTCCTGACCCAGATAGTCCTCAGCCGTCTTCTTCATCTTCTGGAGAATCATGGCAGAGATTTCCTGCGGAGTATAGAGACGCCCCTCAATATCCACACGAGGCGTGTTGTTATCTCCTTTTACTACTGAATAAGGCACACGTGCTATTTCTTTCTGTACCTGATCATAGGTCTCACCCATGAAACGTTTGATAGAGAAAATGGTACGTGTCGGGTTAGTAATAGCCTGACGTTTTGCAGGGTCGCCCACCTTACGTTCGCCACCATCTACGAAAGCGACAACAGAAGGAGTAGTACGTTTACCTTCACTGTTTGCAATTACTACCGGTTCGTTACCTTCAAATACAGCAACACAAGAGTTTGTAGTTCCTAAGTCAATACCAATAATTTTTCCCATGATCGTTATTTTTTTATTTATTATTATTCAATGATTTCTTTTTGTCCGGTTGTTTCTCCACTCCTGTTATGGAGTTTCGTCTCGAACGGACGCTTATTAAAAAGCAAACCGTGTGCCAAAAAGAAATTATACGAATGCATGACATAATATCTGCCAAAACGACAGTTTTTAATAAACTTCCTTGCCATGATAGCCATAAAGAAAGTTATTCAGTGACTGACACTAAAACAAATATTATCTATTCTGGTTCGATAAAGAGAATTAATTCTTAACTTTGCAATATTACACTATAAAACAACGAACTATTTATTAATATCGGAATTATACATAAAATCAATTAATGACATCTACATGAAAAATTTATTATGTTTACTTGCATTACTACTATGCACTACCGTATTTGCACAACCTCAACAAGTTGTCGTAGGAGTTTCCGGCAATGGCTATGTAACCCGGCAACAAGATGGTGCGCGAATAACACAAAGAGGAGTTACACATTGGACAAATCCTAAAAGTATCGTTAGTATTTACTTCTATTTGCATCAACCGACAACAGCCGATCTGTCACTGTATGCCAAAGGACATTCCGAAATCAAAGTCAGTTATGGAAAGAAGGGCTTCAAAGTCAATCTACAATCGGATGATTTCACTAAAGTTCCTGTTGGAAGTATCGATATACGACAGGCAGGGTATGTCCGTATCGACTTACAAGGAGTCTCTAAAAGTGGTGAGGGTTTCGGAGAAATTAAGCAGTTGATAGCAGACAATGTTACAGGTAAAAGTAATTATGTGAAAGACTTCTCTGACTATTGGGGACGCCGCGGTCCTTCCGTTCATTTGGGATATGCGCTACCTGAAGGTGATACTGAATGGTTCTACAATGAAATCACAGTGCCCAAAGAAGGCGAAACAATGCATAGCTACTACATGGCGGCCGGCTTCGGGGAAGGTTATTTCGGAATGCAATACAACTCCCCGACAGAACGCCGTATTCTTTTCTCGGTATGGAGTCCTTTTGATACACAAAACCCCAAAGAGATTCCGGATGACCAAAAGATTAAACTGTTACGCCAAGGCAAAGATGTACACATCGGAGAGTTTGGCAACGAAGGCTCAGGCGGACAAAGTTATTTGAAGTATCCCTGGAAAGCCGGTAATACATATAAATTTCTGATGCAAATCAGACCGGACGGGAATGGAAATACGACCTACACTGCCTATTTCTATGCAACAGATGAGAAAGAATGGAAATTAATAGCCAGTTTCTTACGCCCCAAAACCAACACATGGTATAAACGTCCTCACAGCTTCCTTGAGAATTTCAGTCCGGAACAAGGATATTTATCACGTGAAGTTTTCTTCGGCAACCAATGGGCACGTAGCAAAGAAGGTAAATGGTCCCGACTCACTGACGCTACCTTTACACACGATGCAACAGCGAGTGCCCAAGTCCGTCTCGACTATCAAGGTGGCAATACTAAAGACAATCGGTTTTATCTGAAAATGGGAGGCTTCTTTAACGAATCTGTTCCAATGGGAACTAAGTTCTATTGCAAGCCAACAGGCAAAGAACCGGAAATTGATTGGGAAGCATTGAAGCAATTGTAACAATCAGCTTCCACTATTAATTAGTTCATGAAACAAAAAACCGGCCTCACTGCAACAGATAGCAATGAGGCCGGTTTCATAAATATCAGGCTTTATTGATACAGCCTTTCCTATTTCTTATAATAATTACTTTTTCTCTAATACAATAACCAATGCATTATTGGCATCATACAGCCCAATGCCACCGCCTGCCAATACATCGAATGACTTTACTTCATTCAACGCTTTCAGGATCTTACCTTCTGTCTCCATATCAGGACAAGCCATCATTGTACTTGCCACTCCCGGGAAGGAAATCGATTTGGCATTGCTCGTACTAGTTTCAAAACCTCCGTTAATCAGGTTGCATCCGGCATTACCATGAATAGACTTTTTCTTCACATCAAAAGCGATAAACGGTTGTTTCTCCATTCCTGAAGGAATCGCCTCACTATTTGCTTCTTTAATTTTCCATTCTCCATTCAACACTGAAAGTTTCACATCAGCCTCCTTCTTTTCAAGAACTACAACCGGACGATTGGAAGCATTGCAAAGATACATCTTCCCCTTACCTGCTTTCTTATATCCTTTCACTTGTGCAAGAGCACTCAATACATTCTTCTCGGTAGTCATATCCGGACACATCATCCGAGTACTGGCCATAGCACCTAACTCAAGGCTTCCCGGTTTCGCATTTACATCGAATGTGCCCATCATACGGTTACATCCGCTATTACCGGACACACGACCGGTAGCCGTATCAAATGCAATAAACGGAAGGGTTCTACTTTCGCCCGGAGCAACTTTCGAGCCATTGACTTCTATAATATTCCACTCACCATTGATAGATGACACAGGAACTGCCTTCTCAACCGAACGGCATGAAGACATTGCAAGTGCTGCACCTGCAACGCAAATTGAAACAAAAACTTTCTTCATATTGTTATAACGTTTAAGTTAAATCGTGGACAAAGATACCAAAAAGATTGGGAAATAACACCCAATACAATATAAAATATATACATTTGCCATTGAATATACAACAAATGAACAATTTACATAGTTCACTTAAAGAAATAAATATGAGAACAATCGTCCTATCCGTGATTTTATTCTGTTGTGGTATGTCTCATGTTACCGCCCAAAGTGATTACATTGTCACTACCCCCTCCGCCCAGGAAATTCCTGCAAGTGAAGAAGAACAGTTTATCATAAAACACTTTCCTCTAAAACCTTTATGTAAATGGACTCCCGGAATGAAATTCATGTTTGCTCCTTCCGCACGGGAAATGTTTCTTCCTACCCTTTTAATATACAACACCGAAAAAGGAGTGGATAATAGCCTGATGAGACACAAAATACTCACTTTCACCGGAACCGAAGAGAAGGTTCAAAAAATAGCAGATGAAACAAACTACACCACCCGCTTCGTTTTCGAAGATGAAGGGGAAAAATATTATTATGACATAAAGAATATGCGGCTGGACGAGATATGCGAAAGAATGCCCCGTGCCTGCATCAACGGATTAGTTTACCTGCAAGATGTAGATACGGCAAAAGATCTGCTGATAGGAAAGACAATATACATACAATCCGAAACTGTCCGTGTGGATGATGCCAACAGCTATTCCGGCTATCGGGATATACCTATTTCCGTCAATACGGAAGCAACTGTCACGGCCGTCGGAGTGGGCAGCCAGGCGTATCCCGTGAAAATCATATTCAAAGACACACAGGGACATTCCTATTATCTGGAAGTCGCCCTCTCACGGACAAACTCCGGTATGGATATGAGTGATTTTCAAGGTGAAAAGAGAATGAAATACTTTTCAAATTCGATCAGTTTTACGAATAAGAAGCTGGATAATATCGAAAGCCTGAAAAACAGGTACTTGGGGGCAACCGTTTATCCTAAAAAAACATTGTCTGCCAAAAGAGCTGTCTCTCTTGAAAACAAACAAATGGAGTCCTGCGTTCATCTTCCCCGGTACACTATCCTGACAATAAAAGAAGTTCGGATGCCCTCTCCCGGCAGTCTGGCTATTTTGACATTAAAAGACAAGAATGGAATTAGTTACGAAATGAAGGTTGACTTGAAGTATGACGTAATCACCAGAAACAACAATTATATTGAAGACCTTTTCGGGTTTGAAGATATACATAAAAAATATCCGGGCATTACCGAGAAACGTTGGCAAATCATTTCGCGGGGCGACCTCGAAGTAGGCATGAGTACGGATGAATGCCGGCTGTCTATCGGCGACCCGATAGAAATAGTACTGAAAAAGGATAACCGTTTTGAGAACTGGTTCTATAATGGCAAAACATTGGAATTCGAGAGTGGCACCTTGCAACGTTTCAAATAAAAAGGAGTATCGGCGGATGATTATCTGAAAATAATCACGTATATTTGCCAAGCTAACAATTCTAATATTCTTAATATTTAATTCGCAATTAACGAAATGGGTAGAGTTCTTATTATCGGTGCAGGCGGTGTTGGTACTGTCGTTGCACACAAAGTGGCACAAAATGCCGATGTATTTACAGATATCATGATTGCCAGCCGTACGAAAGAGAAATGCGACAAAATCGTCGAGGCAATAGGTAACCCTAATATAAAAACAGCAAAAGTAGACGCAGATAATGTGGACGAGTTGGTAGCCTTATTCAACAATTTCAAACCTGAAATGGTGATTAACGTTGCCCTCCCTTATCAGGACCTGACCATTATGGAAGCATGTCTGAAAGCCGGAGTTAACTATCTGGACACTGCCAACTACGAACCCAAAGATGAAGCTCATTTTGAATACAGTTGGCAATGGGCTTATCATGAACGTTTCAAAGAAGCTGGTCTGACAGCTATCCTCGGCTGTGGATTCGATCCGGGAGTGAGCGGTATCTATACCGCCTACGCCGCCAAGCATTATTTCGACGAAATCCAATATCTGGACATCGTAGACTGTAATGCCGGCAATCACCACAAAGCATTTGCAACCAACTTCAATCCGGAAATCAATATCCGCGAAATTACCCAGAACGGACGTTATTATGAAAACGGCCAATGGGTAACTACCGGCCCGCTGGAAATCCACAAAGACCTGACTTATCCGAATATCGGTCCCCGCGATTCATATCTCCTTTATCACGAAGAACTGGAATCATTGGTGAAACACTTCCCGACAATTAAACGCGCACGTTTCTGGATGACCTTCGGACAGGAATATCTGACCCACCTGCGTGTTATCCAGAACATCGGTATGGCTCGTATTGACGAAGTAGATTACAACGGAGTGAAGATCGTACCTCTGCAATTCTTGAAAGCCGTTCTGCCTAATCCACAGGATTTGGGCGAGAACTACGAAGGAGAAACCTCTATCGGTTGTCGCATCCGTGGTCTGAAAGATGGAAAAGAACGTACGTATTATGTTTACAATAATTGCAGCCATCAGGAAGCCTATAAAGAAACAGGTATGCAAGGAGTAAGCTACACTACCGGAGTTCCGGCCATGATTGGCGCCATGATGTTCTTCAAAGGAGAATGGAAACGTCCGGGCGTAAACAATGTAGAAGAATTTAATCCGGATCCGTTCATGGAACAACTGAACAAGCAAGGTTTGCCTTGGCACGAAGTGTTCGATAAAGATCTGGAGTTGTAGGAGATCAGTCGTATATTAAAAAGAAAGTTATGATTAACGTAGGAGATAAAGCACCGGAAGTATTAGGCATCAATGAGAAAGGTGAAGAAATCCGTCTGAGTGCTTACAAGGGAAAAAAGATTGTGTTGTATTTCTATCCGAAAGACAGCACATCCGGTTGTACGGCACAAGCATGTAATCTGCGCGACAACTATTCAGAATTACGTAAAGCCGGTTACGAAGTAATCGGTGTCAGCGTGGACAATGAAAAGTCGCACCAGAAGTTTATCGAAAAGAACAATCTTCCTTTTACGCTGATAGCCGACACTGACAAAAAGTTAGTGGAAGAATTCGGCGTATGGGGAGAAAAGAAACTGTACGGACGTGCTTATATGGGTACTTTCCGCACCACTTTCCTTATTAACGAAGAAGGAATTGTGGAACGGATTATCACTCCGAAAGAAGTAAAGACTAAAGAGCATGCCTCACAGATTTTAAATCAATAATTCCATTAATTATAAGGTATGGCAAAGAAAGACGAACTTAATTTTGAAACAGATAATAAAATGGCATCAAGCGAAAAACTAAAAGCCTTACAGGCTGCCATGGAAAAGATAGAAAAGAGCTTCGGTAAAGGTTCTATCATGAAAATGGGTGACGACAGTGTTGAACAAGTGGAAGTGATCCCGACAGGCTCTATCGCCTTGAACGTGGCACTGGGTGTAGGAGGTTACCCCAGAGGTAGAATCATCGAAATCTATGGCCCGGAATCTTCCGGTAAAACAACATTGGCTATCCACGCCATTGCCGAAGCACAAAAAGCCGGTGGTATCGCTGCTTTTATTGATGCCGAACACGCTTTCGACCGTTTCTATGCAGCCAAACTGGGAGTTAACATTGACGATTTGTATATTTCCCAACCGGATAACGGAGAGCAGGCATTGGAAATCGCCGAACAACTGATCCGCTCCTCCGCTATCGATATCATTGTTATCGACTCCGTAGCCGCATTGACCCCTAAAGCTGAAATCGAAGGCGATATGGGTGACAACAAAGTAGGTCTTCAGGCACGTTTGATGTCGCAGGCATTACGTAAACTGACAGCAGCCGTTAGCAAGACACGTACTACTTGTATCTTTATCAATCAGCTCCGCGAGAAAATCGGTGTTATGTTCGGCAACCCGGAAACAACAACCGGTGGTAATGCACTGAAGTTCTATGCTTCCGTTCGTTTGGATATTCGCGGTAGCCAAGCGATTAAAGACGGCGAAGAGGTACTCGGAAAGCTGACTAAAGTGAAAGTGGTGAAGAACAAGGTGGCACCTCCTTTCCGCAGAGCAGAATTCGACATAATGTTCGGTGAAGGTATCTCCCACTCCGGAGAAATCATCGACTTGGGCGCCGATCTGGGAATTATCAAGAAAAGCGGTTCATGGTATAGCTACAATGATACAAAGCTAGGTCAGGGACGCGATGCCGCAAAACAATGTATTGCTGACAATCCGGAGCTTGCAGAAGAACTGGAGGGCTTGATTTTTGAAGCATTGAAGAAAAAAGAATAAGCGGATCTCCTCCGTCTTTTTAAGACGGAACTGCATCAAAATAAAGTGGGAAAATATCGTATGGTACGAATATTCTCCCACTTTTCTATATATCATTTGTGTGTTTTCCTTATACAAAATAGATATATGCCAACGTGCTCAAGCTAATCACTACCCAAAGCAAAACTCCCTGTAACAATGGCTTAATTCCGACTGCTTTTAGCACATCAAGAGAAAGAGAAGCGCCGATAAAGAACATGGTAATTGTCAATGTTTTACGGGCAATTCCGTTGATCGCAGCTCCCAACTGCGGCACTCCGTCAAGTAAATAAGTATTTACCACCATTGCCAACACAAAGAAGAAGATAAACCAGGGAATACTGATCTTCTGTCCTTTACTTTTAAAGATAAATGAAGTGGCAAAAGCCATAGGAATTATCCAGAGAGCGCGAGTCAGTTTGATAGTAGTAGCTACTTTCAAGGCTTCCTCTCCATAAGCAGCGCCTGCACCAACAACCGAACTTGTATCGTGAATAGCAATTGCCGCCCAAGTTCCGAACTGTTGCTGATCCATACTCAAAGCATGACCAATCATCGGGAAAATAAAAAGTGCAATCGCATTCAAAATAAAAATAGTACCCAGTGCAACAGACATTTCACTATCTTTCGCCCTCAACACCGGTCCTACGGCTGCAATGGCACTCCCACCGCAAATAGCAGTTCCTGAACTAATAAGATAGGCAGTGTTCCGGTCTATCTTAAACAACTTACGTCCGATGAACCAACCGATCACTAAAGTACCGATTACGGAAATAACTGTAAACTCCATACCTTCTTTACCGGAGGCTAGAGCCGAATGTAGATTCATTCCGAATCCCAGTCCGACAACAGAATATTGCAATAAATATTTAGATGTTTTCTTATTAAATTTCGGATGTGCCTGTCCGCAAGTCAACGCAAAAATAAGTCCAAGAAACAAAGCAACCGGAGGAGTCACCCATGCCGACCATGCCTCCAACCCCGGAATATAGTCTAAAAACAGAAAGAAAGTCAAAGTAGAAAGTAGTGCAACATAAATGGTTTTGTTGTTTCCCTGCAACGTTTTTGTAGCTGTTGAAATCATATATTTTATCTTTAATTGTTTTCGGGGTGCAAAGGTACAGGAAACAATCAAGACACACTAATAGTTTCTGATTATGTATTATAACTTTTAGTTATAGATAATCTGTTCAGAACTATCCTTACACAGTTATAATATCTTTTCCGAAAGGTGATAAAGCTAATGCCGCCAACTTAAAGTGCTGTAAACCAAAAGGAATACCAATAATAGTTATCATAATACTAATTTATGGTCTATATAAAAAAGTAGATATATTTGATACTTTCTTACTAGGAGTAAAAGAAGGATTAAAGAGTAGTATTAACTTATTTCCTACCATATTTGCTATGATAATAGCCATT
>OGOV01003312.1_pt1 | contig 10883 bp, 8 predicted proteins | sample 1552711 | NCBI WGS metagenome assembly OGOV01 (sample SAMEA2580216, study PRJEB22360) | human gut metagenome | biome: human gut; feature: human-associated habitat; material: faeces | place: Denmark | collected 2008/2010 | reverse complement strand
TCTGCGGCAGCAATTTTATCAATTGTAGGATTTGTATCATCCTTATCGACGCATCCCTTAGAGCATTGACAGACACCACATCCCTTGCATGGTGCAATGTTGAGTTTGTCAGGTTCAATGATTTCAATTTCATTCTTTTCTGATGCTCCTTTTATAAATGCATTGATTGCTGTCAGCGTGTTTCCTTTTCTGGCACTTCCATTAATGATTACAATTTTCATGCGTGTATCCTCCAACTTCCGATTTCATGATATCATTTCTAATACAGATTTTACCGTATTTTTCAGATTCAGTCCATCTTTTAATCCCAGTCGATAGAAAAATTCTTCTGTTTCTGCTCCACTGCTAAAAATTGCATTACAGTATTCCGTAATCACTTCTTCCTGTTCTTGGGATAACGTTTCCAGTAATTTCTGGTATTTCTTATCAATCTCACTTACTGGCTCTTTATCCTGCTTTAACTTCCATTCTGAATATGCTTTCCCCATATGCTCTGTAATTGTCAGATTCACAAATTCCTGCACTTCCTCGGATATGGTGCTCGCAGATTCCTGTTTATCTTTCTTTTTATCATTTGATTTTTCAAGTGTCGTGTCATCAATATAACGAATGATTTCTCGAATATTTGACTTCATCGACTGCAGATATCCTTTCATCAGCACAGCTACTTTTCTAGCATCCGATTTTTCGGTTTCTTTTTCCAGCATATAAAACTCTTCCAGTTCTTTCAGGATATCCCTCCCTGCTTTCATCTGAAATTCCACCTCAAGCAAATCATCCATCACTTTATATAATTCTTCCATTGTTTATTTCTGCCTTTCCATATAGCGCCACTATATTTTCCACAATCATCCAAAAATAAAGTCCTGTAATCCACATTTCACAACTTCAATTACTGCAACTATCCCCATACCGATATGTGGGAGTAGAACAAACACTACTGTCGTAATAATCGCTGATTTCATTGTCCAGTCCGTACTGATTCCAAACCCAATACTCAAAACTTCTGTCACAACAGAGATTCCGGCTATCAGATAGCAGAATCCAGCAGATAACCCAACCAGGAACACCAGCACAATATTCACCGCTGCAAGTACCAGCCAAACAGGAGCTGCAATAATTCGAAATGGCAGTTTTATCATAAATCTCAACATAATTCTTCCTCCTACTTTGTGCCCAGTGGACACAAGGTTATTTTAGCATATCTGCCAGATATGACTATCTCTTTTTAAACTTCGTGCCCAGTGGGCACAAAGTTCTTACCTGTCTGGAATATCCTTCCCCCAGTACATGTCATGTCGAACTTCAGCATCATAAAACTGATTGATTGTTGCAGGAGCGTTATACAATACCGTCAGCATATACTGCCGGATATTCTTCACTTTGCTTGTACTCCTGTCAAGACTGAAAAACACATACTGGATGTGTTCATACCCGACTTTGAGCAAACGGCTCTTGACCACTTGTGTAGGCACAGCTTCCCCATTGATCTGTTGATATGTCTTTGTCGAACATATTGCATCCAGCATCAGCTCTACCAGCTCTTCTACTCGTCCAGTTCCATAGCTCTGACAAAGGATCTCATATTCGATATTATCATGAATTAACTGTCGATACTCATTTCTCTCCTGTATCCTATCTCTCCCTTTCTCTTGTTCAGATAGATATTGATAAGATTCATTCTCACTAAATTCAGTATAATTATATTCAGTATTATTACAGTTTGTTTTTGAAACTTCTTGAAGTTTGTTTTCTAAACTTCTTGAAGTTTGTTTTTCAAACTCCTTGAAGTTTGTTTTTGAAACTTCTTGAAGTTTATTTTTCAAACTTCCTGAAGTTTGTTTTTCAAACTTCTGTGTATTTACGGGCTTTTCCGGCTCTTTTTTCGCATATTCTTCTATTTCTGTCTCTGTATTTTCTTTTCTCTCTGCTACATTTTCCGGTGTTTCTTCCGAATCAAAGATTGCTGGCTCATCTGGATATTCTGTCAGGCTGAAATTTTTCACGTAAATAACATTTGTTTTTCCAAGTCCGATTCGCCTCTTCTCAATCAATCCAATCCCTTTTTCCTGATCCAGCTCTTTTAGACAATTCACAGCCTTATTCCTGCCACAGTTAAGCATTTCCATAATCTCTTCCACCGAAAAGAAAATATATGCCCTGTCCTCTTCATCAAACCACCGGTTCTTGATGGACAGTGACATCCGGTCTAACATCAGTCCGTACAGCACCTTTGCTTCGCAGGAGAGATTTTTAAAATATTCACTTGTAAACAGCAGTTTGGGAATACGATAAAAACTGTACATATCGCATTCCATTCCTTGAAAATAATGGAATGTTGCTCTTATACTCATGACACATCCCTCCCTTCGTACTTATCAATGATTCTGATTGCTCCATTCCTCCAAAAGCTGACATATAACAGTCCGTATCTTCTGTTCATCATACTCTGGAGGAAAATACTTCTTAATTTCATCCTGTTTTAATGTTACCGTTGTTTTCTTTTTACGCTCTCCTATAACCAGGAGCCGCACAATCTCTTTTGTCAGCGTTTTTTCTTCTCGATGTTGCCTTATTTTTTTTGCCTGTTCCAGACTTGGATATTTTCCGGTACTCTCATGCACTTCCTCCACCATCTCCTGTTCTGGAACCGTAAGGTAGGAAAGCTCTACACCTACCTGCAATCCGATCACATCACGATCTACTGCGTTTAATAGGTCATTCATCAGATAAGTAAGCCGGATATAGCGATACACCTGCCTTGCACTGTCATTTGCGTTCTTTCCAATGTCTTTCGCACTGATACCGCCTGATGTTCCCTGATGATTCATTGCTTCCATCTTCATACGGTAAGCAAATGCCTTTTCACTTGGGAGTATATTAGGTCTCTGCAGATTGCTGTCTACCATCGCACGGACAGCTGTATCTTGATCCATATTTCTGATAATAACCGGAACCTCTTTAAGACCAGCAAGTTGTGCCGCATGTCTCCTTCTGTGACCGGCGATGATTTCATATTCACCATCACCCAGCGGTCGTACCAGTAATGCTGTAAGAATTCCCTCTTCTTTCACACTTTCCACCAGTTCCGCCATTGCCTCATCATCATTTACTTGAAATGGATGGTTCTCGAAAGAATGTAAATGCTCAAGTGAAACCTGCTGGATATCGTTCGTTTCTTCTCCTCCTCCAAGTAATTCATCATAAGATGTCAGTTTTATCTTCGATGCACTTCTACCTTTCATCCAAAAGCACCTCCTGTGTCATCTGCCAATATGCAGCCGCTACTTTTCCTTTTGGATCATGCTCAAATATGCTGATTCCTTCCGCACTGATTTCAGCTGCTCGTACTGAAAATGGAATACTCTGTGGAAAAATCTTAATCTGGTTTCCATATGTATCAAAAATCAGATCAGATATATCTCTTGCATAGTTCGTTCGGTTATCCACCATTGTGATCAATATACCTCCAATTTTCAGTTGTTTGTTAAGCTGTCTTCGCACCTTTCCTATCGTCCGTATCAGCTGTTCTAGACCCTTTACAGGAAGATAAGCCGCCTGGACAGGTATAATAACTGCATCGACACTGGCAAGTGCATTGATCGTCAGCATTCCAAGTGATGGCATACAGTCAATCAATATATAGTCGTATTCTTCTCTCATTCTTTCTATATATTGTTTTAAGACAAGTTCCCTGCTCATAATATTTACAAGTGAAACTTCCATTCCAGAGAGTTCGATGTTTGCCGGAATCAAATCAATTCCTTCCTGGTGATGTAAAATTCCCAGTGTATTTTCAAATAGTTCATCTTCTACAATCTTTGTCAGAATAGTAGCCAGTGTGATTGGTAATTCATCTGGGTTATGATACCCAAGACTTGCTGTCATACTTCCCTGCGGATCATTGTCAATCACAAGCACTTTCTTCCCTGCTTTTGCAAGTCCGACTGCCAGATTCACGCAACTTGTTGTCTTGCCAACCCCGCCTTTTTGTGAACACAATGCCAGCACTTTACAATCCTTCATTACTTTCTCTTCCATCCTTTTTATCCTCCCATAAATAACTTGAACCTTTCAGCATCCATAATGCTGCTTCCAAAAATGCAAGATACCGTTCTGTCATACTATCAAGAACCGGTTCTGAAATAACTGGTTTTTCAGACTTCAAATCTTTTGCCACATCCTCCAAAACCAAACTCATTTCCTTCATTTCTGACCGGATAATCTCAATTGTTTCTTTCTTTCCAACAACACATACATGATTGTAAATGCATGATCGGACGATATAATCCTGTTTTTTCATTCCGCTCACTTTCACTCGTTCTTCAATTGTTGCTTTTTCATAAGAATTCACCCGAAAAGAAATGGTCGTTGTGTTGTGTTTTCCATGTCTGTCACCAGCCATCGCTTATTCCTCCTCTTCCTCATGTTTCTTATCTAGCAAACCTGCTAATTTACTCTGTGTAGACGGATACAGATGTGAATAAGTGTTCAACGTGGTTTCCACCTTTTCATGTCCAAGGCGTTCTGCAATCTCCAATGGAGCCACCCCCATATCAACCAGCATACTGGCATGGGAATGGCGGAGATCATGAAGTCGTATCCGCTTTACACCAGACCGCTCGATTCCGGTAGCCATACAATGTTCCATATGCGATTTGGTAAACCGAAAAAGTCTTTCCTTTTTCATAATTCCATACAAATGACTGCAATACTCCCGAAATTCCTCTGCAAGAAAATCCGGCATCGTAATCACACGGATACTCTTTGGAGTTTTCGGCTGCGTGATCATATCCTTTCCTTTCAGTCTCTGATAAGATTTATTGATTGATATGGTTTTCTCTTCAAGATTGATGTCATTATAAGTAAGTGCAAGCAATTCACCGATACGCATTCCGGTCCAGTACAACAAAAGAAACGCCATTCTTGTCTCCGGCTTATCACTTACTGTCTCCAGAAAAGCATTCAAATACTGCTCAACATGTTCCAGACCATAGATCTTGTCCTCTACATAGCGGGTTGGCACCCGACCGAGAATCACATAATAGTTCTTGCTTGCCAGATCGGCATTCATTCTTTCCACCACCCGGTAAGCAAACGAAACTGATAATCCAAAGAGTTCTGCAATGTCTTCCACTGATAAATACATTTTTCTCTTACGCATGAAACCATTCCTTTCCCTCTTCCTGTGGAATCTCACAAGTATCTTCTACTCCGTAGAAACGCTTCACAAAATACTTTGTCGGAACTTTTCCTCTAAGCGTCAGGTAGCCCTGTTCTTCCAGTTCCTTGTTCAGATTTCCGATGATCTCATAAGCCGATGTCTGTTTTACTTCCAGAAGTTCACATATATCGGCTGCCTTTAAAAATAATTTGTTCTGCATAATCAGTACCTCCTGTGTTTTGAATATTTATCTCTTCATATACTCTGTACTGGCAGATGCAAAATCGGACATCATTTTCCGAAATTTATCAAATTTTCTTGTTTTTTAATTCTCCATCAGTGTGATTACTGTGTCATGGAGTTTAAGCTCATCGAAAATAAAGAACCTTTCTGTGGTATCTGTTTTCTAAATGCAGGCAACAAAAAAACAGTCTGCCTTGACGAAAATCACTTCAATCAAAACAAACTGTTCTTCATATTTACTCTAATTTTATTTTATGAGAATAACTGATTTCACGAAATTTGCAGGTGAATCTGGAATATAAACAAGAGAAAAAAATAATTTTTAAACTCCATTTACACTCCATTTGGTCTTTTCGACACCCCGCAAAGCCTTTATTTATGGGCTTTTCCGCGATTTTTCAAGCTACTCAAACTCGTCTCACAGAAGATTAATCACAGTGATTTCAATAGCGTTTTCGCTATTTTTTGTTGCTATATTTGCCATATTTTCCACCATGATTTTGACTGGCATAAAAATTGTACTCAAAATGAACTCAAAACAACAAAATGAAAATTATTCTTCGATCAACGGCATATTGATCAATTCCTGCAACTTTTTCTGCAATACTACTTTATCCGGCAATTGTAATTTATATTCCGCAACCATCATCGGAGATAATGTTCTGCTCATTGCATATTCTACCACTTCATCATCCTTAGAAGCACAAAGAATCATTCCCACGCTTGGGTTCTCATTCTCTTTCTTCTTCTGACGATCCAATGCCTCCAAGTAGAAATCCATTTTAGAAATGTATTCCGGTTTGAATTTTCCAATCTTCAATTCGAAGGCAACCAGACACTGGAGTCCTCTATGGAAAAACAACAAATCAATTCGGAAATCTTCACCACCGACCTGTACTCGATATTCTTCATCAATGAATGTAAAATCCTTGCCTACTTCCAGAATAAACTCTTTCATATTCTGGATAAGACCTTTTCGCAAATCAGATTCCTTAAAATTTTTAGGCAAATCCAAAAATTCGATAACATACGAATCTAAGAACGGATTTTCTTTCAAACCTTTTATCGGTTCCGGCAAGAGTTTTTCCTTAGAAAGCATATACCTCTCATAATATCCGCTGTTAATCTGTCTATCCAACTCTCTGGCTGAATAAGATTCTTTTATACAAAGGGTTATATAGAAATGTCTTTCTTCCGCAGTTTTTGCTTTAGACATAATAGCAAGATGGTTACTCCAACTAATTTGTGTCAACAGTGTTGTCACAAATTCATTAACTTACAAATTACTTCACATTTATAGAAACTTGAGAAAATTCCATAAATATAACTACCTGTCGCCGATATAAGCTCCTACAAACACATAGTCCGTCGTTTCTCCATACAAAGTTCCTTCGGTTACTAATGGAGCATATGGTGTAGACCAATCCCACTCCCATCCATATCCACTACGATTTCTGCTATTTTGTGCTCGTAAAAGGTACGGTTTAGAAAACCGGAACATTTTTCCTGAATTTTTATATGCTACAAAATCACTTTTAGATATTTGATTATCTATAAATGTTTTTAACTTTAATGTATATCCTTGTTTGAATTTCGTAAACGTAATATCGCCTTCATAATCATGATTTTTACTACGCTCTACTACCAGGCTAATCACTTCTGATTGACTTCCTTTGTATATTCTCATCGCATTTTTAATAATTAATCTTTCGTATGGAGCATCCGTACCTAATCCTTCAAATTTATCTAATAAATTTACTGTACTGGTATTAGCTGATACATATACTTCTAATTCACGAACTGATTCTTTTTCTGCATCATCTGTTTCCTGTTCTTCTGTCAATGAAGGCATAACAAATTTATCATTGCTTTCACCCGAGAAATAACTATTAAGCTCATTTTCGTATTTTTTATATGTAGCTTCTGGGATATATGCACATTGTTTGTCAACCAGGTAACATACCGGAATCTTCTTTTCTCCATTAGTAGAATTGATAGAAATATGCATTGTTGGAACATGCTTCATACCAGTTATTTTTTTCAGTTTTCCATTGTACGGTACTAATTTATACTGCTGAATATCCGCTGTATTTTCAAGAACTTCCAACGTACCTTCGCTTGAATCACTCATTTCCTGTTCATCTTTATTCTCTATAACGATCACGTTTTCAACTTTTTCATCACGTGTTTCCTTATAATCATCTGAATCATACATATCCTGATAATTATCTGATACTACATATAATTCACTGATTGCTCTGGTACATGCAACATAAAACTGATTTTTATCCATCCCACGCTGAACAACAATAACTTTTTCAAATTCTAAACCCTTTGTCATTGTCACCGGAATAACATTATATATTCCTCGCAAAATTTCCTTACTATCTGAATAGAAATTCAATTTCGTTTTTTCTCTGATATCTGCTGAAATCATACTATCATCTTCTACAATAACCGCAACTCGATCATCATCAGCAACTGTAATTTCAGGTATTTCTTCAACTGTTTTTTGTATGCCCTCTAAACCGTAAGGTTCCATTGCAATGTTCAAATTGTCTTTCACATAAGTGGTAATCTCTCTTGCATTACGATAGTTCTCTTTTATTTCATACTTATCAGAATAGATTTCTTCCGGAATGTCATCCAACTGCATAATACCTTTACAGTTAATACACTGGTTGACATCCCCAAAAACATTCAGAACTGCAGACGGGTACATTGTTCTAACCATTCTTAATTCTATCGGTGAAAAATCTTGAAATTCATCAATATACATATACTTTCTATTTCCATCACAAGTACCAAAAAGTTGATGCAAAATATATGTCATTTCAAATGCTTTTGTCAGTGGTACCTCTATTTCCTTATCTGTTACAAATGTCACGCCAAGCATTGATAAAATTCCATCGAACAAATACTGATATTTCCCTTTTGCTCCTCTTTGTTCTGCCAAGCGTTTTCTCTTTCGCTCAATCTTCTCATATTCTTCAAAATATGAAAATGGCGTATATCCTACCTTCTCCAATAATTCTTCTGTTTTAGCAAACAGTTGTAACAATTTTTCAAATGAAGTATCGTATTGAAGATTTTTGTTTTCTATTGAACGTTCAATTACCATTTTATTATCCAGAATATACTGTAAAACTTCTCTTTTATTTTCCAGACGTTCAATTCTGGCTAATTGCCAATCAATATATTTACAATATTCTTCCGCTTCTTCTTCAGAAATATTATTCCATTCTGTTAAGAGTTTATAAGCATCTTCTTTATCCATTGCTTCGTTTCTATATAGTTGCAATAACTGCAACATTGGAACTGCACCTTCCAGCGTAATAGATTTGAAATACCGGACTCTGGAAAATTCGTCATAATCCATTTCAGAACATGCTTTTCTCGTATAGTAAAAGCCTCTTGATAGTTCTTCTTTTGATAACGTTCTATTAGATTTTTCTTTAGTAAAGCATTTTCTTTCTTGTAAAAAACAAACCAAATCTTTTGTCAGTTCATACAATTCTCTTTCACGAATTGCATTATCAATTTGCCTAATCAATCTTTCAATATCTTTTTTTCCACACTGGCTAATCTCTTTTGCTGAACTTGTATACAATTTATACATTTCATTTGCAAAATCTTTTTTACCACCAAGCAACGCTATATGCTTATCCATCATATTCGTGATAGTATTTTGCTCCGTATTGAAAAATTGTTTTCCTTTTGTATTCGAGTTGAAATTATCTTTTACATCCTCCAATAAATCCCAAAGATACCCTTCGTCATAATAATCCTCAATGACTGTACCATCATCTATAACTGCAAATGGCTCATAGCTAATTCCCATTGCATCAAAATATTGCTTACAACACGCCTCATAAAAAGATGCTGTTGTAAACTGCTGTACTTTTTCTATTTGAAGTAACTTAGATAATTCCTTGCTTTCTCTTCCTAAAATATCCGTTGGAGAAATAACCATGATATCATCCATACGAATATCTGGATTGTTATATCTCATATAACGGATTTTGTGCATTAAAATCATCGTTTTTCCAGAACCAGCACAACCAAGAACTAAAATATTCCTATCTTTATCAGAAGTGATAATGTTATACTGATTTTGCTGAATAGATTCAACAATATCGTGTATTCTTTTATTCTGCTGATTTGCTGCGATAATTTTAGCAAGATGTGTATCTGTAAACTTTAAAATTTCTTTTTTCTGTCCGCCGCCTCGATTATATTTATCTTCGTATCCTTTATAAGCAGAATTAACAATATGTATATCTCTCACAAAGTTTAATCCTGTTTTCTCATCTCCGATATATATTTCATATTGATGATAAAGGGATGCCCTCTTATCAGCCCAGTCTGTTACCCAACCGTGAATTGCTTGCCTTCCTATGTATAACTCACAATCATCTTTATAATCAATATGACAGAAATAGGGTTCTTTTAATACCTTTTTTACTTTTCTATCAACTTCATACTCAGCATTTCTTGTGTCAGGATAAACCCAATCTGTTTGCACAAATCCCCAACGGTCTATGTATGTTCTTGAAAATGGTTCGTAATCCTTCAAAACATCTTCTCTAAGTTTATCTTTATAATATCCTTTGATCTGAGCAACGCATTTTTTGAAATAAGCAGCTTCCATCATATCCTGTTTCGGATCCATTTCATCTTTTTCTATAATTTTCTTTCTTGCTGGGTCAAGATTTCCTTCCTCATCATAACCACTGGCATCATAGCCCCTATAATCATAACCGGCTTTGTTGTAACCATCCTCATCATAGCCATTTTCATTATAACCATCTCGGTCATAGCCTTTGATATCATACCCATTTCGGTTATAACCATCCCGATCATAGCCTTCTGCATTATATCCCGCACGATTGTAACCTTCTCGATCATAACCTGAATGATTGTATCCAGTTACACTATGGTATCCCTCCCGATCATAACCATCTATATCAAAACCATTAATGTTAAAGCCGTCTTTGTCAAAGCCATGCAAATTAAATCCGGTATAAATATGAAAACCAGACTCATCAAACAGATCCTTAGTATATCCGTCTACGCTTACACCACCTCGATCAAAGCCATCAATACCATAACCAAGAATATTGTAACCATCTTCAGAAATACCATTCAAATTAAAACCATCTTTATTATAACCATTTCTATCAAATCCATATACATCAAATCCATCTCGTGTATATCCTTCAATATCAAATCCGTCTCGATTAAACCCATCTCGATCATAGCCTTCTTTACTATAGCCATCTCGACCGTAACCTTCTGCATCATATCCTGCACGATTGTAGCCATCTCGATTGTAACCTTCTATGTTAAAACCTTCTCGATCATACCCTTCCGCATCTATCCCTTCTCGGTTAAAACCTTCTTTGTCATAACCTTCTCGATTATAGCCATCTCGGCCATAGCCTTCTTCGTTAAAACCTTCTGCATCATAACCATC
>OGOV01003310.1_pt1 | contig 10887 bp, 9 predicted proteins | sample 1552711 | NCBI WGS metagenome assembly OGOV01 (sample SAMEA2580216, study PRJEB22360) | human gut metagenome | biome: human gut; feature: human-associated habitat; material: faeces | place: Denmark | collected 2008/2010 | reverse complement strand
CAGCATCAGCTCCGGTCAGGTTTTGCACTGTCCTTATGAGCCGGAGAAAGCAAAGCTGGTTGTGCGGGAAATGACGGACTTGCTTGTGCTGGACTTGGTGGACAAGGGGCTTGTCACTGATCAGATGGTTCTCACAGTAGGCTACGACATTGAGAACTTGACTGACCCGTCACGGAGGGCAAAGTATCACGGCGCGGTTGAGACAGATCACTATGGAAGGCAGATTCCGAAACAGGCGCATGGCTCTATTAACCTCGACGGTCACACATCCTCTACCCGCAAAATAATGTGTGCTGTGTCAGAGCTGTTTGATCGAATCGTGGACAAGAATCTTCTTGTCCGCCGTATGTATGTTGTAGCAAATCATGTCCTGCCGGAAACGGACGCGCCGAAGAAAAATGACAGTGCAGTCCAGCTCGACCTCTTTACCGACTATGCCGCCGAAGAGGAAAAGCAGAAAGCCGAGGACGCTGCCTTGGAACGTGAGCGGAAAATACAAGCCGCCACGCTTGCAATCAAAAAGAAGTACGGAAAGAACGCCATTCTCAAGGCAATGAATCTTGAAGAAGGCGCAACCGCGAAAGACCGTAATGCGCAGATCGGAGGGCACAAGGCGTGAACAGAAAATACAACGAGATCATGGGGCTTCCTCACCACGTCTCCAAGACCCGACCGCAGATGCCAATGTCAGATCGTGCAGCGCAGTTTGCTCCCTTCGCTGCCCTCACCGGCTACGATGCTGCAATCAAAGAAACCGGACGTCTGACTGACGAAAGGATCGAGCTTGACGTGGAAGCTCTAAGTGCATTGGATATGAAGTATCAGCTTCTTATGGAAGCCCTTGATGAAGCACCGGAAGTTACCATTACCTACTTCCAGCCTGATGAGCGGAAGGCTGGCGGAAAATATGTATCAGCAGTCGGCGCAGTCAAAAAGATCGATGATTTTGAGCGGCGGATCACCATGCAGGACGGCGCGAAGATTCCGATGGATGATGTGCTGTCTATTGAGGGAGAGCTATTCTCAGTGCTTGAGTAATATTGAAAACGGTTTGAAAAAGACGCTATTGAGCGTCTTTTTCTTTTTCGGATACCTGACATTTTTGCTTTATTTGTCCGTATAGAGTGAAGGGAGATTTTACGGGGAGTCTCTGCGAGGGAATACGATTTGAGAGAATAGCAAGCACAGCAAGTGTAGCCACACCTGCGATTTTCAATTAAGGAAACCCTCCCCTTAATCTGAAAAATGTTTGTTGGGAATGCCTCCCAAACCCTCTTCCTTTACGAAAGGACGGAACGCCTATGGCAAACAGAACGCGACCAAATCAGATACTCTTCTTTGTCTCAGACGATGAGAAAAGAATCATCAAGGCAAAGATGGCGCAACTCGGAACAAGGAACATGGGAGCATATCTCCGGAAGATGGCGATTGACGGTTATATCATCAAGGTGGACTATACGCAGCAGAAGAAACTTGCCGCCGCAGTCAGCCGTGTTGCCTCAAACATCAATCAGATTTGCCGCCGCATCAACTCCACCGGACACTTCTATGCGGACGATATTACAGAGCTGAAAGAAAGGCAGGGTGAGATATGGCAGTTACTAAAATCAAGCCAATCCGAGGAACTGTAAACAAGGCTCTTGCCTATATTCTCGACCCGCAGAAGACCGACGATGCCTTCTATGTTTCGTCCTATGGATGCGCTGCAAGCGACGCGGCAGCAAAAGAATTTGAGTGGACGAGAAACCTTGCAGTACAGCAAGGAATGCAGATGCCGAAGGTGCTTGCCCGTCATCTGATCCAGTCGTTTGACATCGGTGAAGTGACACCGGAAGAGGCTCATGAAGTCGGAAAGCAGCTTGCGGACGAATGGCTCAAGGGCAAGTACGAGTATGTGATTGCTACACACATCGACAAGGGACATTGCCATAATCACATCATCTTCAATGCCGTGAATTATGTGGACTTCCACGCCTACCGGAGCAACAAGAGAACCTATCGGGAACTGCGTCAGCTCAGTGATGAGATATGCAAGGAACACGGGCTGTCTGTGATCCCTCCGTCGCAGAACAAAGGCATGGACTACAAAGAGTACACAGAAGCCAAACGCGGCACGAGTTGGAAGCAAAAGCTCAAGCAGACCATCGACCGGCTTGTTATCACAGCGAAGGACTACGATGACTTTCTGCGGCTCATGCAGGAAGCCGGTTATGAAATCAAGACCGGCAAATACATCTCCTTCCGTGCTGAAGGTCAGGAGCGATTTACCCGATCTAAAACTATCGGAGAGAACTACACCGAGGAACGCATCAAGGAGCGGATTGCCGGACGGACGCCCCGAAGAAGTCAGAGACAGACCGTACCGAAAGGCATCTCTCTCATCGGAGATATTCAGGAGCGGATCAGGCTCATCGACAGCAAGGGCTATGAGTATAAAGCCAAGCTCACAATCCTCAAGGAAGCGGCACGGACGCTCAACTATCTCACGGAAAACAACTTGCTCCAATACGCTGATCTTGAGAAGAAGGTTGAGGATGTTCACGGCTCCTATGACCGCACCGGCAAGGAACTGAAAGCTGTGGAAGCACGGCTGCGGGAAGTCCAGCCGCTTATCAAGAACATCTCCAACTACCAGCGCCTCAAGCCTATGTATGACGCTTTCCAGAAGGCAAAAGATAAGCCGGGTTTCAAAGCAAAGTACGAAGCCGAGCTTGTGATTTTTGAGGCAGCGAGAAGCACATTACTTGCCATGCAGGGCGATGAAAAACTGCCGAGCTTGAAGGCGCTGCAAGCGGAACAGCAGAGGCTTCTCGACGAGCAGCAGCGGCTCTATGATGAACGTGCGAAGCTCAAAAAAGAAGCTCGGATGATCGATACATTGAAGGCAAACGTGGATGATTTTCTGAAACCCGCAATCATTCAGGAGCACGAAAACATAAAGAACAACCAACGTGAATAAACACAAATACCCAGTGAAGACTTATAGGGTTTCGCTGGGTATTTGTGTTTTATAGCCTTTGTAATGTATGAGGCTAATCAATCCACGAAAGGGATTTCCAGATTGCGACAAGTCGATTTCTTGAAACTTTTTTGTGAATAGTCGGAGCGATCTGTTGATTTGTTCGAGGCTTTGTGCTATAATTAAATAAACTGTACTGAAACTGCAAGGCTTGCGCTAAAACAAGGAGTGCTATCATGAAAATCAGTTATAAAAAGCTCTGGGTTATGCTCATTCAGAGAGAAATAGTAGATGTTTTCACCTTTTCTTGGTATGATTGCTACCTCCTCTCTGTAAGATGTTGACGGAAATGCTGACGGCTAATGAGAATAACAAAGCCTTTTTTATCTTATACACCATATAAAAACTGCTGCCAAAAAGTCGATTTCAAAACTATTTTGTAAATTGTTTTCGACATTTTACGCCACTGTATTGACAAATTCGACAACATCGTGTATAATTGTACAGGATAGTCACAGCAAAATCGGTATTCTTCAAGTTGTATACTTTATGAAATTACGATTTGCGAAATTATGAAAGGAGTTTTGGCATGGATAGCACAACAAAATGGTTACTTACCGACGAAGAAAAGGATAAATTTATTGCGACATTGACGCCCAACTTGACTGTGTTGCGTACAAGAGCTGAAATCTCGCAAGAAGAATTAGCTAATCTGATAGGTGTATCCAGGCAAACGTATAGTGCGATTGAACGTAAGGTCAGAAAAATGGCTTGGAGCACATACTTATCATTGGTTCTTTTTTATGACCATAATCAAAAAACTCATAAAATGATTCGCCAGTTGTCCATTTTTCCGAAAGAAATGATGAGGTACTTAAAACGCTTAGCGGAATAGCGAAATAAGATGGAACGGCTTTGAAACGGTGTCTTGTGAGACATTGAGCCGTTTCAAATTAACATATATAGCACAGCTTTGTGCGACAGGAGGACACTAATGGAGAACGAGAAATTTGAACTTATGTTAGATGAGGCACAGGCTAATGCTGCTTTGGAAAAAGGTATGCTGTATGCTGATGCTTTTGTAAATAAGAATTATTTAATCAATCTGGACCGTTATCCGTTGGTGGAGCTTGATGAAGAAGAAAAGTCCGATGAGTATATTCGTTTGTATCAAATCGAACGCATCGTCTATGATGTTGACGAAAATGCGAACGACAAACTTATTAGCGTTTATAGTGCATTCTTCAATATTCAAGCCGCAGGTCTCCTTGTGATTAAAAGTACGAGAAACGCACTCGGTTTTTATATCGGTGTGCGTTCCGTTGATAATACTTCTACTGCAGAAGCTATTTTGGAAAAGAGCTTCAAAGGTAATTTCGCAGGTAGCCAGATACAAGCAATCCCCCAAGAGGAGGTTCAAAAAGTATTAGGTTCAATAAATAAGAGTGGACGTTTTGGCACTCGTCAGAATATTTCTTCGGTGTCTATCGTTCCTTCCACAAGAGACGAAGACAAAGAACGCTTTGTACAAGGTATCGAGAAATTCATTGATACCATGAAAGGCTCGGAATATACCGCAGTATTTATTGCCGAACCTTTGGATAAAGAAATTCTTGAACAACGCAAGCGAGGATTACAGAAGATTTATTCCGGTCTCTCTCCTTTCGCTTCGACTCAGCTCTCTTATGGCGAGAACTACAGCAAGGCGGTTTCTAAAGGTATGAGCGAGAATTTTTCCAAAACGCTCAATGATAGCCTTACTGATACAACAAGCCATTTTAACAGCCGTTCTACTTCTCGTAGTCACGGAACCTCGTTTGGCTTTTTGGGAATCGGCTTTAATAACAGTACCTCCACCGGCTATAGCTCTGGTAGTTCCTGGGCGAGTGCAGTTACCCGTGGAACTTCCGAAACAAAAGGTGAAACTATAACTGAGACCGATACAGACACAACTGGAGATAGCCGCACTATTACCGTAACAAGCGAGAATAAGTTTGTTAAATACATCCTTGAAAAAATCGACCAGCATCTTGCTCGCATTAAAAATTGTGAAGCATTTGGTTTGTGGGATATTGCTTGTTATTTTGTTTCGGAAAACGTGCAAACCTCCGTTGTTGCAGCAAGTACATATAAGGCTTTAATGGCGGGTTTTGATTCTGGCGTTGAAAACTCTTATGTCAATGTTTGGAAACAAGACAACACAGAAAATACGCCAGCTCTCTTAGAATACCTGCGTTACTGTATTCATCCTCGTTTCTCCATCCCTGGCGATGACCAATTCTTCGAGGTTGAAAGTCAGACGGTAAATCCTTGCAGTTTGATAAGCGGTAACGAAATGCCGTATATTATGGGACTTCCTCATCACTCCGTACCGGGTGTAACTGTCCTCAATATGGCAGAGTTTGGACGTAATGTTAGATTTTCAAGCGGTGCTCCCCGTGGTAAGAAAGTTGAGCTTGGACAGGTTTACCACATGGGAGAAAAGGAAACTGCAAGAGTTAAGCTTGACCTTGAAAGTTTTCGCTCGCACTGCTTTATCACCGGCTCTACTGGCTCCGGTAAATCCAATACAACGTATCGTATTTTGGATGAAATGATTGAACACAAGATTCCTTTTTTGGTGGTTGAACCCGCCAAGGGCGAATATAAGCGTTACTACGGCAAGCTGCCCGGAATCCATGTTTATTGCACCAACCCTCGATATTACTCGATGCTTCACATCAATCCGTTTAGATTCAATCAAGGAATACACGTCCTTGAACATCTTGACAGATTGATTGAAATATTTAACGCTTGTTGGCCGCTATACGCAGCAATGCCCGCTATTCTCAAAGAATCATTTGAGAGAGCGTATGTAAAATGCGGTTGGGATTTGGAAAACTCCATATACATTCCTAACGGTCATAGCAAGTTCCCGACATTTAATGATGTTTTGGAAGCATTGCCCGAAATTATCAATTCTTCCTCGTACTCGTCAGATTCCAAGGGCGACTATACCGGAGCACTTGTAACGAGAGTTAAGTCTCTTACTAACGGTATTTCCGGTCAAGTTTTATGTAGCGTAAATGATATTGATGAAGAATATCTGTTTGACCAAAACACTATCGTTGACCTTAGCCGAGTATCTTCTTTGGAAACTAAGAGCTTACTGATGGGTGTGCTGATACTTAAATTAAATGAGTACCGTATGTGTACAAGCGAAGAAAATCAACCGCTTCGCCATGTGACCGTAATGGAAGAAGCACACAACATTTTGAAACGCAGCCCTACTGGCGGTAGCGAAGGCTCAAATGTGCAGGCGAAATCCGTAGAAATGATTAGTTCTGCCATTGCAGAAATGCGTACATACGGAGAAGGTTTTATTATCGTTGACCAGTCTCCCACAGCAGTTGATGTGTCTGCTGTAAAAAACACAAACACAAAAATCATTATGAGGCTTCCTGACTATGAAGACTGCAAAATCGCAGGTCTTTCTATGGGACTTAATGATAGTCAAATTAGAGAAATATCCAGATTCCCTATGGGTGTTGCAGTTGTATATCAGAACAACTGGGTCGAAGCTGTTTTAACTCAAATTGACAAGAGCGAAGAACAATATCATCAGACCGACCTTATCACAGATGATTACGCTCTTGCTGTGATAAAAGGACAGTTGGCAGTTGAGCTTGTCTTCCAGTATGAAACAGGACTTGCTACGGAAGAAGGTTTCCAGTTGGATGACTTGTTGGAAATCATAAACAATTCCAATATAAACGCTTCCAAGAAGCAGGACATTGTTCAGTCGATGGTTGATTGGTACTCGTGTTTTGAACGTGAAGCTCCTGTTAATGGTAGTTTTGCCACAAAACTGGCAGAATTTATCAGTTGTAATGGTCTCTTTGAAGCTCTACCGATTCGCTTTGCAAAAGATTATAAGAACGAGCCTAAAATCACTCGTGATTGCATCGACAAAAAGGATATGGCTTCAATCAAAAATTGGCACAGCCGTGTCTATGACCATCTCGATAGCTACGTTCTTTTAACTGATGAAAACATCAAGAACAGAGTGCTTCGATACCTACTTCTCAATAAACGTGTTGAAGAAATCAACTACAACAAATACCAGTTGATTTACGAGGGAATCTATGGAAAAGCGAGAGGCAATAAATGAATCAAGTAGTTGTATTTTATAACCCGTTTTTGCCCGAACTTAAAATATCAGTAAATGGCAAAAAATTATCTCCATATAGTTCCTTGATGAGTTTTCAGCATCAAAGGCTCGAAAAATGGTCTGATTGTTTGTTTGCAGAACTTTACCGTGAGGTAAATTCTGACTACGAAATGATTTGTGTATCAAATGAGTTTACCTGTGAATGGTTAGAGGAACTGGCACACAGAAACTCTCATTGCATTTCCTTTGTGAGCCAAGCCTTGCCGATGGATGCAAACGTATATGAAAGACTCGACAAATTGGAAATGTTGGGCGGAGAAGAAGCTGATGAAAGCATAATCGTTCCGGTCGTTAATGTAAGTAATAACGATGAAATGACTACAGCTGTTTATGAAGTTTTGGAGGAGCAAGGCATATTTGAAGACGTTTCAGATGACGGTATCACTTGGACAGATTGCCCTTTGACAACTGTTGAGATAAAGACTTTTGATGCCAATGACGAGCTTCCTTATGATGCCCCTGTTGTTATTGCTTTATGCGGAAGTGAGGATGACTACATCAGATTATATATTGATGCTCCTATATACGCTTTAGTAATGGGAACTGAAACACGTTTTATAAAACGGCAAGGAACCAAACTATATTTCAGTGTTGACCCCGATGACATCGGAAAGCTTCTTTTAGGAATCATCGAAGAAGAAGCATTGTGTCCGTTCCTTTCTCAGTTAAGCTACAACTTTCCTGCTCATGAAAAAGAGTTCTTAACAGAGAGCGAAAAGGAAGATTTGGAGCTTGTATGTCAAGCATCGCCTATGTGTACTGTTACACTTCCGCAAGTTTGTGATGTTGGACGTACCGTAGAACTGGATGTACATATTTTTCCCGCCGATAGTGATGTTGCTTTGCGAGTTGTAACAGATTCAAGTGACATCGTGGATGTTGATGGTTGTACCTTGTATCCTCGTGCTGCGGGTACGGCTGAAATAGCCGTGTATGTCGGGGATGACCCATATCCGGTTGCAACAGAAGTCATAAAGGTTCGGCAACGTAACTTAATAACTGACATTACGCTGTTCCCCTCTGCTCTTTATATGCCGGTAGGTGGAACAAGCGAATTAACATTAGCAATCGTTCCCGAAAACGCCGAAAACAAAGATGAAATTCGCTGGAGCTGTGATGACCATTCGGTAGCAACTGTGGATTTTTCTTCCGGTGTTATTAATGCAATAGATTGTGGACGTTGTTGCATAACTGCATATACCCAGGAGGTTTCAAGAACTATCTCTCTTGAAGTACAACCGGAAATTGAAGACATTATTTGTCCTTGCAGTTTTCTTGAACTTGGTGTTGGCGAGCAGAAAGAATGGAAATATCAACTTGTTCCCGAAAATGCTTACGGCAAGGATTTTTTGAGAGCTGTAAGTAGTGATAAAAATGTAGCTGAGTACCGAGGCGGTTATGTATTAGGCAGAGGTTTGGGTGAGTGCAAGATTTATATTAAGAACCAAAGTGGTTCTGTGAGCCGAGAATTAAAGGTCTCGGTAAAGAAAAGCAAAAAGTTTTGGTAATTTACAGATTGGAGGTGAGCTGAGTGCAGAGCGTGTATTACAACAACTTGGGGGCTAATAAACGGATATATGATGCTGCCCTCCAATGCTTTCAAAATAGAGGAAGAAGCTTTCCTGTAACCGGTTCGATTCCGGCGGCTGAGTTGGCTATTGAAGTTTTGAATGAACATCCAGAGATTTTCTATGTAGGTCAAGAGTTCCGTGTCATGTCGAGTTTGATGCGGAGAGACATAATGCCTGTCTATCTATACTCTCCTGCTGAATCTGTGAAAATTTGTAATCAATTAGATGCTGCTGCTCAGACAATTATTAGTGAGCATATCAACGACCATCAATCTGATTATGATAAGGTTCGTTCTCTACACGACTACCTTAAAAGCAATTTAGAGTACGATACTGTTGCTGCAACCAGCCATAGACCTAATGAACGTAATATCGCAGAAGCTCATAACATAATTGGTGCACTTTTGAAAAACAAGTGTGTGTGTGAGGGGTTTGCAAAGGCATTTAAGTTCTTGTGTGACAAAATCGGTTTAGAGTGTTGGGTTGTTTCCGGTAAAGGTAGCAGTTCAATCGGTGCCGGCCCTCACTCATGGAATATTGTAAGAATAAACGGATATTACCACCATGTTGATGTTACTTGGGATAACCAATATTCAGATTCATCTGCTGTTCCAAACTATGGCTACATGAATTTAAGCGATGACGAAATTGCTAAAGACCACACATGGAATAGAAAGCACTACCCCGAATGTCCGTCTTCTCCCTACAACTATTTTAGAGTGAATAATGCTTTGATTGACAGTAAAGCTCAGTTGGAAAGTATGCTGTACAACAGCTTCCAGATGGAAGAAGAATTTATTATGTTCCGTGTTGTGCGTGGAAGTATCCTGGAACGAGAAATAAACGGTTGTTTAACAGACAGCATCCAGCGAGCTGCCAACCGTTGCAAACACATTTCTGTTCCAACATTCCGTTATGGTGGAGTACCCGAACAGCTCACGTTTTTCGTTCAGTCCGATTACTGCTATAGATAAGGAAGACGAACATGAAACGACTGGAACAGCAAACACCTGTTGAACAACTCGGTCAAACAGGTGGAGAAACTGCAATAGATACTCAAATTGAAGTTGACCTTATATGTGGCGGTGTAGGATTCGATGATGGTCCCACGGATGACGGTCAATGGCTAAAAGAAGCCCGTGACAAGCAAAAAAGCAAAGTAAAAGACAAGGAGGTGTAAGCAATGTCAGAAATTGAAGGTAGCGGCGGTGGCTCCGTTGAAAGCGGTGGCGGTAGTGGCGAAGTTAGTAGCAGTTCCGAAGTGAGTGAAACTTCTGCAGCCGAAACTGGAGGAGAATCTTCCGAGGCTATGCAAGAGGCTACAACTGAAGAAGCTGGTGAATCTGGCGGTTTTGATGAAGATACTGACACTACTGAATCTCCAGAAGATAGTGCCGAGGAATATGATGAGTCCGATTCCGAGGAAGAACCGGATGATAGCCAAGAGGTTGGTTTTTCCGAGGGTGACGATACAGAAAGTGCCGATTCACAATATGACGGCTCAGATTACGAGAATGATGATACATCTTCTGGTGATGAAGATGGCGTTGGGTTCGACGATTCCGACGATGATATAAGCGACGGAACCGATGAAGATGCTGATAACGATACAGATTCTTCTGATTCGTCTATGGGCGAGGATAATGATGAATCATTTGACGAACCCAATGATTTTGAGGATGAATCCTCCGAGTCTGATTGGGATGACCAAGAAGACGAAGACATAGGTGAAACCGAGGATTATTCTGACGAAGAATCCCTTGATGATAGCACCGACGATGTACAGGATGATGGCGAAGCTCAGACCGAGGACACCGACTCCACCGCTGACGGCGATGAAGCCGATGGCGATATGGATAACGATGTTGAACCCGATGGTACTGAGGCTGATACCGAAGGCGACCCCGAAGACGGTGACGACATCGACGATGCACAGGATGACGGCGAAGCTCAGACCGAGGACACCGACTCCACCGCTGACGGCGATGAAGCCGATGGCGATATGGATAACGATGTTGAACCCGATGGTACTGAGGCTGATACCGAAGGCGACCCCGAAGACGGTGACGACATCGACGATGCACAGGATGACGGCGAAGCTCAGACCGAGGACACCGACTCCACCGCTGACGGCGATGAAGCCGATG
>OGOV01003296.1_pt1 | contig 10908 bp, 10 predicted proteins | sample 1552711 | NCBI WGS metagenome assembly OGOV01 (sample SAMEA2580216, study PRJEB22360) | human gut metagenome | biome: human gut; feature: human-associated habitat; material: faeces | place: Denmark | collected 2008/2010 | reverse complement strand
ACTTTTACACTTATCCAAGATAGCGGGTATGGAATCTTGGATTACAATTAAGCAACCGGATAAAATTGGGTTCTTTGCTGTAACCATTTTGTTTTCCTCACTCTGTTCTATATTGTGTATCCAAATCCTAAGATTGTAAATTTTTTATTCCGGTCTTCCTCTGTCACTGCAATCCGTACTTTATGGGATCTGCTTTCTGTCTCCCAAAACAGTAATACAGCATTACAATGCAGCCAATTGTTCTTATGGGGATCCGCCGTCATACAATATACATCATTTACAAATACATTGGCTTTCCCTACATCCATTTCTCCAGAATCCTTAAATATAAGAAACAGTGACTTGCAGGTAATCTCCATTTCAAATCCCGGCATCTGCAGTCTGCTTCCATCATACATCCAGTTATACGGAAATTCCGGTGTCTGTGTAAGGTTTCCGTCCATTTCCACACTCTGCAATCCTATATCTGTGGAAGTAAAACTACCCACCCGGATTTTGGCTCCTACATAACTGTTCTTCTTATCCAGCAAAAAAATTCTTTCAAAATCAGCACCGATCACTGCCGGTCCGGAAAGCTTTTCCGACAGGATCTGTTCCTCCGTCATTCCTTCCACAAAAGTCCCAACTCTTGCAGGTTCTGCTGCATCACAACATTCAAACAGATATTGCAGACAGTCCGCCATAATGGTATGTCCGATATTATTAGGATGAAAGATATCATAAAAAAACTGATTTTTAGATAAAATTCTTCCCTCGCCGCACTTTAATGAAAACTGTGGAGTTACCGCATCGCGGATGCTCACCATGGGAAGATCATAAAGATCCCCCACCGGCCTTAACCGCTCCTGTAAATTCCAATCATTTGCAAATACCGAAAACAGGAGAACCACTGCCGGCTTCCATGGCAGTTTCAACACTTTCCGCACCAGGCTTTCATAACAGACACCCTTTGTCTCATCTCCCTCATCGTTTACTGCAAATTCAATAACCACAATATCCGGTCGTTCCTCTTCCCTGAGCACATCCCGGTCAAACCGGATCATTCCCAGTTCTGAAGGTGTTCCGCCGACTCCGGCTTTGATAAACCTGACATTGTTCTGTGTCGAAAAACGATTCTGAAACAGTTGAAAGGACTTATATGCATAGCATTCCGTATGGATTGGTATAGCTCCGGCTCCCTGCGTGATAGATCCACCGATATAGGCAAGCGTTACCTCTTTTCCTGCCTTAGATTTTTCAATAGCCTTACGGATACGATAAGGATTCCCCAGCTGCAACAGAGAGCGGCTGATCATGCCGCAGTATTCTTCCGAATGCATATCTATAACCAGATCCTCTTCCTCCGGAGGTGCTTCGTATCCGTCATTTAGGAAGAGTCTTACGCTGACTTTTCCCATCCGCTCCGGCGCTGCAAACAGAATTTTAATCTGTCCCGGCACATGATCATCCTCTGTCCACCTGTAATCCGACAGATAGATTCTATGTTCCATGCCGTCACACTTAAGAGAAGCCGTAAGATTCGTTCCACCTCCGTACAGGTCCTTTTTCCCATACATCTGAAATACAAATTCTGCGGTTTCTTCCGGCCGGTCCGTCTCCACGCTTACGCCGATACTATGTACCAGTCTGCCAAATCCCTCTACTGTCTCCAGAAGTGTCAGTTCTTCCTTATCCGTAACATTTCCCGTGATCTGTGCACTGTTGATCAGCCGCCCGTCGCTTTCATAGATAAACTGGATTCCGGTTCCGTCCTTTTGCCGTTCTCCAAAAATATCTTTGTCTTTTAATATATAGAAAAAAGGTCTTGCCTTTTCCGGATCCTTCGGTGCTGCCGGTCCTGTCATTTCTATCCCTCCCGAACTTTTATCAGTTCTATTATAGTCCGGCTCTCCTTGCACAAACACCCGGGAAAATATAGGAAATGCAGGTAATAATTTTATATCCGGCAGGCTGCAAATCGTCTCCGGAAGGAATTCCAATCTTCTCCGTCGCTTCGTTCCATGACGATTGCTTTTGCTTTTTGTCCATCCGGAATATATTTCTTTATAATGTTTTGCATCCGTTCCGCTGTCTCTTCCGCATTTGTCATCACCAATATAGTCTCCACGGCTTTTCCTGCTGCCAGAAAGTATTCCATAATGTTCGGTATTTTCCCCTGGTGCAGGAAACAGGACGCAGTTTCTGTGGAAAGTGCTTTTAAGATCATTACGCTCCGCTCTTTTTCCGCTCTTTCAAAATATGCCGGTGTATATACATAGATCGTACTTACTTTCTCTTCCTCCGCAAGATAATCATAATGTATATGCACCTGACCGTGCACTGTATCCGCCAGTTCTGTCAGTGGGAACTCCGGATCCGGCATTTCCAGATAATTCACAGCTCTGTCTCCCGAGTATCCCACCGGTGCATCCGGATTCATCACATCTGTACCGTTTACCCTGAAATATACATTATGGTATCCCGGGGTGATGTTGTGGATTTCCCCTGTCCAATATCCTTGTCTTTCCTGATCTTTCCTGAGTTTTAGGAATTCTTTTCCGTCCAGGGCGGCTTCTACCGAGACTGCCTCCGGTGCCTCGAAGCATACGACTGCCGTTCCCTGTTCCGTAATGCAGATTCCGTGAGGGATGTCCGGGTATTTTCCTGCAGGTCTCCCTGCTTCATCAGTCTCAAAGCGGATCTGGCGGTATACCGGATCAAACATCAGTATCTGTTCTTCCATGGTCTGTCGCTGTAGTCTCTGTCTTGTGATTCTGGCTGTTCTTTCCCCCGGAATGTCATCCGTTTCTGCCCCCGCTTTCCGGAACAATAACGGTACAAAATCATACAGGATTTTCCTCCAGACATGCCATTCGTGATATCCCTCATATACTTTGGAAATGCAATACTTTCCTGCATTTTCAAACTTTTGTTCTATCTGCTTCATTCCCGTTCTGATCTGATCCTCATAGCATCCACAGGACATAAATACGACATCCAATGTTTCCTTGCTGTCGCAGATCCGTTCCATCTCATGAATAGCAACTCCGGAAAATACACCGGCAGCAGAAAATAACTTCATATTTTTTGCCACAATATCCGTAGTCTGCGCCGATCCCAGGGAAAGTCCCGCCATCGCCCGGTAATCTCTTCCCTTTCTCACCCGGAAATTATTTTCAATATAAGGAATAATGTTGTGGATCAGTTCACTCTCAAAATTCCCGGGGTAAAATACAGGTTTTTCTCCATCTTTGAAGGCATAGCCACTGCTCATGACCACGATCATTTTCTCGCACTTTCCCTCTGCGATCAGACAGTCCATGATTAAATTTGCCTTCCCCTGCCAGATCCATCCGGTCTCGCTCTCTCCTACGCCATGCTGCAGGTACAATACCGGATATCTTTCATCTCCTTCTTCATATCCATAAGGTGTATAGACATAACATTCCTTCAGGTGGCTGCTCACCTTCGAAACGTATTTACAGATGCTGACCGTACCATGAGGAATATCCTTTGCAAAATAGAAATCCACATTCTTCTCCTGCACCTCAAAAGTATTGATCGCAGCAAAACACCCATAAGAAATTCCGGCGTACGGATTGCAGATCCGGACACCGTCCACATACCAGAAATAATAATGCATCCCCCAGTGAAAATCTTGAACTTCCGCAAAAAATCCGCCCTGCCCATCGGGCATCAGATCTATTTTTTTATTTGTAAAATATCCCCCAAGTCCGGCAACCTGTACTATTTTTGCTGCCGGTGCATACAGATAAAAAATGACTGCGCCGTCTTCTTTCACTGTAACAGATGGTCTTCCTGCTCTCTTTTTTTCTATTGGATATCTGTCCAAAGCTCCGTTTCTCTTCTCGTTCATAAAAAAATACCCCCAATCCTTTTCTTTAGTTTAAAGGAATTGAGAGGTATTTTTCTATTTGTTTTTTATACTTTTTTGTAAAAAACTTATCCTTTTACTCTTTTTTCCACCTCAAGCTGCAACATCTGATAATAAATCTCAGGATTGCAGGAATCATATGCTTCCATATATTGCTCCCACGCAGTCTCAAAATCTTCTGCCATGATTACCTGCGGAAGCCATTTGTGTTTCACCGCATCCATCCGATCCCTGACCTGTCCGGCAGGAGAATTGGCAGATAGGGATGTCGTGTAGCTATACATGGGATACCATGCCCCGGGAGCCTCATTATTGCCGATCATATCCACATAATTTGTCACTCCGTAAGCTGAAAAACATTCCTGAATGTCCTTAGGCTGATTTTTAAAAAATTCCGTTGTCTGATATTCCAGGGAAAATGCGTTGATCCCATCGGGAAGCTTTCCTTCTACTCTGGGAAAATAAGAATAAAAACAAAAGTTTTTTCTCTTTTCCTCCGAAGTCATCCATCGCTTCGCCTGCTCCTCAGTCAGGTAGAACAATCCGTTCTCATCCACGCTATAGTCGACTCCCTCTTCGCCCCAGAATCGCAGTTTAATGATCTCCGGTTCCAGTAGATCGCTGACAAACTGCAAAGCTCCGTCAATATCCTCGCAGGATACCGTAATGGATAAGCCTGTAGAGCTGTCCAGCTCTGCAGAGCGCGTTACATGCCATTGATTGGCGATTCCTTCCTCTCTGGTAATCGGAAGTGGAACATAATCGCAGCCCTGTTCTCTAAGGCCCTGTTCATCATAGGCATTCTGAATCGAATAGTAGAACTGCCACCACTGATCCGGCATACCGCAGACCGCACCCGTGGATAATTTTGCCAGATAATCCTCATAGGTCTCTGTAAATACTTCTGCACCGAGAATATCTTTGTGATATTCCTCATTCAGCTTTTTAAAGTACCATTTGGCAGTATCTGTGGTGTTATAATCGTAAACCTGTAATGTATCCGGATCCACAATACAGCTTCCGTCATTTGGATAACCATCCAGAAACTGCGGAATATTTTCCAGACAAAAATACCGCCAGCCATCACACAAAATCGTAAACGGAATGTTCGGTGTTCCATCCTCCATTACCGGGTTCGCTGCCACATAGCGCTCGATGAGATCAAAATATTCATCCACAGTATGAATCTCCGGATACCCCGCCCATTTCAGCACTCTGGTCTGGATCCAGAATGCTTCACCTGAGTGGGTCACCTCCACATCTTCGCCATGGGTCACACCAAACTGTGGGATCCAATAGATATGACCGTCAGGTCTGCGGAATCTCTCCCACTGTTCTTCCGTCAGGTAATTTTTGATATTGGGATAATTCTCCCAGTATTCATCTAAAGGAAGTAATGCCCCTGCCTCATAAAGACTGGTATCTCCGGAAATAAAATCCGGATATTCCCCACTCACAATATAACTGTTCAAGGCACTTTCCTTGGACTGTCCCACCAGCCACAATTCTTCACAATCCGCACCTGTCAGGCGTGCGATTTCTTTTTTCATATCATTATTCTGGTCAATGGCTTCTCCCTCCACAGCAAAAAAGCTGTGAAATGCTTCACATTGTTCTGCGCCGCTGTCTGTGCATATGCAAAATATAATATTCCGCCCAAAAGTCCAAATACCGCTACTGCTGTGATAATCCTTTTTTTCAATTGTGTCCCCTCGTATTTCTCTGTTTTTCAGGCTTTCAGCCATGCAATCTCTTGCTTATACGGTGGGATCGTCTTCTTCGTTTCTCCCTCTGCGCAGAGCCATGGTGTCTCCAAAATCTTTGGTACCTCTGCAAACCGCTCGTCATGGACGATGCGGTGCAGGGTCTCGTAACCGACGGTACCCTGTCCGATGTTAGCATGTCGGTCCTTGTGGGCTCCTAAGGGATTCAGGCTGTCGTTCACATGGATCACTGCGATCTGGTCCAATCCCAGAATCTTGTCAAGCTGCGCAAGCACACCCTCGTAGTCATTCACCAGATCGTATCCGGCATCGTTCACATGGCAGGTATCGAAACATACCCGCAGTCTGTCCTTCCGCTCTACTTTGTCATAGATCATGCGCAGTTCCTCGAAGGTTCTGCCGACCTCACTGCCCTTGCCTGCCATAGTCTCCAGTGCGATATTGACCTCACTGTCGTCCGCGTCAAGAACAAGATTCAATCCCTTTGCGATCTGCTCCACGGAAGCTTCCACACCGGCGCTTAGAGAAGAACCCGGATGCAGTATCAGTACTTTACTGTGAAAAGCTGCGGCTCTTTTTACTTCTTTTGCCAGAAATTCCACCCCAAAGTCAAACATCTCCGGCTTTTCCATATTGCCTAAATTGATGATATAAGGGGCATGAATGATGATCTCCCGGATGCCTGCTTTTTCGGCATAGGCAAGCCCCTCATCAAGTCTCAGTTCTCCGATTTCCTTGCGTCTCGTGTTCTGGGGTGCCCCGGTGTAGACCATCAGCGCATTGGCACCGTACTCTGCCGCCTCCTTCACAGAACCTAAGAACATCTCTTTTCCCGACATTCCCACATGGGAACCCAATAATATCTCAGTCATGATCTCTCCTCATTTTTTGAATTTCTAACACCATTACCACTGTTATCCACCGGATCCACTGATGATTTCCGGCAGTCCGGCTACCGGATCAAAAGTAACCATGCCATTCCATAATAAGTCACCACTGCCACAAGATCGTTTACCGTGGTGATCAGGGGACCGGATGCCACTGCAGGGTCTACCTTGATCTTATGGAAAAACATGGGGATCACCGTACCTACGGCACTGGAGATTGCCATGGCCACTAAGAGGGAGACTCCCACGCAGCCGGAGATGCCAAAGGCTCCCATCCAGGTATAACCTTTGAAGAAATGTACATACACGCCAAGGCACAGAAGCGCCATCACGCCCAACAAAATACCATTTAAGGAACCGGTCTTTACCTCCTTGACCACCAGCTGGAACTTCTGTTTTCCCGTCAGATTTTCATCCATCAACACACGGATCGTCACTGCCAGGGATTGGGTTCCCACATTTCCCGCCATATCCAGTACCAGTGACTGGAAGCAGATCACAACAGGCAATACCGCCACCACATTTTCGAATAAACCTACCACCGACGACACTCCCATGCCCAAGAACAACAGGATGATCAGCCAGGGCAGTCGCTTTTTCATGCTTTGAAGTGTGGGCTCCTTCAGATCCTCTTCTGCGGTCAGACCTGCTAACTTTGCATAGTCCTCGCCCATCTCATTGTCTACCATTTCGATCAGGTCTTCGGATGTGATGACACCGAGGATTTTCTTATCTTCTGACAATACGGGAATCGAGTCCTCCGCATAATCCAGGATCCTGTCCATACAATCATCGATCTTCTCATGATCGGTCACATAAGGATAAGATTTCAACACCAGATCTTCCAGATGCGCATTTTCCCTTGCCCGGATCAGATCCTTCAGATCGATGGCTCCGGCGAAAACACCCTTTTCATCTACCACATAAATGGTCATGATATTGTCGTTTTCTCCTGCCTGCTTTACCAACTCGCTCATAGCCTGCCTGATGGTCAGGTTCTCCGGGATACAGATGTAGTTCGTCGTCATGCAGCTGCCGATCTCTTCTTCATCATAGGACAGCAGCATCTTCACATCTTTTTTCGCATCCTCGTCCAGCATCCGGACGATCTGTTCTTTCTCTTCCGGATCCAGATCTTCCAACAAATCGACGGCGTCATCGGAATCCATCTCGGAGATCACTCTCGCAGCACTCTCCACAGACAGTTCCCGGATATACTTACGGGGTTCCTCAATGTATTTGAATATCTCTGCGACCTTCTGCGCTCCCAGCAGATGATACAGTCGCTTCCGTTCTTCCTCTGTCATCCCTGCCATCATATCGGCAATATCGTTCTTATGATAATTTAAGAGGAAATCCAGGATCTCCTCATCCGTTTTCTCGCTACGGAATAATTCTGCCAGTTCGGAATATTTCTTGTTCATAATCTTATTCTCCTTTCTCGTTCTCATTCTTCGATGCAACGTAAAGGGCAAAACAAAAGAAGCATCACACGATGCTTCCTCTGCATGAATCTCTATGCACAACAAATCAAAGTACGACCGTCACTTTCCACAGACAGCTGTACCATGCTTGCAGGAAAAAGCACCGTGTTTTCTACTTCGCCCATAATCATCGCAACTGTCCATGAAATTCACCTCCAACTTGTTTTTTCCGTGGTTATAGTAGCACTGTGCCTTTTATTTTGCAAGCTGTTTTTCTTATTTTTTACTTATCGGATAAAGATACATTCTATCTGTCTCAACTCTCATGGCATTCCCTTTAGTAATGAATCACCAGCATTCTGCATTCTTCGCAGCATTCTGCTTCTATTTGTGTTCTGTGACTGGGTTTGAGCTTTGTAATTTCTACAAAACCATCTGCATTTTTTGCATTTTCAAATACTCCGGGAACTTCATTTGCGAAGCTGAAAGCTCCATCCTTACTGCTGAATAAATAACCTTTCCTCATTTCTTTTCCACAATTTGAACACTTCATATTCTAATCCTCCGCAATCATTTTTCTGCTTAGTTCCAGCGCACTTTTTAACTGGCTTTCAAACTTTTCTGCCTGTATCAGGGCAATGCCTTCTTCATCGCCCAATACCACCAGCCGGGAGCCCTCCTGCAATCCATACTTGTCTCTCGCCTCTTTCGGAATTACGATCTGTCCGCGATTGCCCAGCTTCACCGTTCCCCATAAAAATTTTCCTTCCGGTGGCGGAGCCATTTTGGTATTCCCGACTTTTTCATCATAGTGCATCAAAGCATCCAGCTTAATTCCGTAGAAGGATGCAAGTCTGTCACATTTTTCAATATCCGGAACCGTCTCCCCCTGCTCCCATTTAGCATAAGACTGTCTTGAAATTTCCACTACTTCTGCCACTTGTTCCTGTGTGAGTCCCTTTAAATTACGTAGCATCACAAGATTCTCTGACAACATGATCGCCACTTCCTTTCTGACATTTTCATTATAGGTTCTGTCGGATTAGATTTACACCATACAAACTTGTCAGCTTTTTCGGATCTGTGTTAACTTTGGTTGCTTTATCCATTCCTGTGCCATGCTGCCGATCGCCGATGCAAATTCATTTTTTACTTTTTCCTTATCGTCTGCGCCATCATATACGCTGTAATAAAAATACATCGTTGCATAAAATCGGACTGCGTTCTCTTCGGCATGCGCAATTCCCATGCTCTCAAATAAATCTTTCACATATGCGGCGGGTCCGGACGAAAGATATTGCTGATATAATCCCTGCATCTCTTCACTCCGAAACTGCTCTATTGTCAGCATCTTCCGAAACGATGATGCGAAATCATCCTCTGTCCAGTATGCAAACATAGACTTGCTATATTCGAAAAATTCCTCCAAAGACACTGTCTTGTACTGATCCGGCATACTCTCTTTATCATCTTCCGGCATGTCATACTCTGCAGCCTGCTCGCTGTCTCCCTGCTCCATGCGCTCTACAATGCAGTCAAAAATATCTCTTTTACTCTTGTAATGGCGGTATAATGCTCCTTTCGTCATGTCAAGCTCTCCGGCGATCTGACTGACTGAGACAGCTTCATAGCCATCTCTGGCAAACAGATGCAGAGCTACCGTTAATATTTCTTCTTTTCTATTTCTCATGTGGGATCTCCTCCCTGTAAGTGGATTCTCTTCCGAACAAAGTCTGTATTTCCTTATTCTTTTGTGACCAGTCCCTGTTTATATGATATTCTCCTCGTATATTGCATATTTTTGTTTTCTTTCGTCTGGTCAAACTTCGTTTTCCATCCAGGAAAACCTCAGCTCCGGGTACTTTCTCATACACTTTCAAAATAACCTTCGTCAAATAGTCACGCTATATCATACATCTCTCGGCAGATCTTTTTTCCGGTTTCCGTCCGGAAAATATTCCGGTAGGCGGTCTGCAAGGCTTCTTCAGACAGTTCGTCCTCACACATGTTTACAAGAAAATCCGCTTCCACCAGAATCTGATAATCAATGCCGTCTATATTATTGTAGGTATGATGATGGGCGATCAGATACTGTACCCGCTCGGAAACTTCTCTGGAAAAACCAAGCTCTGTCAGCAGCTTTGCGGCAATGGCCGGGCCTTCTTTTTCCTGTAATTTTCCGTTACAGTTTCCGTATTTTTCTTCACACAGATGGATGCCGATATCGTGAGTCAGTGCTGCTGTCTCCAAAATAAATAAGGTCTTAGCATCCACATTCTCCATTTCCGCAATCAGTTTTGCATAGCTGTGTACCTTGCAAAAATGCTGAATGCGCTTTGCATCTCCATGGTAAAGTCCGATCATTGCCATATGTAATTTGTTGATCATTTTATTTTCCTCCTGCCTCCGAAATATCCTACTGAATCTTTGATACAATGCCTGCTTCCGTCAGTGTCTGCAAACATTCCTGTGCATCTTCATCATGCATCATCTGCCACACCTGCTCCATACCGGGTGCCAGCGGCTTCTTCAAAAACTCTTCTCCGGAGATCCAGTAGACCTTTCCCTCCTCGGATGAGATCAATTTTCCTTCATATTCCGACGTTTTATATAAAAAGCCCACATTCTTTATATCCCCTGTCATCCAGTGATAAATGCCGGTCAGTCTTGGATTTTGAATCGTCAGTCCGGTCTCCTCATAGATTTCCCGGATTACCGACTCCCTAAAGGTCTCCCCAGGCTCCACATGCCCGCCGGGAAACGTCGTTCCCGAATAATTCTTCCCAACCTTGTCCAGTGCCACCACATTACCTTCTTTATCATAGACCATACACATATTCATAAAAATAACTTTTTCAATTCCAGCCATTACTCTCACTCATTTCTCTAAGATAAACCTAATATAACATAATCTTGCTATGGCAGCAAATTGAGTTAGTGTAACTTGAGAGTTAGTTGAATACATTGGCAAAATCCACGAACTCCCGGAGCATGCGATA
>OGOV01003293.1_pt1 | contig 10914 bp, 10 predicted proteins | sample 1552711 | NCBI WGS metagenome assembly OGOV01 (sample SAMEA2580216, study PRJEB22360) | human gut metagenome | biome: human gut; feature: human-associated habitat; material: faeces | place: Denmark | collected 2008/2010 | reverse complement strand
TTTTCCTCCTGCATAATGGAAAGGATGACTTCTGCGGACAGCTTTCCGTCCCGGCTGAACTCTTTCATTTTGATGGCCTGTGCCAGTGACGGCGTGCAGTCCTCGCACTCCATCGTGTCGTATAGGCTCTGCTGCTGTTCTTTGGAGAGGTAGGAAAGCTCTACGGCGGGGCGGAAAGCGATCTTGCCGCTATCCACCATGTCAAGCACCGATGGGATCAGCTCGGTCAGGCGGATATAGCGATAAATCTGTGGCTGACTGTCGCCACTCTTTTGACTGACCTGCTGTGCGGAGGTCAGTCCTTTCAACTTCTTATCCAGTGGAGAAGAAGTTAAGTCTGTTCTTTCACCTTGCCGCTTCATGGCTTCCAGCTTCATCTTATAGGCAAATGCCTTTTCGGACGGCAAGATCGTTTCTCGCTGCAAGTTGCTGTCCACCATGATGATCGTCGCTTCATCATCGGTGAGATTGCGGACGATACAGGGCATTTCGGTGATCCCTGCCAGCGTTGCCGCACACTTTCGCCTATGACCGGCGACCATCTCATAGCCGCCATCCGCTTTGGGGCGGACAAGGGCAGGCACCAGCACTCCATACTGCTTTACGCTGTCTACCATCTCCGCCATAGCCTCGTCCTGCTTGACCTTGAACGGATGGTTGGGAAAGTCGGAGATGTCGGCGGGATTCAGTGTGACGACCTTTTCAAGCTGCGCTTCCGCGCGGCTCTCGTCGGTGGAGAACAGGTCATCGAGCGGCGTCATCCCTAAATCTCTCGGTTTTGCGCTCAAGTTCCAACACCTCCTTCGTCAGCGAGCGGTATGCGGCGGCGACCTTGCCGTTCTTGTCGTGGGCAAAGATGCTCTTGCCCACGCCACCCTTTTGGTTCGTCACCGCGATCACTTTGCAATTTGCCATATGGGTTTTCCTCCTTCACATAAATTTAGCCGCCTGCGGCGAAGCAGGCGGCTATGTAATCGAGCAAATATCCAATTTTCAGTTTAAAATCAACTGCGGTAAATCGAGTGATTTTCGACTTTTCTTGAAGCAACCAGTTGAAAAGTGCAGATTTGCTTGTCCGCAAACAGCAGAAACATATTTAACGGCGATTCTTACACAGTTAATACTCATACAGAAGCAACCGCATACAGATTTACAATTCGTTTTGGCTTCATTTCTTCGATGAAATCAGGGCTTTTTGAGTGTTTTGCGTTATCGGGATTGCAGCGCTTTTTTGCAGACTTAAGTTCGGTAAGACTATGTATTTTAAGTCCAAAACGCAACTGCTTGTCCTCCAAGAAAGGACACCGGAGCATTTCTGTCACGTATGTAGGCACCGAAGAACTCGCTCATCTCGAGATGGTGGGGACAATCGTGTACCAGCTGACGCGGAATTTGACGCAGGAGGAAATTCAAAAGCAAGGCTTTGATGCGTATTTCATCGACCACACGACGGGCGTTTACCCGGCAGCGGCCTCCGGCGCGCCGTTCAGTGCAGCGTGCATCGCCGTAACGGGCGACACGCTGGCAGACATCAACGAAGACCTCGCCGCCGAGCAGAAGGCCCGCGTAACGTATGACAACATCCTGCGTTTTGCGGATGATCCCGATGTGCGCGACCCCATCAAGTTCCTGCGCGAGCGCGAGATTGTGCATTACCAGCGCTTCGGCGAGGGTTTGCGCATCGCGACCGACCGACTCGATTCCAAAAACTTCTACGCGTTTAACCCCTCGTTCGACTAAACAAAAACGGGCGGCACTTTTTCGGTGCTTGCCCGTTTTTCCTATGGCTTACGGCGAATTTGTGACTTTTTAGACGATTTTGACGCAGGATTAGGAGGCAAAATACCCTGAATTTTCCTGCGAATGCGACAAATTCACGGGGGTTCGGGCGCAAATTTTTCCGTACTGTTACAAAGATTTAATGAAACGGCGAACTTTGCGGTAAAACACTGGCGATTTTCTGCACAGTGTGGTATACTAACTCTGTTTAATGCGAAAAAGTGCGGCTTTCCGCAACGGCAAAATTTGGTAGCGTGTGTTTGGGGTGCGGGCAAAGGCCGCACGCTATGCGCAAAAATGGAACGGCGCTGCACAGAAAGGGGCGAAGCCTCTGTGAAAAAAAGAATACTGCTCGGGCTGATCTCCGTTTTCAAAGCGCTGTATAACGCCGTGTATACCGTCATGAAGCTGCGCCCCATGCAGAAAAAAGTCGTCATGATCAGCCGCCAGTCGAACAGCCAGCGGCCGGATTTTGAACAGCTCGGCGCAGAGATTGAAGCGCGTGATCCCGGGGTGCGCCTTGTGTATCTCTGCCGCGAAATGGGCGATACGCCGTTAGAGCTCCTGCGCTATTGTTTCCATTTGCTGCACTGCGCCGCGGAGCTTTCCACCGCGCATGTGTGCATCATAGACGGCTACTGCATCCCGGTCAGCGTGCTGCATCACCGTAAAGAGCTGCGCGTGGTGCAGGTCTGGCACGCGCTTGGCGCCATTAAGAAGTTTGGCAGGCAGGCGCTTTCCGTGCCCGGCGGGCGCGATAAAGAGCTTGCGGAGCGCATGGGGATGCATAAGCACTACGATGCCGTGCTCTGTGCGAGTCACCGTACAGCAAAAGCCTATGAGGAGGCGTTCGGCGTTTCTGCCGATAAAATGCGCGTGACCGGCGTGCCGCGCGTAGACGCCATTTTGAAAATGAATCGCGCGCGTTGCCGCCGCCGCTTTTTCGCGGCCTACCCGGAGCTGCGCGGGCAGAAGATCGTCCTATACGCTCCCACGTTCCGCGACGGTGAGCAAATGCCCGAGATTGAGCCGCTCATCACGGCGGCGGAAAAAATGGGTATGCTGCTCATCGTGCGGCTGCACCCACTCGACCGCGAGCGCTTGGAGCGCCGCCGTGTGCTGCCGAAGTTCCGCGAGTGCCCGGAGTTCGGCACCTTCACGCTAATGGCAGTAGCAGACGCCGTCATCACGGACTATTCCGTTTTTTCCATTGAGGCGAGCCTCATCAAAAAGCCGGTGTATTTCTACGTTTACGATTTAGAGCGTTACAAGGAAACGCGCGGCCTCAACTTTGACCCGCTTGCAGAGATGCCGCACTGCGCATTCACAAAAGCCGAGCCTCTGGTCGACTGTATCCTCCACACGCCCTACGATTACGAAAAGCTCACCGCCTTCAGAAAAGAATTCGTGGAGACGGATGACACGAACAACACGCAGCGCTGTGTGGATCTTATAATGACTTTCCTTACAGAAGGGATAAAGGATAGATAAAATGAAGTCAGAATGTAATTTTGATTCGATAAAAGTCAGCGTTATCGTTCCTGTATACAACGTTGAAGCGTATTTGGAGCGTTGCCTTGATTCCTTAGTGAAGCAAACGCTGGAAGAAATGGAGATCATTGTTGTCAACGACGGCACAAAGGATAATTCGCAGGCGATCATAGACCGCTATGCCGCAGCATATCCGCAGAAGGTGATAAGCCTTATCAAAGAAAACGGCGGATTATCCGATGCGCGCAACTACGGTATTCCGTATGCGCACGGTGAATACATCGGCTTTGTGGACAGCGATGACTATTTAAACGTGACTATGTACCAAAAGCTGTACGACCGCGCCGCTGAAACGGATTCGGACATTGTGGTTTGCGGCTATTACGGCATAGACGAAAATACCGAAACGCGGCGCTTTTTCCAGCGCGGCAGCACTCTGGAGTTCGGTGTGAGCCTGCACGAAAACCCGAAGCTTCTGTACACAAATGCACCGTATGCCTGGAATAAAATTTACCGCCGTGCCTTATTTGAGCGCACGGGGATACGCTTCCCAAAAGGGAAAATTTATGAGGACATTGCGACCATCTATCCGCTGATGCTGCATGCCAACCGAATCTCCAAAGTAAACGAGCCGCTGTACTACTATATTCTAAAGCGCGAAGGCGCAATCACGGCGACATTCTCCGAGAACATCCTGCAGATGTATGATTCGCTCGCAATCATGAACGAATACTATATTCGGGAAGGCGCATTCGAGGAGTTTAAAGAGGTGCTCGGCTTCATCAATTTGAAGCACACGATCCTGCGCTTCCGCGATTTTACGGCATATAAAGATAAAGACCTGCAGTTTAAAGTCGTCCGTAAGGGCTTTCAGCATCTGGATCACTATTTTGATGACTGGCGCAGAAACAAGGCGTTTTTTGACTTTTTCTTCTCCAAAAAACGGCTGATGGGCGCTTTGGCCAAGCACGAGCTCACGTGGTATCTTTACAGCATGATGCCGAATTCCGTGCTGCGCCTTTTGGGCAAAGCGGCAAAAACGATGCGCAAGGCTTTGACGGTTTTCTCAAAGCGCAGTTATTTGAATAAATACTGAAAGCCCACTACTACGTGCGCACGTGTAAAAAGAAGCCGCTTTGCGACAAGCAGGTGCTTTTTGAATCCTTCCACGGTACGAACCTAAATGATTCGCCGTTCGCGATGATGCGCGAGCTGGCAAAGGACCCGACGTTTACCATCTATTACACGTCGAAAAAAGAGCTGATGGGCGAGCACCGGAAGATATTAGATGCGTATGGGCTGAACCGTGTGCAGCTTATCCCGCTCGGCTCGAGAAAATACCAGAAGATTTTGGCAACGAGCCGATACCTTGTAAATAATGTGAGCTTTCCAACGTATTTTATCCGCCGTGAAGGGCAGGTCTATTTGAATACATGGCACGGAACGCCGCTGAAGACCCTCGGCAAAAAAATGGCGATGGGCATTCAGGATATGAGCAACATGCAGCGCAATTTCCTGCACAGCAGCTATCTTCTGCACCCGAACCGCTATACGATGGATCACATGATGGAAGATTACAACCTGAACCACCTCTATACGGGAAAGGTGATCCTGAGCGGGTACCCGCGCAACGCGATATTCTGGGATAAAGACGCGGCAGCGGCGGTGCGGAAGCAATACGGAATGGACGGCAAGGAAACCTTTGCCTACATGCCGACTTGGCGCGGCGCGATGAGCTCCGGCGCAAACAAGGGCGGGTACGAAGCGGAAGTGCGCGACCTGCTGACAAAGTTCGACAGCGCGCTGACGGATAAGCAGATCATGTACGTGAACCTGCATCCGCTTGTAAAAGACAAAGTGCCGATCGAAGGTTATAAGCACATTGTAAAATTCCCGGATGACGTGGACAGTTACAGCTTTTTGAATGCTGTGGACGTGCTGATTACGGACTATTCCAGCGTTTTCTTCGATTTTTCCATCACGCGCAAGCCAATCGTGCTCTTTATGTACGACTATGATGCGTACATGGCAGAGCGTGGCATGTATATGGATGTGCGCGACCTCCCGTTCCGCAAAATTTATACCATGAACGAAATGCTCGCATACCTGCACGAAAACGATAAACAGGCAGATGTGAACAGTGCGGCGTATGACGCGTATTATAAGATGTTTACAAATTACGATGCGCCGGATAATATTCAGAACCTGAACGACATGCTGTTCTACGGAAAAGCGCCGAAGTTTGAAGTGATCGATTATGCCGAAAACAAAAAGCGGCCGCGAAATGTTTATCTTGTCGGAAAGAACGACCATAAGGGTTGGGCGAAAGAGCTGGAACAGCAGCTGCATTCCATGGAAGCGCCCGTAGCGGTTTTCCTGCGCAGGGATTTCAACGAGCTCACCCTCAAGGAGCTGACCGATAAATATAACGATTGGCTGGATTACACCGTGATTGATACGCAGATGTTCCTTTCTTTGCCGGAAAACATCAAGCTGTTTTTCAGCAGAGAGCGTAATAAGTATAATTGCGATGCTGTTTTCGCGCGGGAAGTATTCCGTATTTTGCCGCATCTGAATATTCAAAGTGTAACGGCAGGCGATGACTCTTACAGAAACCGGAGCATTGAGCAAGCTGTAAAAAACGAAAGGAAAGGCTAAAACATGAAACGAGTATTGACCTACGGAACGTTTGACCTGCTGCATTACGGCCACATCAACCTTTTAAAGCGCGCAAAGGCACTGGGCGATTATCTTATCGTGGCGCTTTCCACGGATGAGTTCAACGCCGGCAAGGGCAAAAAAGCGTTTCACGATTATGAAACGCGCAAAATGATGCTCGAAGCCATTCGCTACGTTGACCTTGTCATTCCGGAGGAAAGCTGGGATCAAAAGATCAGCGATGTGAAGGACTACCATGTGGACGTAGTCGTTATGGGTAGTGACTGGGAAAACAGCGATCGCTTTGACTACCTCAAGGATTACTGCGAGCTCGTCTTCCTGCCGCGCACGCCGGGCATCTCCACCACGAAGATCAAGCACGACCTCGGCCTTGTAAACGAAAACGAAAATGCCGAAGCGCTTATGAACCACTGATTATACGCTTTCGCAAAAAGTTATTTATAAAAATAGCAGATATAAAACACGCTCCCGCTGCAGATACTTTAAAGAAGTAGGCAGGGGAGCGTGAATTTTTTTGAGAAAAGTTGGTCAAAAGGTTTTTATCGCCGTTACAGTTCGCTCTGTGTTACGCCGTCAAATCGACATACTCGCCTTTGACGAAGCCCAAAAGCTGATCCGGGTTTACGATGAGCTGCACGCCGCGCATACCGCCGCTGACGGCAATTGCATCAAACAGCATGGCGGTCTCGTCGATATACGTCGGGAACTCCTTCTTCATGCCCACGGGCGAGCAGCCGCCGCGGATATAGCCGGTCGTCGGCAGCAAGTCTTTCACGTGCAGAAGCTCCACGGATTTATTTTTGCTGGCTCTGGCAGCTTTTTTGAGGTCTAATTCCTCCGCTACGGGGATGCAAAACACGACAAACCCGGTCTTATCGCCGCGCGCAACGAGCGTTTTGAACACCGTCTCATACGGCATGCCCACGGCGTCTGCCGCGTGTACGCCCGCGAGATCGGTCTCCTCAAATTCATATGTGCGCACCTCATAGGGAATCTTCGCGCCGTCCAGCATGCGCATGGCGTTCGTCTTTTTTACGCCGGAGCTCATGCTTCACCGAGCTCCTTCAGGATCATGTCGGCCGCCTGCTTTGCGCACTTGCGGTAGCCTTCCTCGGTCAGGTGCAGCATATCCGGGCACTTATAATAGTGCTCGCCTTCCTTGCACAGCGCGTAAAGGTCGTTCACCGGGATGTTTTCCTCTGCCATCAGCTTTTTGGCGGCGTCGTTATACAGCTCCACCCACTCGTTATTGTAGTTGATGCTGTCCGCCTGCGTGCCGGTGTTGTCTGCCGCCATGCCGGGCTCCAAAATCGGCGTGGTGGTCGCGAAGATGATCTTCGCGCCGTTTTCTCTGCACAGCTTGATGATGCGCTTTAAGAAGTGCACATATTCCTCAACGGGGTGCATGGCCTCCGTCATCGGAGCCTCAATGTTCATATCCCAGTAGCCGTTGTTCCAGTGTACCACGTCAAAATGACCGTGATGCTTGAACATCTGGTTCGCCTGCCACAGCGTGTACGCAGCGAAGCGGCCGTTGTCCTCGGCATCGTAAACGACCTCACACTTGCCGTCTAACTCTTCTTTTACATAATCGTCATAGCCCATGCGAATGGAATCGCCGAGCAAAAGCACTTTTTTCATTCAGAAAACCTCTTTTCGGGTAGATTTGCCAATAGAATTATACTGCCAAAATCTTGAAAATTCAAGATGCTTTCGGCAGTATACAAAAGGGCGTTGCGTTTCTCTGAAAAACGTGGTATACTCTGCTTATTTTTCTAAAAGGATCGAAAAAAGGAGCTGTGAAAAATGGGCAGATACGATGAAATTTTGGCGCGTTTTATGGCATTTGCCGAGCGTGAGCCGCGCATTTTGATGGGCGTGCAGGTCGGTTCCGGCGTGCGGAAAGACCGCCCGGCAGACGCCTACACGACGCAGTGGGTGCGGAAAGCATTTGAAAATTAAACCCGCCAAACACAGCAAAACGGCACCGATGAAATTTGTCACCGGTGCCGTTCATTTTTAGGTTAGGGGAAAAGCTGACTTACTTCTTTTCCTGAATGTACTTGTCGATCGCAGCTGCGGCGGTCTTGCCTGCGCCCATGGCGAGGATAACCGTTGCGGCGCCCGGATACCCGTTTCGGCGCCCTTTACGGCGTCGCCGCCTGCGTACACACCCTCGATGGAGGTGAGGCCGTGTTCGTCCGCGATGATCTGGCCGCGCTTCTGGGTCTCAAGACCTGGCGTGGTGGCTTTCAGCAGCGGGTTCGGGGAAGTACCGAGGGACATGATAACGCAATCCATCGGAATATCGAATTCGCTGCCCTCAATGACGATCGGGCTGCGTCTGCCGGAAGCGTCCGGCTCGCCAAGCTCCATCTTCTCTATCTTTATCGCACTGACTCTGCCGTCTGTGCCGATGATCTCGTCGATCTTGGTGACGTGGCCGCCGAACTGGGCGCGCATGGTGGACACGACGCGCAGGATGTCGTCGGCGCCGCCGCGCGAGGTCTGACGTGCGTACAGTGCGGCCGCGGTGGCCGGGGTCGGCACGCCGAGTTCGAGAGCCGCCTCGATCATCCACTTCGCCTCGCCGGACTCGTTGGCGACCGGCGGCATGGACTTGAGCGTCGGGTCGGACTTGAAGGCGATGGCCAGCAGGTCGAGCAGCCAGGACTGCACCACGGAACCGTCCCTCCAGGAGCTCATCACGGCCGCCGGATCCTCAACGAGATCGGACTTCACCATGGTGGCGAAGCCTTCGCCGAAGGCCTGCATCATGCCGTATTCGATGCCGTTGTGCACCATCTTGGTGAAGTGGCCGCCGCCCACCGGGCCGGCCAGCACCAGTCCGGAATCGCCTTCCGGCTTAAGTGCCTCGAAAATCGGACGTGCGGTTTCGAAATCGTCCTTTTTTCCGCCGACCATAAGCGCGTAGCCGCGGTCGATGCCCCACACGCCGCCGGAGACGCCGCAATCCATGAAATGGATGCCCTTCGGCTCCAGTTCGGCCGCGTGGCGTGCGTCGTCGGTGTAACGGGAGTTGCCGCCGTCGATGATCATATCGCCCGGCTGAAGAAGCTCGGCAAGCTCGTTGATGGTGCTGTCGGTCGCTTCACCGGCCGGCACCATGACCCACACCAGACGCGGGGCCTTCAGCGCGGCCACCAGTTCCTTCAGGCTTGCCACGGTGCGGTCCGACTCGGGGGAGCGGTCGTAGCCGACCACCTCATGCCCCGCCGCCGCGATGCGCTTCGCCATGTTGCCGCCCATACGTCCCAGGCCGATCATTCCCAACTGCATGATGTGCTTCTTTCTCTAAAAATGGTTGAAAAGTTTTTGCGATTTTGAATAAGGATTGATGCCGCCCGTTGGCTTCCCGCGCCTTCCGCAACGCAGAAAAGAAGGTTGCGGCAAGCTTTGCGGGCGGCAAGTTTTGGTTATGTTTTGGGTTATGTGAGTGTGGTTGCGATTGCTGCGTTCAGTGCGTCAAAGCACCAGCGAGAGCAGCATCACGCAGCCCAGGCCGACCACCGACAGGATGGTTTCCATCAGCGACCAGGTCTTCAGCGTCTGGCCCACGCTCATGCCGAAGTATTCCTTGACCAGCCAGAAGCCGGCGTCGTTGAGGTGGGAGAAGAACACGGAGCCTGCGCCGATGGCCAGCACCAGCAGTGCCAGATGGGTCGGGCTCATGCCGGCGGCGAGCGGCACCATGATGCCGGAGGCGGTGACGGTCGCCACGGTTGCCGAACCGGTGGCAAGGCGGATGAGCACGGCCACCAGCCAGCCTGCGATCAGCGGGTTCATGGCGGATTCGGTGATGGAGTTGGCGATCACGTCGCCGATGCCGGAGTCGACCAGCGTCTGCTTGAAGCCGCCGCCTGCGGCGACGATCAGGATGATGCCGGCCACGGAGCCGAAGGACTGTCCGACCATGCCGTTGACGGCGTCACGGGAGAACTTCTGCATGTAGCCAAGGGCGACCATGGCGAAGACGGTGGTGATGAGCAGTGCCACGAGCGGGGTGCCGAGGAACGCGATCACACGGCCCCAGGCGGTGGTGTTCTGACCGGTCAGATCCACGATGGACGCGGCGAGCATCAGCACGACCGGCAGCAGGATCACGGACAGGGCGGTGCCGAAGGACGGGCGGTTTTCCGCGGACTTCGGAGCTTCGGCCTCAGCCTCGTTCTCCGGAGCTGCGATCGGAACCCACTTGGCGGCGAGCCTGCCGAACAGCGGGCCGGAGATGATGACGGTCGGGATGGCCACGATCAGGCCGAGGGCCAGGGTGATGCCGAGGTTCGCGTTCAGCGCGCCGATGGCGGTCAGCGGACCGGGGTGCGGCGGCACGAAGGCGTGCAGCGTGGACAGGCCGGCGAGGGCCGGGATGCCGAGCAGCACCACAGGGGACTTGGAACGACGGGCGGCGAACAGCACCACCGGGATGAGGATGACCACGCCGACCTCGAAGAACATCGGGATGCCCACGATGAACGCGATCAGTGCCATGGCCCACGGCAGACGCTGCAACGGTGTCTTGGCCATGATGGTGTCGACGATGGTGTCCGCACCGCCCGACTTGAACAGGATGGTGCCGATGATCGAGCCGAACGCGATAAGCAGGCCCACGTTGGAAATCGTGCCGCCGACGCCGGAAGTGAAGCTATCGAACGCCTTGTCGAACGGCACGCCCGCGCACACGGCCATGACGAATGAGCCGGCGAGCAGGGACAGGAACGGATGCACCTTGCATGCCGCGATGAGAAGAACGATGACGGCGATGCCGATGATCGCCGCTGCAATGAGGTTCATGAATCCTCCTCGATTCATGGGTTTGGCGTGCTAGATTTGTCCGATTCTGGAGATTCGGACATTCATGTACCGGTTTTGGTGTTTGGATGTCCGTTTCTGGTGAATCGGACACATTTGGACCGGGGAATGGCGGGTTAGGCGGCCTGGGCT
>OGOV01003286.1_pt1 | contig 10926 bp, 9 predicted proteins | sample 1552711 | NCBI WGS metagenome assembly OGOV01 (sample SAMEA2580216, study PRJEB22360) | human gut metagenome | biome: human gut; feature: human-associated habitat; material: faeces | place: Denmark | collected 2008/2010 | reverse complement strand
GGGTTTGGGGCGTAGCCCCAAGCGGGGTGAGGGCGGCAGCCCCACACTCAGCCCCTTCCCACGAGGAAGGGGTTTGGGGTTAGGGATAGAGAATTTGCTCTATTTTTATAAAAATAGACTTTTTCTACAAACTGAGAGCCTGAACGTAAAAGGCTCTTTATTTTTTACCCCTCTCTCACCTCTTTGTCACAAAAAAATATTGACTTTTTTCCAAATTCGTATATAATTTAATATGTATTTTCAACTAAAAATCGGGTACGGCTTTTTTGCTACCCTGATGATAAACGGAAGGAATCATAAATTATATGAAATGGACAGGACTAAATGATCTTAGAGAAAGCTATCTGAAATTCTTCGAAAGCAAAGGACATCTGAGAATGGCGTCAGCGCCGCTGGTACCGCAGGGAGATAACTCCGTATTGCTTATAAACGCAGGTATGACACCTCTCAAGAAATACTTCCAGGGCATTGAAGAACCGCCCAGACACCGTGTAACAACTTGTCAGAAGTGTATCAGAACACCCGACATCGACAACGTAGGTAAAACTGCAAGACACGGCACATATTTCGAAATGCTCGGCAACTTCTCATTCGGCGATTACTTCAAGCACGAGGCTACGGCATGGGCGTGGGAGTATCTCACAAAGGTGCTTGAAATCCCTGAGGACAGACTTTGGGTAACGATTTACGAAGAAGACGATGAAGCAGGCGACATCTGGGCTAACGAAGTCGGCGTACCCCGTGACAGAATAATCAAGCTCGGCAAGGCAGACAACTTCTGGGAGCACGGAAGCGGACCCTGCGGCCCCTGCTCTGAGATACACTTTGACAGAGGTGAAAAGTACGGTCCTTTCGAGAGCTTTGAACAGGCAGGAGAATGTGACAGAATTATCGAGATATGGAACCTCGTATTCACACAGTTCGACAATGACGGCAAGGGTAACTATACTCAGCTTGCGACAAAGAACATTGATACAGGTATGGGACTTGAGCGTCTTGCCTGCGTAATGCAGGATGTTGACAACCTGTTTGAAGTTGATACTATTCAGAACATTATGAAGAAAATCTGCTCCGTTGCAGGTGTAAACTATCACGATGACCCCACAACAGACGTTTCTATCCGTGTTATCACCGACCATATCCGTTCAACGACATTTATGGTTGGCGACGGTATCCGTCCTTCAAACGAAGGCAGAGGCTACGTTCTGCGCCGTCTGTTAAGACGTGCCGCAAGACACGGCAGAATGCTCGGCGTAAACAGACCCTTCCTCTATGAGATATGCGACACGGTTATAAACGAAAACCTCACAGCATATCCCGAGCTTGACGAAAAGAGAGAATATATAAAGAAGGTCATCAAGACCGAAGAAGAGAGCTTTGCAAAGACAGTTGACAAGGGTATGCAGATACTCGGCGAGTTTATAAAGGAGCTTTCAGCAGACGATACACACAAGCCTATCTTAAGCGGCGAAAACCTTTTCAAGTTGCACGACACATACGGCTTCCCCGTTGACCTTACAAGAGAGATCCTTCAGGAGAGAAATATCGGTATAGATGAAGAACGATTCTTTGAGCTTATGAACGAGCAGAAAGCAAAGGCACGCTCAAATCAGGCATTCAAGGGCGGCTGGGACGAGGCTACAGCCAATGCGCTCAGCGGACTTACAACCACATTCGTAGGCTACAAGTCGCTTACCGCCGACAGCAAGATTCTTGCTATGATAAAGGACGGCGAGGTCACCGATGTATGCAACGAGGGTGACGAGGTAACGGTCGTTCTTGATATTACACCTTTCTACGCAGAAAGCGGCGGACAGGTAGGCGACTGCGGTACAATTACGGCAGGCGAAAACGTAATGCAGGTTATCGACACCAAGAAGACAGGCGCAGGACAGTTTATCTGCAACTGCCACGTCGAGAGCGGATGCTTCTATACAGACGACAGTGTAAAATCGGCTGTTGATGAAAAGAAGCGTATGGCTACAGCGAGAAACCACACCTGCGCACATCTTTTACAGGCGGCGCTCAGAAAGGTTCTCGGCGACCACGTTCATCAGGCAGGCTCTTTTGTAGATCCCTACAGATGCCGTTTCGACTTCAGCCACTTCAGCGCAGTAACTCCCGAGGAGCTTGAAAAGATTGAAATGCTCGTAAATGACTGGATTCTTGCAGGTATTCCCGTTGTAACCGAAGAACTTCCTATCGAGGAAGCACGCAAGAAGGGCGCAATGGCTCTGTTCGGTGAAAAGTACGGCGATATTGTAAGAGTAGTACAGGCAGGCGATGTTTCTACGGAATTCTGCGGCGGTACTCACCTTGACAATACCGCAAAGGCAGGTCTGTTCAAGATTATTTCCGAAACATCGGTAGCTTCAGGCGTAAGAAGAATCGAAGCTGTAACAGGCTACAATGTACTCTCCGCATACGATCAGACAAAGGCAATGGTTACAAATATTGCTCAGGTACTGAAAATAGCAAACCCCTCCGCTGTAATGCAGAAGTGCGAAAACATGATGAACGAGATGCACGCTATGCAAGCTGAGATAGATCGCCTTAACGGCATCATTTCAATGAGCCAGATGAAGAATGTAACAGAGGGCGCAACAGAAGTAAACGGCATAAAGGTATTCTCCGCTATGCTTTCAGGCGTAACGGGCGACAGCCTCAGAAAAGCCGGCGACAAGCTGAAAGACGCTAACGATTCGTTCATCGCCGTGCTTGCAGGCGTATCCGACGGCAAGGGCAACTTCCTTTGTATAGCAAGCCCCGAAGCTGTTGCCAAGGGTGCAAACGCAGGAAAGATAGTAAAGGAAATTGCGGCTATCGCAGGCGGTAAGGGCGGCGGAAAGCCCGACACAGCTATGGCAGGCATCGCAGACGTAACAAAGATTGACGAGGCTCTGCTTGCGCTTACCGATATAGTAAAGAATATGATTGGCTGATAAAAGCCGGAAAGGAAAAAGTATGGATTGCATTTTTTGCAAAATTGTTTCAGGCGAGATCCCTTCCGAAAAAGTATACGAGAGCGATAAAGTAATCGCTTTCAAGGATATTAATCCTATGGCACCGGTACATATCCTTATCATTCCCAAAGAACATATCGGCGGTGTCGATGAGCTTAATGAAAGAAATGCCGGTATAGTAAAAGACATTATGCTTGTTGCAAAGCATCTTGCCGAGTCCTTCAACCTTGAAAACGGCTGGAGAATCGTTTCAAACGTGGGTGAAGACGGCGGTCAAACAGTGCGTCACCTCCACTTCCACTTACTCGGCGGCAAAAAGCTGAGCGTTGAGCTTGCTTAAAAGGTGAATAGTTGTGAGGCGGAAATTAGCGGCTGTTGGAGGTTCATATCTGATAGGACTGATTTTCGCCTCAATTTTCTTTGATTTTGCAATTTTTCTCATTTGTGGAATAATATTACTTGTAGCTATTGCTATAATAACAGCGATTTTAACAAGAAAATATGACATATCCACAGCACTGCTCTGCTGCGCCGCAGGAATAACCGTATTCAGCTGTGTATCCTTGTCTATGTCAAAAGCGGCTGAACCGTTATTGAACGGAACCTATGACATAACCGCAACTGTGGCACAAAAACAAGTAATTGGTAATGATTCAGCCGTATTCAGCCTTTATACCTATACCTCAGACGGCAAGGTCGGTGTGATTATGTATACCGATGACATTGATGCGAAAAAGGGCGATATGTTACATTTCCAAGCACGCTTTGAAAAGCTGACAAATACGGCATATTACGGCACTGCCGACCGATACAGGAGCGACGGTATAACTTTATCCGCCGTACCTCACGGCGACATTTCCGTAACAAAGGGAGATTACCCGTTATCGTTCATTGACGATTACCGTGAATATCTGATAGGGCGTATTGACGATAGCTTTCCCGATGACAGCGGTGCGCTGATGAAAGGCATATTCTTCGGTGACAAACGTTCTTTTTCCGATGAGCTTTACAGTGATATAAGGCTGTCGGGAGTATCGCATCTTACCGCTGTATCAGGTATGCACCTGACGCTTATTATGACCGTACTGTCGGCTTTGCTGACAGCTACACGGCTCGGATACTCCTACCGTGTAAGGTTTGTGATAACTGCGGTGCTTACAGTAGGCTTTATGGCTTTTTTCGGCTTTACGGCTTCGGTACTGAGAAGCGGAATAATGATTATCACGGCAAACACAGGTGCTCTGTTTTACCGCAGGAGCGATTGTCTTAATTCTGTCGGACTTGCCGTACTGCTGATAACGCTTTTCGACCCTCTCTCCTGCCTTGACGCAGGTCTGATACTCTCTGCGGTAACTACCGTGGGAGCAGGCGTTGTCGGCGTTTCGGCTTCCGTATGGCTGAAAGACAAGCTCCCGTTTTTAAACGGCAGACTTTGCGATACGTTATGCGTGTCATTGTGTGCCGCACTTGCGGGAATACCGCTTTCGGCTATATATTTCGGTACGTTTTCGCTTGCCGGCATAATCGTATCAGTGATAACAGTCCCTCTTTTTACACTGTGCCTATCAGCGATGCTGATATTTGCACTGACAGGAGGTGTGGTAATACCGCTTGCCGCAATAGCGCACTTCTGCTGTGACATTATGCGGATAATATTCTCGGCTTTTGCCGCCGTACCGTTCCTGCACTCAGCTGTGAGCCGTTTACGGTGATTATAACAATCCTTGTGATTTCAGCCGTTGCCGCTGTGTGTTATCTTCTGCTTAAAAAGAAATACGCTGTTCCGATACTTGTCGTTTCACTGCTGTGCTTTACTGCAGTAAACACTGTACTGCCTCAGATTCCGGACGACAGCATAAGGGTGCTTATGCACAGTGACGGAGCAAACGGCTCTGTTGTGATACTTTCACGTGATTATTCGACGGCGGTGCTTATCGGAAACGATAAAAAAGAGCTTAGCACAATAAAAAACGTGCTTCTTGAAAACAATAAGACCAATGCCGACACGCTCATTTTCTGCAATAATCAGAATCCCGGAAATGAGCTTGTCAAAGCCGCACACGCTATTTCCGAAAACGTATCTGAATGTGACGGCTGCAATGATATAAACGGAGAACTTTTTTCGGTCACATGCCGTAACGATGCCCTGCTCCTGTCGGCATACAACACAAAAATCAACATCTCATCCGCAGGAAAGGCACAGACGGATATGATAAATATCCTATGGGGTAAAAGCAGATATATCTCTGCCGGTACACCCTGCTTTCTGATAAACAGGTATCAGAAAGCGTCAAACGGAATATCTCTTTATTTTACCGAGTGCGAATTGCACATAAACGAGGACGGGATAACCGCCCGATGCAATTACAGATAGAAAGGGGAAACAGTATGAAGCTGGACGAGGATAAGCTGTCAACAGCCATCAAAAGTCGTGAAATCAGCCGTGTAAACTATCTTTACGGCGAAGAACGCTTTCTTGTAAAGACTTATACCGACCGCCTGCTTGACGCAACCGTCGGCAAGGACAGGAACGATATAAATCTCATAAAGCTCGCAGGTACATTCCCTGTTGACACGCTCACGGACAGTATCGACAGTATGCCCCTCTTTGCAGACAGCAAGGCTGTTCTGATAAGCGACCTCGACCTTGAAAAGTTCGATGATAGCGGTATCGAAACGATACTGAACTCCCTGAAGGATGTTCCCGATGAATGCACGGTAATAATCAGTATGACGGGAAACACGGAACAGCTTAAAAAGGCAAAGAACAAAAAACTCATAACCGCCCTCACAAAGCAGAAAAATGCCGCAGTCTGCGAATTTGCCCATCTTACGACGGCAAGAGTGACGGAGCTTATTATGAAAAAAGCGGCGAAACGTGGCTGTGTAATATCACGGGCTGACGCTCAGCATATAGCGGAGCTTACACTATGCGATCTTTCCCTTGCTTCTACCGAAACCGATAAGCTGTGCAGCTATGCCGGCACAGGCGAAATAACCGCAGAAATGATAGACAAGCTGACAATAAAACAGCTTGACACAAGCATATATTCGCTTGCTACAGAGCTTCTCAAGGGTAATCGCAGACAGGCACTCCTGATACTTGACGACCTTATTGCCCAAAAAATCGAGCCTGTTGTTATACTGGCGGCTCTTTCTTCGAATTATATCGACTTCTACCGTGCAAAAACCGCACAGGGAGCAGGAAAATCCTCACAACAGACAGCCGATGATTTCGGATATGCAAAAAATCGTACCTTCGTTGTGACAAAAGCGATGAATCTCGTATCACGGCTCGATACGGAGCATATAAGAAACTGCCTTGATATTCTGTTTAATGCCGACCTTGCCCTCAAGACGTCAGCGATAAACTACAGAACGGTGCTTGAGGAAACGATAGTGAAGCTCTCCCCCGAAAAAAGCAGGAGGTCGTACTATTGATAAAGCTCAGACGTGCCGTAATAGTCGAAGGCAAATATGATAAAATAAAGCTCTCCTCCCTGCTCGATACCGTTATAATAACCACAGACGGTTTCGGAATATATAAGGATAAAGAAAAAACCGAGCTGATAAGAACTCTTGCCTCTACCTGCGGAATAGTGATACTTACCGACAGCGACAGCGCAGGACTTAAAATCAGAAATCATATAAAAGGCTGCTGTAAAAACGGCGATATAATAAACGTATTCGTGCCTCAGATAAAAGGCAAGGAAAAACGCAAAATCGTTCCCTCGTCCGAAGGCTATCTCGGGGTTGAGGGACTTGACACAGAGATACTGGAGTCTGCTCTGAAAAAAGCCGGTGTTGCGACCGAAGGCGATACAGCTTATAAAAAGCACGACTTTCTGACCAAATCCGATATGATGGATGACGGAATGATAGGCTCTGCCAACAGCTCACAGCTAAGACGTGACGTATTGCTGGCACTCGGCTTACCGCCGATACTCAGCGCAAATACTATGCTTGAAGTGATAAACAGGCTTTATACAAAAGAAGAATATGATAACGCAGTACGCACTGCGTTTGAAAATAAAAAATAAAACCGTACACGAAAGGTAATTAATTTATGGTCTTTTCAACATCGATATTCATATATCTGTTCCTTCCGATAACCCTGCTGATATATTACATTGCTCCTAAAAAAAGCAAGAACTTCATCATCCTGCTAAGCGGTCTTGTTTTCTATTCGTGGGGCGAGCCTATATACGTTGTGGTAATGCTCATCTCAACAATGATAGACTATTTTGCGGGCCTTGTAATGAACCACTTTGAAGGGAAAAAGCTCCCACGCAAGCTATGCCTTATTGTGTCGGTTGTTATGAATCTCGGACTTCTCGGCGTGTTCAAATACAGCGGATTCATCGCTGAAAACATTAACGCAATAGCAGGAAGTCAGATAATCGACATAAACAATATGAACTTCTTCGGCATTGATTTTCTGCCTATGAATATGCTGCCTATCGGTATCAGCTTCTTCACGTTCCAGTCAATGTCCTATACGATAGACTTATATATGGGCAACGTAAAGGTTCAGAAAAATCCTATAAGCTTTGCAGCTTTCGTGACCCTGTTCCCTCAGATTGTCGCAGGTCCTATCGTAAGATATGACGATGTGGCGAAAGAGCTTGACGACAGAACGATAACGATCGACCTTATCTATGACGGCATTATAAGATTCATAATCGGACTTTCCAAAAAAGTGCTTATCGCCAACAGCATAGGCGCACTGTGGACAGCGGTAAAATCAACCGACATTTCACAGGTATCTGTAGTAAGCTCATGGCTCGGAATACTCGCATTCACCTTCCAGATTTACTTTGACTTCTCGGGATACTCCGATATGGCTATAGGTCTTGGCAAAATGATGGGATTCCACTTCCCCGAAAACTTCAATTACCCCTACCTTTCAAAAAGCATTTCTGAATTCTGGCGCAGATGGCATATCACACTCGGCTCGTGGTTTAAATCATACGTCTACTTCCGGCAACCGCAAAGGTATGCCGAGAACTATAATGAACCTTGCTATAACGTGGTTCCTTACAGGCGTATGGCACGGCGCAAGCTGGAACTTCATACTCTGGGGTTCGCTGTACGGCGTTGTCATCATACTTGAAAAGCTCTTTCTCGGCAAATGGCTTCAGAAGATTCCGGCAGTATTCTGCCACATCTATACAATGCTGCTTGTAATACTCGGCTGGGTGCTGTTTGACACAGCGGATTTGCCCACAGCCTTCGCCTATGCAGCCAATATGTTCGGCGCAGGCGGCACACCGTTTATAGACAGCACAGCAATGTATCAGATATCCACCTACGGAATAACATTCATCATCTGCATAATCGGCTGTACAAACCTTCCTAAGCTCGCAGTGGAATATCTGAAGAAAAAACTGCCTCTGCTTATCAATTACGGCGGAATTGCCGGTCTTATGGGAATGTTCGTTATGTGCGCCGCTTACCTTGTAGATCAGACCTACAACCCGTTCCTGTACTTCAATTTCTGAGAAAGGAGTAAATAAGATGAAAAAAGAAAATATCTATAAGTTCCTGCTTATCGGGCTGTTTGCTCTTATCTCGATAGCAGTACCCGTTGCAACGATAATATCAAGCGCACAGCTTCCCGAAAATGCGTTCAGCGAAAATGAAAACCGCTACCTTGAAAAAATGCCGCAGTTCAATTTCGACACCGTAACCGACAAAACGTTTATGACTAAGTTTGAAAACTACTTTTCGGACAGAATAGTAATGCGTGAACAGTGGATAAGCCTTATGAACGATTTCGACAGATTGCTCGGCAAAAAAGAGATAAAGGGAATATTCACCGAGGACGGCAGAATGATACAGTCGTGGAGAGAAAGCGATTACGATAAGAAAAGCGTATCAAAAAACCTTGCCGCTATGGAAAGCTTCGCTCAGAAATACCCCAAGATCAAGATGTACTTTATGCTTGCCCCTAACGCACAGGAGATATACAGCGATACCCTTCCGGCAAACTGCGGTGCGGCAGACCAGAAGCTGTTCATAAAGGACTGCTACGACAGCGTTCCCTCAATCACGGGAATTGACGTATATTCGGCTCTCAGCAGTGCCAAAAACGATTATATTTATTACCGCACCGACCACCACTGGACAAGCTACGGCGCATATCTTGGCTATACAGAGGCAGGAAAAGCAATGAAGTTTTCCGCATATACCGCCGATAAGTTCAGCGTAGAACATGCTTCCGACACTTTCAGAGGCACGCTCTATTCAAAGACGCTCGACAACAGCATAACCCCTGACACTATAGACATTTACGCTCTGGCGGATAACGAACCGAAGGTCAGCGTAAACGTATATAAAAGCGGAGCACAGCCCGACGGAACGTATGACAGTATGTATTTCCGTGAGTTCCTTAATGTAAAGGATAAATATTCCACCTTCCTCGGTCAGAACGTTCCCAGAATAGACATAAATTCCGTTCTTCCCGAAAATGCCGACAACGGCAGTCTGCTTGTGATAAAGGACAGCTACGCACATTCGCTGATACCGTTCCTTGCAAAGAATTACAGCCATATAACCGTACTTGACCTTCGCTATATAAACGGCGACATAAAAACGCTCGGTGTCAATATCGGTGATTACAAGAACGTTCTGTTTATGTATAACGTAATAACCTTCTCGCAGGATACGAACGTAAAGAAATTAAACTTCATATTCAAATAACAAATCTCCCGACGGTATTTTAAGTGCCGTCGGGAGTTTTTGTCAGACCGACCTTTGCAATCGGTCACGCCTTGCACTGAAGCAGTTTTTTCATCTCCTCAATACCTTTTACCTGAGCTTTGACAGCTTCTTTTAGTATTGCTCTTAACTGAGGACAGATGCTGAATCTCAACGCATTTCTGCACATCGCAATACCACCCTCGTGGTGCGGTATCATCTGCCTTATGTAGCTTATATTTATATCGTTATCGGGGCAAGCCGACCTCATACGGCTGAACATATTCGTAACTATAATGCCGTACTGCCGTCTGTATCCGCACAGCGATTGACCGTCATTACGGTATCCTGCGCATCCGCAGAGCATTTTTCTCATTTCTTCCGTTTCCTTTGTCTGCGTCACAACAATTTCCGTTGCGATATTCTGTAGCGGAATGCAGGTCGTATATCTCAGCAGCTCCTCCGAGATTCGTATTGCCGCCTGATGATGCGGTATCATTTTCACGATGAAATTATAAGAAATACTGTCATTTTCCTTTGCACAGTTCATCGTTCCCGTCATAGTATCAAGTATGCCTGCATAGCTGTCAAGATATTTCTGCGTAACCGTGCTGAATGTACATTTTTCCATAGCTTAACCTCCGCAATATGTTTTTGTTATATTCTATGAAACTTGCTTGGGTTTTGGAACAATACGAAAAATAAATGAAATTTCTTTCACAATCACCTTTTATAAAGGTTAGAAATTGACTTTTTACTCCTTATGTGCTAAAATATCATTTATAAAGCCTATCGGCTGACTATTTGATTATCGAAAGGAATTTCAGTATGAAATCAACTTATATAAAACTCATTGCTGTATCTCTGATACTCTCCTGCACAGCGGCGCTCACCGCCTGCAGTTCGTCCTCGACCTCATCTGATGCATCAACGGGTAATGTCGGCGACACAACACCCGTTTCGGAAACCTCCTCCACATCATCGGAAGCTGTCAACAGCGAAAGTAAAACCGACAGCAGTTCAGAGGATATCAAGAGCAGTGACGAGAACAAAAGCGGCGAAAACAGCACCGAATCGACCGTCACATACGAATATGTAAAGGACGGCAAATTCTCTCTTGCAAACGGCAACCTGTCATTCAAAATGCCTGAGAACTGGAAGCTCGCAAGTGCCTCTATAGCATATCAGTTTGCGTCAACAGACGAATACAACGAGAATAAATTCAATCTTGTAGTCAGCAAGACCAACAGCCCTATCGAAGATG